>Ga0335396_10005943_pt1 | contig 12335 bp, 1 predicted proteins | sample FRY02_FD_205743 | JGI IMG/M metagenome (GOLD analysis project Ga0335396, IMG submission 205743) | Freshwater microbial communities from Lake Fryxell liftoff mats and glacier meltwater in Antarctica - FRY-02 (spades assembly) (version 2) | ecosystem: Environmental > Aquatic > Freshwater > Ice >... | reverse complement strand
CTTATTATGCAGATGCAGATGGTGATACTTACGGAGCTGGTGCAGCGATTTTAGCTTGTGTACAACCTGTAAATACATCTACCAACAACCTTGATTGTAACGACGGAGATATCTTAATCAATCCTGCAGCACAAGAAATTTGTGATGGTGGTATCGATAATGATTGCGACGGACTAACAGACGATGCAGATCCTTCTGTAATCGGACAAGGAACTTATTATGCAGATGCAGATGGTGATACTTACGGAGCGGGTGCAGCAATCTTAGCTTGTGTACAACCTGTGAATACATCTACCAACAACTTAGATTGTAACGACGGCAACGCAGCCATCAACCCAGCCGCACAAGAAATTTGTGATGGTGGAATTGATAATGATTGCGACGGCTTAACAGACAATGCAGATCCTTCAGTAATTGGTCAGGGAACTTATTATGCAGATGCAGATGGTGATACTTACGGAGCTGGTGCAGCGATTTTAGCATGCGTACAACCTGTAAATACATCTACCAACAACCTTGATTGTAACGACGGTAACTCAGCAATAAATCCTGCCGCACAAGAAATTTGTGATGGTGGAATTGATAATGATTGCGATGGATTAACAGATGATGCAGATCCTTCAGTAATTGGTCAGTCTACATTCTATGCAGATAACGACGGCGATGGTTACGGAGCGGGTTCTGCAATATTGGCATGTATCCAACCTGTGAACACATCTACCAACAACCTTGATTGTAACGACGGTAACGCAGCAATCAATCCTGCCGCACAAGAAATTTGTGATGGTGGAATTGATAACGATTGCGACGGATTAACAGACGATGCAGATCCTTCTGTTATGGGTCAGGGAACCTATTATGCAGATGCAGATGGTGATACTTACGGAGCTGGTGCAGCGATTATAGCATGTGTACAACCTGTAAATACATCTACCAACAACTTAGATTGTAACGACGGCAACGCAGCAATAAATCCTGCCGCACAAGAAATTTGTGATGGTGGAATTGATAATGATTGCGACGGATTAGCAGACGATGCAGATCCTTCTGTAATGGGTCAGGGAACTTATTATGCAGATGCAGATGGTGATACTTATGGAGCTGGTGCAGCGATTTTAGCATGTATCCAACCTGTGAACACATCTACCAACAACTTAGATTGTAACGACGGTAACTCAGCAATAAATCCTGCCGCACAAGAAATTTGTGATGGTGGAATTGATAATGATTGCGATGGATTAACAGATGATGCAGATCCTTCAGTAATTGGTCAGTCTACATTCTATGCAGATAACGACGGCGATGGTTACGGAGCGGGTTCTGCAATATTGGCATGTATCCAACCTGTGAACACATCTACCAACAACCTTGATTGTAACGACGGTAACGCAGCAATTAATCCTGCCGCACAAGAAATTTGTGATGGTGGAATTGATAACGATTGCGACGGATTAACAGACGATGCAGATCCTTCAGTTATGGGTCAATCTACATTCTATGCAGATGCGGACGGTGATACATACGGTGCGGGTCCTGCGATATTGGCATGTATCCAACCTGTGAACACATCTACCAACAACCTTGATTGTAATGATGGCAACACAGCAATAAATCCTGCCGCACAAGAAATTTGTGATGGTGGAATTGATAATGATTGCGACGGATTAGCAGATGATGCAGATCCTTCAGTAATGGGTCAGGGAACTTATTATGCAGATACAGATGGTGATACTTACGGAGCTGGTGCAGCGATTATAGCATGTATCCAACCTGTGAACACATCAACTAATAATTTAGATTGTGATGATGGTAATAATGCAGTTTATCCAGGTGCGGTTGAAGTGTGTAATGGTATTGATGATGATTGTGATTTCATCATCGACAATGTGATCATAGTACCATTGGGAAGCATAGCCGGACCGATTCAGAATTGCATTCCAATTGCCAATGGTACTGCACAGTTTACTGTTCCACCAGCAATGGGAATAACAACTTATTCATGGAATTTACCTCCTGGATTAACGATTGTTTCTGGACAAGGAACCAATACATTAAACGTAAGCTGGACATCAGCTGCAGCACATGATGGAATCATCGGACCAATTTCTGTGACGCCAAGTAATTCTTGTGGTGTAGGTGCAGCTGTTACTGGAATAGTAGATTTAAATTATGCAGCTCCTGTACGTCCACCAAGTATTTCCGGACCATCGAAAGTTTGTCCGGGTGATATGGTAGTTTATTCTACTTCCAATGTTGCACGTGCACGTCAGTACTTTTGGACAGCGCCTGCAGGAGTAACAATTACCGGAGGTCAAGGAACCAACATCATCACTGCAACAATCACCGGTGCATTTTCCGGTGGTGCAATTGATGTAGTTGCAATCAATGTATGCGGAACAGGACCTTCACGTTCGAAAACGATGACCTTTAACATTCCAGGAGTACCAATTCCGATATCAGGAATATCTTCAGGTTTGTGTGGAGTTACAGGCAATGTGTTTAGCACAGCGGGAGCTACCGGAGCCACTAGTTATTTATGGACGGTTCCAACAGGTGTTACCATTACTGGCGGACAAGGAACCTCTACTGTAACTGTGAATGTGAGTGGAAGTTTTACTTCAGGAAATATATTCGTTACCGGAATAAACAATTGTGGACAGGGAACAACAAGATCCATGACCATTACTGGCAATCCTGCTCTCGCAGGACTTATATCAGGCCCGGTGAATGTTTGTCCTGGCGCAACTGGTATAATTTATCAGGTAGCTACCGTAGGTGGAGCAAGCACCTATACTTGGACAGTACCTGGAGGTGTGAATATCACCAACGGTCAGGGAACGAAGATCATTACTGTTGATTTTGGTTTGTCACCAGCCATCAATCAAGTTGTTACGGTTAGAACAGATAATGCATGCGGACAAAGTCCACTAAGATCATTGAGTGGAATTTCAATCAACAGCATTTTTTGCGGACCGCGTTTAGCCGGAGTGGAAAATGGAATTACAGGAGTGAATGTATTCCCGAATCCTGCTACTGATCGCGTAACTATTCAATTCAATGCAGAAAACGAGAGCAACTACCGTTTGCGCCTTACCGACATAATGGGACGTGAAGTATTCGTAGCAGAAGGAAAGTCTTCTGTGGGAATGAACACGCATCAAATGGGACTTGAACAATTGAGCGGAGGTATTTACTTCGTAGAGATTCAAAGCGAAGGCGGTTCACAGTCTATGCGTTTAGTTGTAGAATAATAAAACAATTGAAACACCTGTTAGCCCTGTCGAAAGGCGGGGCAACAGGATTCAAAATAGATTCAAAAAAAATAAATACACATAACCAATGAAAAACAATTGTTCTAATCGTAAAACGAGCATAATGAATCTTAGCCGTTTTGAAATCATAGCTTCCTTGAACAGATTCAGAAGCAAGTCTATTTTGCTCCTGATGGTTCTGCTGGGATGTATTTCCAATAGCACTTACGCTCAATTAAGTGGAATAAAAACAATTCCCGGAGATTACGGAACTATTGCTGCTGCCGTAACTGCATTGAATGGAGTCGGAGTGGGTGCAGGTGGTGTTACTTTTAATGTAGCTGCCGGCCATACAGAAAACATTACTGCGGGAATTAACATCACCACTGCCGGTGCCGCTGGAAATCCAATAGTTTTTATGAAAAGTGGCGTCGGAGCAAATCCAGTGATCACTCGTACCGATGCTGGAACTAATACCACAAGTACTTTCGGTGGTTTGGGAGATGCTATTATTCGTATTGATGGAACGGACTTCTTGTCTTTCGATGGAATAGATCTAAGTGCTACAAATCAAGGTATCGAGTATGGATATTTTACATCGAAAACAGTGACGAATGCCTGTCAAAATTTAACGATCAAGAACGGCGTTATTACGATGACAAAAGGGACTAGTGCCTATGTAATAGGAATTCATATTGGTAATGGTACCATTTCTACTTCAACTTCTACAGGAGTAACTGTTAGTGCGAACAGTGGCCGAACGGAGAATGTTACTATTACCGGAAATACAATTCAAAATGTACATGGCGGAATTTATTGTAGAGGTGCAAGTTCCTTAGCTTTTTATGATCAGAATTTTGTAATAGGATCAGTAGGTGCCGGAAACATCATACGTAATTTTGGTGGCGGGTCATCAACAACAACATATGGCGTATATTTTATTTATACAAACAATGCAAGTGTCGATTACAATACAATCGACAATATGGGAGGTGGTGGAAGTGCTCACGCTTCTACTTTTTATGGAGTCTTTTATTCTACAGTTACCGGGGTGATTTCCGGATCTAATAATGCAATTACTATGAATACATCCGGCACTTCAGCTGCGCACGGTATGTACAACAGTAGTTTAGTAACATCCAATAATTTTAGTAATAATACATTTGCAGGAACAATTGGAGCTACAACAACCTCTCATTTAATTTATGCAAGTAGTGCTACTCCTTTGGTAACCATCGATGGCAACAGTATCAGTGGGTCCTTCTCAAAGACCGGCTCATCCGGAACTTTTTATTGTTATTATAATTTAGGTTCACCTGCTTCTGGCTTAGAAACAATCACTAATAATAATTTTTCAAACATAACTAGTACAGGGACGGGTATCACTTCCGGTATTTTTACCAATACCGCTGTAGGACAAAGCCGAGTTTGTCATACGAATACCATTAGTAATTGGACGATCGGAAGCACCAGTACTAGCTATGGAATTTATGTATTGAGTGCTGTAAGCAATCAAGTATATAATAATACTGTTTACGGTTTAACCGGTACCTCTTCCGGTTCTATTGTAGGATTGTATTTTACGGGAACTAATCCTGCAGTTTATAATAATTCTATTTACAATTTAACCTGTAACACTGCAACAGCAATGTATGGAATGCAGGTGGCTGGAACCGGAACGGTAAATTTTTATAGTAATAGAATTTATAATTTAACGAATAATAACGTGGCATCAACAGCCAGTAATTTACTGGCCGGAGTTCATGTTTCTACCAATGGTACAACGACGAATATTTACAATAATTTGATCGGTGATTTAAATGCCCCGAATAGCATATCTAACGATGCAATTAGAGGAATTAATTTTGCAAGTACCACTGCATCCACTGCACTTAATTTAAGTTTTAACACTATTTATTTAAATGCAAGTTCAATAGGAATTAATTTCGGTACTACCGGAATTTTTCATACTACTTCTGCTACTGCTACCTCCGGGAATTTAACCATGCGTAATAATATTGTTTATAATAGTAGTACTGCTGCAGGTACCGGTGTTGTAGCCGCTTATAGAAGAAGCACAATCGCTACTGCAAATTATAATGCTGCTTCTGACAAAAATATTTTTTACGGAAGCAACGCTGCTCCTAATCAAGTTCTTTTTACAGATGGGGTAGTGTTCAATGAGACCATCGGAGATTATCAATTGTATATGTCCGCTGTTGGTGCGGACCAAAATAGTTACGAGGAAAATGTTGTATTTACAAGCACAAGCGGTGCGAGTGTTGATTTCTTGAAATTTGATATTTCAAGTCCAAGTATCGCCGAAAGTGGTGGATCCAATGTTTCCGGAATTACGGATGATTATTTGACCACGATTCGTCAGGGCAATCCCGGATATCTTGGTACAGGTTCAAATCCTGATGTAGGAGCTTGGGAATTGGAAGGAACTGCTACCGGCGGATGCTCAGGTGCTCCTGCTTTAGCCAATGCACAATCATCGAATAACAATCCTTGCACGAACGGAAATTTTACATTGTCCTTAGATATACTTTTTGGTGTTGGGTATGCTTTCCAATGGGAAGAGTCAACAACTGGTCCTGCAGGTCCTTATACCCCAATTGTTCTTGCAAACAGTGCGTCTTACTCAACCAGTACCAATGTAGATACTTGGTATCGTAGTATTGTTACATGTGTTGCAAGTACTCAGAGTACTACTTCAACAGAAGTGGCGATAAGTATTTCCACTTTAAATGGAACTTATTTAATTGATAACACCGGTGCCGGTGATTATTTGAGCTTTGATGCTGCTGCTGATGATTTAGCTTGTAAGGGAGTTTCTGGTCCTGTAACCTTTAATGTTACGGCAGGTCAAGTATTCAATCCTGTTTCTGATTTAGTATTTACATTCACAGGAAACGGAGTGAACACGATCACTTTCCAAAGAACAGGTGCAGGTGCTAATCCATTAATTTCTCGTGCCGGTACAGTTGCTACCACAGATTTCATTATTCGTTTGAATGGTGTAGATTATTACACATTTGACGGAATTGATTTGGAGCAGACAGGAACTTCTTCTACTGATTGGACAGAGTATGGTATTTATATTACCAATGCTTCTTCTACTAACGGATCTCAAAACAATACTTTCAAAAACGGAACAATTACTCTTTCAAACTTCAACAGTAATGCGAAAGGAGTTTACTTATTGCAATCACCAAGCGCAGCTTCTGTAGCGGGTACTAATAGCAATAATAAGTTCTTAAATATGAATGTTCAGAATGCATGGGAAGGCTATCGTTTTATAGGAGCTTCTACGAATTTAGATAGCGGAAACGAAATCGGAACCACTGGCGGTGGATCAAGCTCTATTCATACTATAGGTGACGGTGTTACAACCGGTAGCGTCTATGGGATCTTCGGTACTTATCAGGCGAACTTCAGATTAGATAACACCGATGTTTATGATATTAATGCAGGTGGAACTTCTTTGGTTTACGGCATTACCATGCAAACTTCTGCTTTGCAGTCTGCAACAGTAAAGAACAATCGTCTCTATAACATCAACGGTGGCGGAACTTTATATGGTATTTATTTTTCTTCTGCTGATACAGTTGATATCTCAAATAATGAAATTTATGCGTTAGCATCAACAGGGAGTTCCAGCAGTGTTCGTGGTATCTACGTTACTGCAACAGGCGTAAATTCCAATATTAATGCAAATCGCGTTTATAATATTGTAGCGAATGGAATTACTACTACTTCTGCTGCTGGAATTGATGTTGGTACTGGATTATCTCACGATATCACCAACAACATGGTTTCTGATATCAGAGCAAGTGCTTCTACTCAAACTGCTGCAGGCTCTCGCGGTATTTCTGTTACCGGAGGTTCTACGGGTGGTGTTGTTAGAATTTATCATAATACAGTTTTGTTAGATGATATTTCTACTGTTGCTGCAAATACCAGCGCAGCAATACACAACTCTAGTACTACTCCAACTTTAGATATTAGAAATAACATCTTTATTAATAACACGGATATCTCCGCCTTCGGAACTCGTGTAGCTGCATTTTGGAAAACAGCATCTACAGATAACGTAGACAATGCTTCTAACAATAATATTTATTACGCAGGTAGTCCGGATGCAACACATTTAATTTATTATGATGTAACAAACTCTGCACAAATATTAGTGGATTATCAAGCACTGGCTGCAATTGCACCAGGCGAAAATGTTTCGTTTACGGAGAATACAGCATTTGATCCAATTGTTAATGGTGTTATTCGTCCTGATGCAGGTATCCCTACGTATGCAGAAAGTAGAGCAACGCCTCTTGCTTCAGTTACAACAGATTTTGAAGCAGGTGTAAGAAGTCTTGCGACTCCTGATATGGGAGCGGATGAAGGTACTTTTACTTTTAGATTTCCTCCACTTCCAGATTGCGTGAATTATGTAAGTCCTGCTAATTCGGCGATTGATATCTGTTCTTATTCTAATGTACAGTTGAAATGGACAGCAGCGATAACAGGTGGTCCTGCTACCTTAGGTTATGATGTTTACTTCGGTACAAACCCTTCACCGGGCTTCGTTACTAACGTAAGTACTTTGTTTTATAATGTACCTTCTTTATTGCCCAATACTACTTATTACTGGCAAATTATACCAAAGAATTTAACTGGAGATGCTAGCGGTTGTTCAATACAATCATTTACCACAATTGATGCAGGAATTACAGGAATTACAGGCGATACTCGTTGCGGTTCAGGCACGGTAAATTTATCAGCTAGTGGCTCAGGAAGCTTTAACTGGTATACTACTGCCTCTGGTGGCACTCCTATTTTTGTTGGTCCAGCCTATAGTCCAAATATTCCATCTACAACTGATTATTGGGTTTCTGCAAGCAATGGAGGTACAAATGCTAATGTTGGTCCTGCCTCTCCGGCAATTGGTTCTAATGCAAGTTCTACCATAGCTATTGGAACACAACAGATGTTTTTTAATGTGCTAGCAGGTTCAATGACCATCAATAGCGTGAAGGTTTTCCCCACTGCTACAATCGGTTCTAGCTTTACCATTGTAATTCAAAATTCTGCTTTGGCTACAGTTTATAGTTCCGGTCCTATTCTTACCACGGTAACTGGAGGAGTAACGGCTCAAATTGTGAATTTGAACGCAGTATTACCTGCAGGAACCGGATATCGTTTTGGATTTAGTACTAATCCAGGGATGATCAGAAATTCCACAGGTGCGGTGTATCCTTATACCATTCCTGGTGTAGTTAGTATTACCGGAAATAGTTTTGATCCAGTTTATTATTATTTCTTCTACGACTGGAGCATCAGTTCCGGCTGTGAAAGTCCTCGCCAAATGGTAACGGGTACAGTTTTGCCAACCACAACCTATTACACAGATGCTGATGGTGATACTTATGGTGATCCGGCTTCTCCTGTAATTTCTTGTACCGGTGCTCCAATTGGAACAGTTGCTGATAATACTGATTGTAATGATGCTAATAATGCTATTAACCCAGCTGCAATTGAATTGTGCAATGGGGTAGATGATAATTGCGCTGGTGGTATCGATGAAGGTTGTGCAGTATTAACTTTCTATGCCGATGCGGATACAGATACTTATGGTGATCCTGCAAGTTTCATCACGCAAACGAGTGTAACTCCTCCTGCAGGATATGTTGTTGACAATACCGATTGTAATGACGGCAATGCTGCTGTGAATCCTGCTGCTACTGAAGTGTGTAATGGTATTGATGATGACTGCAATTCTTTAGTGGATGATGGATTAACATTTATTACTTATTATGTAGACGGCGATGGTGACGGTTTTGGTGCTGGCCCAGGAAGCTCTTTATGTGCTAATCCAGGTGTAGGTTACTCCACACTTAATACAGATTGTAATGATGCTAGCGCTGCTGTGAATCCCGCCGCAACTGAAGTGTGTAATTTAATCGATGATGATTGTGATGCAAGCATTGATGAAGGTTTCGATGTGGATGGTGATGGTTACACTTCTTGTAATGGCGATTGCGATGATAATAACAATACAATCAATCCGGGTGCAACTGAATTGTGTAACGGGATTGATGATAACTGTAACGGTTTAACAGATGATAACGTTCCCGCCTTACCGAATGTAGGTGCTATTAGTGGAACAGCTGCAGCATGTCTTCCCGGCCTTTCAGGCTCAACAGTGTATAGCGTGGCTCCTGTATCAGGAGCAACTACTTATTCTTGGTCAGTGCCTGCTGGTTTTACAATTTCTTCAGGACAGGGAACTGTTTCTGTTACTGTAGCATGGACAGGTCCTGCGATTCAATCCGGAATTAGTGGTTTATTGTGTGTTGTTGCTTCTGATGCCTGCGTGAGTAGTGCTGCTTCTTGCCTCACTATCGATTATCAGGTTGCTGCTCCGGTAACGCCTCCATCTATTTCCGGTGCAGGCAAGGTTTGTCCTGGAGATGTTGTTGTGTACTCTATTGCATCTGTAGCGCGTGCTACTTCTTATACTTGGTCAGTACCTGCTACCATGACTATTTCAAGTGGTCAAGGAAGTAATGTTGTAACAGTAACGGTGAATCCGGGTTACATCGGTGGATCCATTTCTGTAACTGCTTCTAATGTTTGTGGAACTAGTCCTGCAAGATCGAAATCATTGCTACAAAATTTCCCTTCTACACCAACTGCTATTCAAGGTCAGAAAGAAGGTTTATGTAATACCGTTGGAAATAATTTCTCAATTCCTGCAGTAGTAAATGCTACTTCCTATAACTGGGGAATTTCAGGTGGAACTATTGCAAGTGGACAAGGTACTCTTGCCATCAGCGCAGATGTAGCAGCTTTAATAGGAAGTGGATCTATCACGGTGCAAGCAGTGAATGGATGTGGTTCAAGTTCTACGCGTTCCTTGACAATTCTTGGTGCTCCAGGTCGTCCTAGCCCAATTACGGGAAGTGCTTCGGTATGTGATAATACTACAGAAGCATACGGTGTAGCTACTGTAGCAGGTGCATCTTCTTACACATGGGTAGTAACACCTAACGGATCTGTATCGAGCGGACAAGGCACGAAGAATATCACGATAGACTGGACAGTTCCTGCAATAGGTCAAACGATGTCAGTAACTGCCTCGAATGCTTGTGGAACAAGTCTATCTCGTTCATTAACCGGAATTACAGTGAACAACTGTCCTCGTTTCGGTGCGAATAACGATGCAGTGAATTTGAATGCTTATCCGAATCCAACTTCAGATCGCGTAACCATTGAATTCACTACCCAAGAAGATAGTGATTATAATTTAATCATAGCTGATCTTTCAGGAAGAACCGTTGTTCTTGAAAATTCAAATGCAAAAGCCGGATGGAACAGCAAAGTAATTTCACTAGATGGAATTGCTTCGGGGGTATATATGATTACCTTAGATATGAATACAACCCGCCAACAATTAAAATTGGTGGTAAATTAATGAGATAAATTAATCCTTAAAAAGGAGAACTCTGTATTTCGGATAGAATCCCGGAATACAGAGTTTTTTTTGTTGATTTTTCTTCCATTTAAATTTGTATGATGTTGGTTTATTTACTTAATTTACATGGGCAATTGTATCCCTTTCTTGGTCATCAGAAATGGAGTGTAATTGTTTAGTTTAATAATTGATTTAAATGTTGCGATTGCGAAATCCCGTTCCAAATTGAGCAAAGGAAATTTCCCTTCTCTCGGTTATTTAATTTGTCGTTCCAGTATAGATTTTAGATGTTTACAAATTGTAGTTCTTGATTAAATTATTTGATTTTATTTTTTCCATTTCCTAAAAAGGATGGAAGAATTCAAATCGTTATTCTTTTTAACCGGCTTTAATATTTTCAAATGAAAAAAAAATATAGCAACAAACTGGGGTTCATCAAACCTCCATTTGTAATTGCGCTCATCCCGACATTAAAGGATTGCAATATTTTCTTCAGAATTTATCCTGAAGAAAATAAATATTCAGAAGCTCTTGTAAATACTAGAGTTTTTCATTTGCCTAAAATTAATTTTTTCGAATTGTTAAGTATAGAAAAATAAAATCTAACAATAAATATAAACAAAAAATGAAAAACAAATTCTACACAAAAACTCACCTTGAAAAAGGAAAAAGCATTTGCTGGCAAGCGGTGCTGAGTCTAATGGTCTTCGTTCTTATGGGAACAGGACTGTTTGCTCAAACAACAATTATTGGAGCTGGTGCTAACGTTGGAGCAACCTCATCTAACGCAGGTCCTATTTATCGATCTACTGCTGCTAGTTTATTTGACTTTTCTAATCATGTATATTTATACACAGCAGCGGAATTATCAGCTGCCGGTATAAATGCAGGTGATAATATTACTTCCATTGCTTGGAACAAGTCAAATACTTTTGGAACTGCAGCGACCAACACCTCGAGTATTTGGAAAGTTTATATGGAGAACACTTCTGCTGTACCAGGGGCTACTTGGAGTAATTCTAATTTTGGGACGCAAACAGCATCGGCTTCTTTAGTATATAACAATACTTCACAAGTAATACCATTAGTTGCCGGTTATATCACTTTAACTTTCGGAAGTCCGTTTACTTACACAGGTGGAAATTTAATGATTGGTTCACAATGGGATTGCAGCATATTTGCCGGCAGCCCAGCAACGGGTGGATTCGCTTGGAGAAGTGATAATTTAAGCAATCAAGTATTTGGCGGAGCAAATAGTATTGCTGCTATAACCATGTCTGCGCAAACGATTCGCCCACAAGTTCAAATTGGATATGCTGCTGGTGCACCTTGTGCTGGTACTCCGGCACCTGGCAATACTATTGCAAGTGCGGCTTCAAAATGTAATGGATCAAGTGTAAATTTAAGTTTACAAAACCTCACTGCAGGTTCCGGTGTTTCTTATGTATGGCAACATTCGGATGACAATGCAATTTGGACGTCATTTGGAGCAAATTCAAATTCTGTATCCTTCACCATGGGAGCCATTCCTAAATATTTTCAATGTATTGTTACCTGCGGTGCAAATTCAGGAACATCTGCATCTGTGCTAGTAGGATTAAATTCGT
>Ga0335396_10005932_pt1 | contig 12352 bp, 12 predicted proteins | sample FRY02_FD_205743 | JGI IMG/M metagenome (GOLD analysis project Ga0335396, IMG submission 205743) | Freshwater microbial communities from Lake Fryxell liftoff mats and glacier meltwater in Antarctica - FRY-02 (spades assembly) (version 2) | ecosystem: Environmental > Aquatic > Freshwater > Ice >... | reverse complement strand
TAGGGTAGGACTTCCGATAACAAGTGTTTCATTAAAGAAAATGAACTTCGGCAAGAATATAGTTTTGAAACTAAAAAGAAGCTATGAGGCCTACTTTAAACAAATACTAACCGCCTTAGAGAACATAGATACTGAGATAGTATTCTTCTGCGAACACGACTGGCTATATCACGGCTCACACTTTGAGTTTACCCCTCCTAAGAAAGACGTTTTTTATTATAACGATAACTGGTATAGGTTAAGGCTGGCTGATGGTTTGGCTATAAACTATGACACCCACGTTGTGCCTACTATTTGTGGATATAGGGAGTTATTACTTAACCATTATAGACAAGCGGTAGAAATGTTAGAAAAGAACAGTTGGGATAAAGGTTTGGTTTACAAGATTGGCTTTGAGCCGGGAACTCATAGAAGGGTAGATTTTACCAAACAAGAAAAATCAGAAAGTTTTAGGTCAAGATTTCCGAACATAGACATTAGACACGGCAATAACTTAACTAGAAGCAAGTGGAAACCATCAGATTTCAGAAGCCCTAGAAGTTGTAGGAACTGGCAGGAAACAGACAGGATTGAAGATTGGGGTATGACTAAAAACATTATTAAAAAGTTAAAAAGGGGGTAAGTGATACCTGTGTTAGCCCCCACCATATCAGAACAAGGTATCAAAGACATGGAGCAAGTGTTAAGAAGTGGGTGGTGGGGTTATGGACCGAAAACAAAAGAATTGGAAGTTAAGTTTGCTGAATATGTAGGCAGTAAGTATGCGGTTGCTACTAATTCTGGAACTGCCGCTTTGGATTTATGTTTAAAAGCCCATAATATTAAAGGCGGAGAGCTTATAACAACTCCTTTTACTTTTGTGTCAGATGCTATTGTAGGCGAGTGGAACGGAATGGATGTTACTTTTGCTGATATTGATGAAGATACTTTTTGTTTAGACCCGGATAAAGTAAATATCACCAAAGATACCAAAGCTATAATAACAGTAGATAGTCATGGACGATTAGCAGATATAGATGGATTAAGAAAGAAATTTAAAGGTTTGATTATCGAAGATGCGGCACACGCTATGTACACTCCCGGTGCTGGTAAAAAGGCAGATATTGCTATCTGGTCATTCCAAGCAGTTAAATCCTTACCAGCCGGAGATGGCGGTATGGTTACTACAAATGATGATGAGATTTACAAAAAATTAAGGACGCTTACATGGTTGGGAGTCGAGAAGTCAACTTACGAACGGGCAGATTTGAAAAAGTATTCATGGGATTATAATATTTCCCAAAGTCAGGGAATTAAAGCCTATATGAATGATTTGACTGCGGTTATAGTGTTATCACAACTGGAACGGTTAGGAGAAACCAATGCTAAACGCCGGGCAATACAATCGGTATATAATGAAGCATTTAGGGATGTAAAACAGATACAAATCCCCACTTATTCCCATACTTGCCAGTATTACACAATGAAGTGTGAAAGAAGAGATGAGTTATCTGATTATTTGGCAGATAATGGTATTGCTACGAGTGTACATTTTAAAGTACTACATGAAATGACTTATTGGCGTAAAGCAATGAAGCGACCGTTGCCAGTTGCAGATCGGGTATGGAAACAACTTTTAACTTTGCCAGTACATCAAGCCTTGAAATGGAAAGAAGTAGAATACATCATAAGTAAAGTAAAAAGTTTTTATTCTAAATAATATGCCAACTGGAATGTATAAACGTAAACCATTTACAGAGGAACACCGAAATAAAATAAGTATGGCAAAAAAGGGCAAAAAACGACCAGAAATAAGTGGTGGTAAGAATTACAATTGGAAAGGCGGGATAAGTAGAGTTAAGCGGACTTGTATTATTTGTAATAAAGAGTTTATAGCACGAAAAGAACAAATAGATAAAAATAGAGGTAAGTTTTGTTCCGTTAAATGTAGAGGAAAATGGATGAGTAAGAATAGATGTGGTGAAAATAGTTATAGTTGGCGAGGTGGAAAAATTAAACGAATATGTATAAATTGTGGTTCTGAATTTTTATCTACTAAAACTGATATAAATAAAGGTTGGGCTAAATTTTGTTCAAAGTCTTGTAGAGCTAAATGGAGTAAGGGTGAAAATGGTCATAATTGGAAAGGTGGAATAACACCAGTAATTAAAAAGCTAAGAAATTCCTTAGAATATAAATTATGGAGAGAGTCAGTTTTTGAGAGAGATAATTACACTTGTCAAATCTGTGGCGTTAGAGGTGGAGAACTGAACGCCGACCACATAAAACCATTCGCCTTATTTCCTGAACTTCGTTTTGCAATAGATAATGGTAGAACTTTATGTGTTGATTGCCATAGGACTACATTTAAAAGAAAGGAATATTATCAATGAAAAAACTACTAATAATCTGCAAGAAATGTGGAAAAGATAGATTAGTTCAAACTAGTGGAATGTTAAAGAAAACATATGAGAAAAAATATCCATATTGTATGAGATGTGGAAGAAAAAAAGGAAAGATCAATAGTGGTTTATTTAAAAAGGGAATGATTCCTTGGAACAAAGGAGAAAATGGAAAGTATTTATCACATTGGAAGGGTGATGATGTTGGTTATGATGCTTTACATGAATGGGTAGAAAGAAAATTAGGTAAAAATAAAAAATGTGATTTATGTGGAACAATAATAGCCAAAAGATTTGATTGGTCTAATAAAAGTGGTAAATATAAAAGAGATTTAAATGATTGGCAAAGATTATGTGTTAAGTGTCATATTAAATATGATTATGAAACTTTTGGAATTAGAAAGGAAATGTTTGGATGAAAACACTTTTACTTGGCGGTAATGGTACACTAGGAACGGAATTACAGGATTATTTAAGGTGTTTTGCCCCAACTTCCGAAGAATTTGATATTACCAAGAAAATAACAAAACCAAACCCCTATATTGATTTAGTTATCCATTGTGCCGCCTACACAGATGTAACCAAAGCAGAGAATGAAAGAAAAGATTGTTATGATGTTAATGTTCAAGGTACTGTTAATCTTCTAAGAGGATTTAATGTTCCTTTCGTTTACATCTCCACCGAATACGCCAAAAGTCCAGTCAACTATTACTCAGAAACTAAACTTGCTGGAGAAACAGCAGTTAAGGCATTAGCTAAAAACTACTTAATTATCCGCACCTTATTTAAAGCAGTTCCCTATCCTTATGACAAAGCGTTTACTGATAAATGGACTAACGGAGATGAGGTAACTATTATTGCCCCATTAGTTGCTAAGAAGATAATGGATTGGCTTAAAAACGACTTATCAAGCCAAACAGTAAATATCGGCACAGGTAGAAAAAGTTTTTATCAAATTGCGGTAAAAAGTAAACCAAACATAAAGAAATGTTCTATTAATGATATTAAAGATGTAGTTCTTCCTACTGATACTTCGTAAGGCTTGACCATAACTAGAATTATCGTCTAGGCTTTTGGTATGGACTTCAAAAAACATAACGGGGTTTATGCCCCTTATTATTACAAAGCAAGGAAAGAACAAAAACAGCAAGAAGTAAAAGATTTATTTGCTAAATATCAAAAGCCACTTGTTACAGGTCTTAACCATTGGGCGTTAGGTACTCCATTCAGGAAACTTCTAGGAATTGATAAAGAATGTAAAGATAAAATTTTCAAACTTACTGACAATTCTTATCACACTAGACTAGGTAAGAAGAAGTTTAAAGCCGTTATTCGTGGTTATCCTGTATTTGCCAAAAGAATTGGTGTGGCTTTGAGTAAATGGGATATTGTAAGGGATTATATCACTAGAAATCCTAAACTATATCAGGGGTTAGATGAGTATAGGGGGCTTTTAGCACAAATTGGTTTACTGAATACAAGAGAATTTCCTACTGTAATGGCGGCAAGTGGCGACCCGATTTATGCTGGTGCTGGTGATGGTTATGTAGGAGTAAAAGTTGTAGCTACTTGGGCTGGAGCGAGAGGGGCGACAACTGGAGTAGTTGGTCATACGACTGAAAGTGCTTATGTTCGGGCTATACAATATTCTAGTCAATTTTATATTAGCCGCCTTTTCTTTCCTTTTGATACTTCTGGATTAGGAAGTATAATTGTTTCTGCCGCTGTCTTTAGTGCGTATTGTTCTGCTTATGCATCAGACCCAGAACCAGTAGTTGCAGTTCAAACTTCACAGGCTTCTACTTCCAAATTAGTTAGTGATGATTTTAATAATTTAGCTTTTACTGCTGGCTCAAATACTCAAACCGTACAATCTACTGGGTGGAAAACTTTTACTTTAACCGAAACTGGTAGAGGTTGGGTTTCTGGGACTGCTTGGACAAAACTTGGTATTATCGACAACAATCACGATTTATTAAATGCTACTCCACCAGAAGAAGCCGCACCAACAGATAATGCTACTTTTAGATTTTCAGAATATGCTGATGTAACTTCTGACCCTAAATTAGTGGTTACTTATACTTCTGGTTCACCTTCTCCAAGTGTATCGGTTAGTGCTACCCCCTCTATATCAGTCAGCCTTTCATTATCCCCTTCCCCATCAGCAAGTATTAGTGCTTCCCCTTCAATATCCGCAAGTGTGTCTATATCGTTAAGCCCTTCAATAAGCGAAAGTCTTTCGTTATCCCCTTCTCCTTCTGTAAGCGAAAGTTTAAGCCCTTCTGTGTCGGCAAGTATTTCTATATCTGCCAGTCCATCAATTAGTGAAAGTGTTTCTTTATCCCCTTCTCCAAGTGTTAGTGAAAGTTTATCTATATCTGTTTCAATATCTTTAAGCCCTAGTGTTTCTGCTTCGGTATCAGTTTCTTTAAGTCCTTCGGTATCGGTAAGTAAAAGCCCTAGCGTATCGGCTTCGGTGTCAGAATCAGCAACCCCTTCTATTAGCCCTAGTATTTCAGAGTCTGCTACTCCAAGTATTTCTGCTAGTGTTTCGGAGAGTGCAACTCCTTCGGTCTCAGAATCAGCTACTCCCTCGGTATCTATTTCGCTTTCTCCTAGTGTTAGTGAATCATATAGTACCAGCCCAAGTTCGAGTGCCTCGGTATCGGTTTCTTTATCCCCAAGTATATCTATTAGTGCTACACCATCAATCTCAATAAGTGCTAGTCCTTCGATTTCAGCTAGTGTTTCGGAGTCAGCCACGCCTTCAATATCAGTAAGTTTAAGCAAATCCCCTTCTCCTTCTGTATCGATAAGTGCAACCCCCTCAGTTTCGGCCTCAGTATCAGTTAGTTTAAGCGATTCCCCCTCTCCAAGTGAAGGCTATACAGGTTATACAAAAGGGGATTATGCCGCTTTACCAGCAGATGATACAGACTTAGAAAACGATTATACCGGGCAAGAAGTAACGGACGTGGCTAGTAAAAATGATGTTAGGGTAGATCAAACAGGAACTTTAGAACATATGATTCACCAGTATAAAGACTTTGTTGGAAGTCAGGACTCTTGTATTTTAGAATGGGAAGGACAATCAAGTTTAGCCCCTAGTTCCTCTACTATTTACCTCCAAATTTATAACCAAGATACTACAACTTGGGTAACAGTAGATACGGATGGCATTAGTAATGCAGACACAGACTTTAGTTTATTAGCAAGCATAGCGGACTTAACAGACTATAAAGACGCTAGTAATGTTATAAGTTCAAGAATTTATCAGGAGGCTTTGTAAAATGGCAATAGCATTTGACGCCACCAGTAATAATTCAGATACAACTTCAAGCACTTTGTCTTGGTCGCATACTTGTACGGGAAGTAATTTACTTCTGATAGTTGGGATTTCTACTTGGAGCGATGAATCAATAAGTGTTTCTGGTGTTACTTACAATTCAGTAGAAATGACAGAGATTAGAAGCGATCAAAATTCAAATGGAGTAAGAACAACCCTTTTTTATCTTCTTGCTCCTGCAACTGGTTCTAATACTGTTGAAGCTACTTTAAGTGCGAGTTCTCTTGAAATTGGCGGAGGTGCTAGTTCTTTTACGGGGGTAAAACAATCTGCTCAACCAGACGCTAATAATGGGGCAAATGGTACTGGTGCTGATATAACTGCTTCTGTTACGACTGTTGCTGATAATTGTTGGGTGGTATCTAGTTTAAGCTGTTGGCATAATGGGAGTGCTTTAAATAGTAGCGAAACTGAAAGATGGGATGTTTCATCAAATGTTAATAGATCGGCAGGTTCAGATACAAACGCCCTTGTAACACCAGCCGGAAGCCAATCAATGAGTTGGACGGCTGTTAATTCTACTGGTCGTTATTGGGCTATATCGGTGGCTTCATTTGCCCCGTGGACTCCTGCTTCAGCTTCCCCATCTGTAAGTGCTAGTATTACCCCCTCGGTTTCTGTTTCCGCTACCCCCTCAGTTTCAGAGAGTGCAACCCCCTCGGCATCGGCTTCAGTATCTGAAAGTGCTACTCCTTCGATTTCTGAATCCGCAACCCCCTCAATATCAGAATCAGCCACGCCCTCGGTTTCTATATCCCTATCAGCTTCAATATCAGCTAGTATATCAGAATCAGCAACACCCTCGATATCAGCAAGTGTTTCGGTTTCAGCAACACCATCGTCTTCAGCTAGTGCTTCTGAATCTGCAACTCCCTCGACTTCAGCAAGTATATCTGTATCAGCTACCCCCTCTGTATCAATCAGTTTAAGTCCATCGGTGTCGGGAAGTGTGTCGGCTTCAGCAACACCTAGCGTTAGTGCTAGTGTGTCGGTATCGTTAAGCCCAAGCCCAAGTCCGACAGAAGAAACTTTGTCAACTGATTATTGGGCGATTTCCTTTGCTAGTGCTTCACCCTCTGCTTCAATTAGTTTAAGCCCTAGTATTTCTGAGTCAGCTACCCCTTCAGTATCAGAAAGCGTGTCAGCTAGTGTAAGCGAATCCGCTACTCCATCAATATCGGTTAGTATTAGTGAGTCAGTTTCAGAATCTGCCACACCCTCTATTTCAGAGAGTGCCACGCCCTCTATATCAATAAGTCTTAGTCCAAGTGTATCTGCAAGTGTTTCGGTATCATCAAGCCCATCAATTTCTGTCAGCGTTTCGGAAAGTGCTTCAGAATCCGCCACACCATCGGTTTCAATATCATTATCACCCAGTGTGTCTGCTAGTGTATCAGAGTCTATTACCCCATCTATTTCTGAAAGTGCAACACCTTCCGTGTCTGAAAGTGCAACCCCTTCTATTTCCCAAAGTGTGTCAGAATCAGCCACCCCATCAGCTTCTGAATCAACAACCCCCTCGGTATCAGTTTCGGTTTCTGTTTCATTAAGCCCTTCTATATCACCTTCCGTTTCGCCTTCTGTTTCAGAGTCAGCCACTCCTTCTGTTTCACCTTCTGTTTCACCTTCTGTTTCAGTTTCAGTCTCACCAAGTGTTTCAGTTTCTTTAAGTAAATCACCTTCACCCTCTGTTTCACCCTCGATTTCAGCAAGTGTATCGGTTTCAGTATCTGTCTCTTTAAGCCCTAGCATATCAATTAGTTTAAGTCCATCAGTATCGGTTTCTTTAAGTAAATCCCCTAGCCCATCTGTGTCAATAAGTTTAAGTGGAAGTTTAAGCCCAAGTGTTTCCCCTTCAATATCAGTTTCGTTGAGTCCATCGGTGTCAGTTTCAAAAAGCCCTAGCGTATCAGCTTCTGTATCTGTAAGTTTAAGTTCGAGCCTAAGTCCTAGCCCTTCCCCTTCACCCCCTATTTATGAGGATAAATATTCAGCTACGGGTAATACCTATACGGATAAATATTCAGCTACGGGGAATACTTATAAACCTAAGTATCCCTATACGTGGTAGCTTGCATAAAAATAGAATAATTTGTTAATCTAAAATTATGATTTACGAAATTCGAAGTTTTACAGGATTATCGGAGTATGCCGACAAAGGTATTGCTGGTGCTTTTAAGTTCGCAAAAAATCTTGACGTTCGCAAGGATATTGACAGCTTATCTTGTAACCAAGACTTGGTTGAAGAGGGAGTATTGGACAGCCGTTCCCCTTCCTTATCAGTTTCCCCAAGCACAAGTTTATCCCAAAGCCCATCTTTGTCTGCTAGTGCCAGTTCAAGTCCAACTCCAAGTCCATCATTATCAGTCAGCCCTTCTGTTTCTTTGTCATCTAGCCCTTCTGCAACGCCTTCTGCTTCGATAAGCCCTAGTCCAAGTCCTTCAGGTGGTTTAACTACTGTCTTTGAAGACCTAATAAGGTTTTTTGTTAAGTGTACGGACGGTTATACCTATGGTTTTGGCAATACAGGATGTATTTACAGAAGGGACAGCAGTTCTTATTGGCAAAAGGTTTATAAAGATGAAAATGGGGCTATCAAAGGGGCGGAAGAAAAACCATCATCCAGCGGTAAGACTTATCTATACTGGGCTACTGATACTGTACTGAAAAGAAAACCAATCCCCGGACAAGCTAACTTTAATGATGTTGAGGTAGTGGCCCAGAATTTAAAGTCCCAAGACTGGCACACAATGACACAAGTCGGGGGTTCTTTAATGATTGCTAATGGTTCGTGGCTAGGGATGGTTGGTTATGATGATTCATATACGAATGAAGCCCTTGATATGATTCCGGGTAATATTGCCAAGACCATTATCGAAAGAAATGGCAGAGCTATTATCGGGACATCAAGGGCTTTAGATTCTACTAAAAGTGTAAATGGTGCGATTGACGCCGAAGTTCCCCTAGTACAAGTCGGGGACGATGGAGAGATTTACTTTGCAGACGGCAATAGTTCTATTCCTGTTAAGAAATTCCCCGGCGGTGGCAAGGTCAATCCCGGCGGAGTTTGTAACGAAGAATTACAAGTTAATATTTTTGAATGGGAACAGACCGCTTTAAGCTGGATTGATAAGCAGGCAGTTGGTAATTTGGCTTTGTTTGCTGTTTATGACGCTGATACTGGTAAAGGGGGTATTTATAGTTATGGAAGAAAGAATAAGAATAAGCCGTTTGTGCTTAATCTTGACCAGCAGTTAGACGCTGACGAGTTAGGGGCAATAGTTAATGTAAATGGAACGACTATTGTTTCCTATCAAGACGGAACAGACTTTGGAGTGATGGCTGTTAATCCTGACCTAAAAGCTACCGCAACCTACGAGGGATTGGACCTTTATGCAAAAACTAAAAGACCGACTAATATAACTAACTGGAAGTATGCGGAAGTATTCTGCGACCCGATAGTTTTAAACCAAACAATACAGTTTTTTTATAGGGTAAATAAAAATGGGGATTTTATACAAGCTTTGATGGAAGATGGCACAGGTTCTTTCTATCGTTCTGATGAAAAGAAAGCAGTATTTTTAATCCAAGCGGCAGGGGAAATATTTGAGCCTAAAATTATTCTTACACCTTATGTAAATACTACCCCACAGGTACATCGTTTAAGAATATTTTTCGATTGAGGTTTGACTAATATGACAGACAAAGTTTATACACCACAGGTAGTAAAAGACGCCCCATTTCCACAAGAAGGGGAAGTAGATTTTGGTGTTTCCCAATCAAAAGGTAAAGATATTTATACGCCCCAAACAACCAAAGACCAGAGCTTCCCAACTAAAAGAATTGCTGTTGAACTTATAAGTAATGTCTTAAATACCAAGTCTAAGAAAATACTCGGAGAGTTTGAATTAGTGGATCAAGGGGCTTTTCGGGTAGGAAAATATGTAGATGGTTCTTCAGGAGAGATTGCAATAACTCCTAATGGTATTACTGCAAAAGATTCTAATGGAGAAACAACATTTGGGCTTGACGGAACGACAGGAAGTGCGGTTTTTAAAGGAACAGTACAAGCAGGGACATTGATAGGGGGGGCGGTATCTGTTGGTGATGGTGATATATTGATAGATGGAGCAAAAAAAAGAATGATTTTTTATGAGAATGACATACCAGTCATTGTTATTGGAAATGCCTAAATATGTCCAAAGTATTAAAAATAGCACTAGAGGGCTACAATGCCTATACTGATACTGACCCCGACCATTTTTCTTTATATGTTGACCAAGAAACAGACTATGTTTTAATTAAAGAAAAGACGAGGGGTTCTGAAACAGTAGCTGGTTCTTCGTCTACAAATATTGCCCACGGATTAAGTTATGTTCCTTTTGTTATTGTGTTTGCGGAAATATCTTCAGGCAAATGGATACAAGCAAGGGGTGATTCTTCAGAAGATTTATCTATTGAATTAACTACAACTAACTTGAAATTAACAAACAGTACAGGAACATCCAAAGTGTTCAAATATTATATTTTTTATGACCAGCAAGTATGAACCAAGTAGTAAAAGTAGCAAAGATAGGTAAAAACGCTTTAACGGCAACTGATCCGAATGATTTTATATTTCATTCTAGTTACAATACTTTTAAAATTATTGATACAGGTACAGTAGATTTTACTATTGACGCTTCTTCAACAGAAGAAGAAACTCTTGCACACAATTTAGGTTATATTCCTTTAGTAAATGCTTTTATGAGTGTTGATACAAATGAAGAAGCTATCTGTGCAAATGAAAATTTTGATACTATTGGATATAGAGATGTATTTTTTATTTCCGTATCTTCAGATGATACAAACATTACTTTTAAAATAATAAATAATAATTTATCCAGTATTGAGGTTCACTTCAGATATTATATTTTTGAAGTACCTTTTTAAATATGGCTACATTTACTAAAAGAATAGATGCTGATATTAGGGATGTTGGTTATAGCGGAGCAACTCCGTTTCAAAGTAGTGCGTTATCTTTGGGAAATCCGGGTGCAGTAGTTAGGGAAATAAGTTTAAGATTTATTGGCGTAACTATTCCTCAAGGTGCGACTATTTCTTCGGCAAAAATAACTTTTACAGGGAGTGATGTAAGAGCAAGTCAAACTATAAATATGAAAGTTTATGGTGTAGATGAAGATAATACTGCTGAGTTTGTTATATCACCAGAAGATACAGCTAAAACTAGGACTCATACTTCTGCTTCTGTTGATTGGGATGCCACTATAAGCACTACTGATGGTAGCACTCACGATACTTCTGATATTACTTCTATTGTTAAAGAAATTGTTGATCGTGGTAGTTGGAGTTCTGGAAATGCGATGGCTTTCCACGTTGGAGATGATGGTTCTGGTTCAGGACATTATATAAATGTTTATGAATATAATTCAAGTACAACAAAATGTGCTTTACTTACTATTGTTTATGTAGCGGCAAGTGTTTCACTTAGTCCTTCTGCTTCTTTTTCCGCTACTCTTAGCGAAAGTTTTTCACCTTCTGTATCACCATCAATAACTCCATCTGCTTCCATTAGTTTATCACCATCGGGAAGTATTAGTTTATCTCCATCAGGAAGTATTAGTGCTTCTCCATCTTTGTCAGTTTCACCAAGCCCAAGTCCACACCCTCCATTTTTCGGATTAAAAATTGCAAAGTCTGGTTTTAATGTTTTAGAGGAAACTGATCCGAATAAACTAATTTTCTCATCTGAATATAATACATTGAAATATTATAAAAGTGGAACAATTACCCATAGTGTGAGTGAGGCAGACAACACATTATATAGGACAAAGTCTTATTATACCCACGACTTAAATTTCTATCCCTACTTTGAAGTTTATTGTAAAGATAACTTAATGTCAGGCTGGCAACCAGTAGGAAAATTCCAAGCAGGGGCGGGTGCTTATAGAAGTTTTTATGCCTATGTAACTAAAACCAAATTGTATGTTGTTGCTTCTGGATATACAGGGATTGGTGGAGCAGGGGAAGCTTATGATGTAGTGTTCTATTATAAAATATTCAGAAATAACTTGGGGTTATAACCATATCAAACTATACCTTTCTAATTCCTTGACAATAAATAGAAAAATTTGTCATTATTAACCTATGAACGAATTCAAGGAACTACAAACAGCTTTACTTTCCGATTTAAACGCTACTACAAGTAGTTCTTTATTCCCGACTGCAACTATCAAACTAGCATTAAACAGGGCTTACATTAAGGCTGGCAGGCTTTTTAGATGGCCTGCCTTACAAGACGCCCTAAAGACTTCTTCCCAACTAAACATTGAATATTATGACGCCCCCGAAGCGTGGAGTCCTAATTCTATTTGGCGGTTAGAAATGGACGATGACCAGTATGGAGAAAAACCCGATGGAAGCCCAATGGCTTTTGAGGATTATCGGGTTTGGCGTGCAGACGAGGACAATGCTTCAAGTACAAAAAAGAAATGGGCGGTTCAATGGCTAAGGTATTTTATCTTTCCCGTTCCAACCTCCGCAGGAAGTAATAATATCAGTATTTGGGGACAGGAGAATGTAGAAACATTAACCGATGATGCTGATGAAACTATCTTCTCAGGCT
>Ga0335396_10005928_pt1 | contig 12362 bp, 11 predicted proteins | sample FRY02_FD_205743 | JGI IMG/M metagenome (GOLD analysis project Ga0335396, IMG submission 205743) | Freshwater microbial communities from Lake Fryxell liftoff mats and glacier meltwater in Antarctica - FRY-02 (spades assembly) (version 2) | ecosystem: Environmental > Aquatic > Freshwater > Ice >... | reverse complement strand
CGCATCCGTCCAGTCAGATTCAGGAGATGATCGAACTTTACGACTGGTACAACAGCAAGGCGCAGGCTCGCGGTCCGGGATTTCTGGTTCAATCCATCAGGAATCCTTCCGCGATCGCTCGTCCGCCTGGGTTTGTCAGTTCCTCAGCAAAGCAGGCCGCAGTGCAGCGTCAGAAGGCCGCAAAAGCGTCAGACGAGCAACTTCGTACCAAACGGGAACGTCAGGCGGCCGAACAAGACAAAACTCGCCAGCGAGCCTTTACCGCCTTCTGGGACGCCCTGTCTCCGTCGGACCAGGATACCTTCGAAACGGAAGCACTCGACCAAGCCGAACACATGACTCGCCGACTTTACCTGCAGCACTCAGCCAAACGAGATAAAGCGTTTGAACTTTATCGCAAGGTGATCCTTCAGTCGCACTTTCTGAAGTCGCATCAGCTATAGATCGCCCGCGTGAGATGCAGATCAAAGCGGCAGGAATTCCACTCGATTTGCAATATCAGTCACGTCGTAAACTTCGGCGATGAGGCTCAAATCGCGGACAGCCTGCCCGACAGTAATTCGAAGCTGATGTGCGTAAATCACGTCGGCGAACGGCACATTCTCATTCTGACGACGAGTCGCCTCAGTCAGCAAGTGATCATCCATCGAGAATAGAACTCGTCCCAGTTGTGTTGCACGGTCCAGAAGATCGGGATCACTGAATTCACCACAACCGTCTTCTTGCGCCGTTAGCACATCAAGACCGATTCTCCGCAAACCTTCGGTAATCGACCGGCGAATATGAACATCCATGTAAAATTGAATCGTCATCGGAGACGACGCATCTGCTTCAGCTTCAGGCGTCCCGGACTGGAAAGTGAAACGCCTCGAAGTCGATCGGCTGTTTCAAGTTGCCGCTCAATCTCCGTATTGAGGTCTGCTTCATGATCGTAGTAATAAGCGAGCGCCGCATGGACCTGAGCCAGCGAAATCAGCGCGCAATGCTGTTCGACAATCTCTTCCACGCTGGATCCGTGAGCCAGACGTTCGAGGGCGATTTCGATCACCTTGATGTTCGTCTGGTCGATCCAGGCGACGTTGCGTTCGTCGAGCCAAATGTGATTGATACTAACAACAGACATGAGGATCCCGTTCCATTCCGCAAAGACAAATTACTTACCGCGTATTGTCAGACAAATCCCGTGAGTTGCAATAGTGATCTGGGGGCCGATCTGGATCGCAGACTGGCCGAAGGCCGCTGCGATTGGGGCCAATGGGCAGGGAGGTTGGGCGGGTTGCGAGGTGTTGCTGAGTGGCTGGGGAAACAGCAGTCGCCGGGATGCGACTGCTGAGATTGGGCAGTGAATGATCACCGCCCGAGGAAGCGAACTCTTCTTCCAGGGATGCCATGTAGTCGTAGGCTTTGCTGCCCCATTGAAGCTGGGCAGTACCGTACACCCGTCGCTCCGTCGACGGGAATTGCTTTTGGGAGAGCCAGGCAGTCCGGCGAAAACACCATCGCCTCCGCCGGGCGCGGTTTGAATCCTTGCCTGCTCTACGCAGCAATCGCCAGGGCCTTCGTGTCCCCATCGATTGCGTGCAGTGATTGCTTCTCCGCTCGCCGTGGCTCTTCCATCAGTTCCAGAATCTTCGCCGCCGTCTGTTGAATCCGATTCATCGATTTCAACAGCAGCTTCGCGTCGCCCTGACACAAGTGGATATAGTCGCGAGACTGAGCTCGGCAGTCGATCCCATTTGCGGTACAGATCACAAACGCCACAGATTCCGCTTCGACTTCCATCTGTCGCTTCGACAATTAGCCGGAACCACGATCCTCCCTGGAGTGCATGATCTCATGGGCGACTTCACGGGCCAGCGTAGAAAAACGAGCCGCCTCGCTGAGTCCCTCCTGAATGAGCACTCGTCCGACCTGAGAAATACCGTCAGTACCCCAACCGAGCGTTTTAGTCTCCAGCGTGATTCCCAGTTGCTCGTAGACACCCTCGAGCTCCTTCAAAGCGTGTACCTCCGAGTTTGCAATCGGTGTCACCGGAGAAAATTCTTTACCCTCGGTCTGACTGATATCAAAGACATAGACAACTCGAGTACCCATTGGATCAGTGGAATCGTCCGTCTTCGCCTTATGCCCATCGGCTCGTGCTTCGATGTTGGCCACTGTGCGGTTTCCCTTGCATGCGCGTCGAATCACCGGAGCCAGAATTGCGATACCACTCTTACCCTTCTTCACTATTCGATCCATGGATCTCCACGTGTGAAAACCTGCCACATAAGCCGCCTCCGGCCACTGGGATGTGATCAGCACTAGGTTTCGAAAGCTGTACTTGTGAAATTTCGCCACTGCGGCCAGATAGTCCTCCAGTGCCTGCGACCGTCCCTGTTCCAAAGCCAGCGTCAGTTCCTGTAGTTTCTCTTCTGCGACCTTCATTACGTCTTCTCGTTTCATCATCATGTTTCTCCGTGTTGTTCTAACCTCGGCATGGTCAGCGATTGGTTTTTGTTGCATCAGCGAGCCCGCCGTCGGCCCACAGGGCTTCATCAACACGGCAAGTCAAGGTGGAGCCTTTGCCGCAGGCAAAGCAGCAGTGAGCCCACGGCGAACGGACCTTGACGCCGTGGTACAGTGAGAGACTTCCGACGGCAGCCAGCTCCCAAGTTCAGTTCGAGCCTAGACGAATCCCGCGATCGCACTGTCATTCACAAGAGCACTATCAGTCCAGCTTTGCATCTGATTACAACCCCGATCATGTCGAATGGGCAGTTTCATCCCACCCGCACAGGCGAGATAACTCCCACTGAGACGGAAACAGTAACCGCACGCTTGAAGAGCAGAGCAGTCACAAAACCGTAGTGAATTTTAGTTAACCGCCACTGAGGAGGTTGACGGTTTGTCAGAAGTCGTGTACAAATTTTGGCGATGTCTCCCAAGGACTGATTTTCCTGCGATTCTATGACATGACTGTTTCGATTTTGGAGATTGGTGCGTATGTCCTCCAGCGGATGGTACAGCAGTTCATCTCTTGGGCCCTCCTCAAGCAGCGGGTCTGATTCATCGAGCAGCTCCAGTTCTTCCGGAGGAAGCGTATCTTCCAGTTCGAGCAGTAGCGCCTTCAGCTCCAGTTCATCAAGCGGCGGAGTGAGTTCTTCCTCCAGCAGCAGTCCTTCCAGTTCGGGCGGTGGAAGCCCGTCGTCATCCAGTGTCTCGAGTTCTTCGTCTGGTGTGTCCAGTTCATCGAGTTCTTCGGGAGGCTGGTGGCCTTCATCCAGCAGCTCATCCAGCTCCAGTGGCGGCGGTTCTTCATCATCTTCAGGTGCCCCAAGCTCATCATCTGGAAGCCCCAGTTCGTCATCGAGCAGCTCAGGGAATCCAAGCTCCAGTAGTTCGACCTCTTCTTCATCAAGTTCGTCCGGAGGAAGCTCGTCATCATCCAGCAGCTCATCCAGCTCCAGTGGCGGCAATTCTTCATCTTCTTCAAGTGCCCCAAGCTCATCATCTGGAAGCCCCAGTTCGTCATCGAGCAGCTCAGGGAATCCAAGCTCCAGTAGTTCGACCTCTTCTTCATCAAGTTCGTCCGGAGGAAGCTCGTCATCATCCAGCAGCTCATCCAGCTCCAGTGGCGGCAATTCTTCATCTTCGATCTCTTCTTCATCGAGTTCTTCCGGAGGAGCGTCGTCGTCCTCAAGCAGTTCATCCAGTTCCAGCGGAGGGGGCTCATCGTCCTCGTCTTCTTCAAGCTCGTCCGGCGGTGGCTCCACCTCCAGCAGTTCCTCATCAAGTAGCTCAAGTGTTCCCACCTCCAGCAGTTCTTCTTCCTCCACATCCAGCAGTTCGTCTTCGAGTTCCAGTTCCTCATCTGGAGGTGGCAGTTCAAGTTCGTCATCCGGCAGTTCCTCGTCTGGAAGCAGCTCTTCAAGCTCAAGCTGGTCATCTTCCAGCAGCAGTCCTTCAACGTCATCTTCGTCGTCGACTGGCTCCTCTTCGTCGAGCAGTTCGTCGGCGCAGAGAGACACCGGTCCCTGCTCGTCAGAAAGCACCAGTGACTGTCCGGTGCGATATTTCAACGGCGAAGTGCGGCTTGAGGCGACAGATATAGCCGCCCCCGGCTTTGGTATTCCCTGGGGCCATGCGCGGACTTACAGTAACCAGCAGAAACAGAATTTTAATCGCGGAAACGGCTGGAACTGGAACCCCGTCAATCTGCCGCGTTTCGGAGCATCCACTCTCTCTGGCTCTGCACTTGCGCTCTACGGCAATCTCTATAACATCCGATATTTTTATGAGTCGGGCGGCCCAACGTTTCTCTCTCAGTTTGGTGATCTGGGAGTGCTGGTGCATGTTGACTCCGCAAAACAGCTTCGGCTGACCGAAGCGGATGGCTCGATATGGACATTCAATGACCTGAGCGTCGCAGCCCGAAAAGGCGGATTCCGGTCAATGACAGCACCAGGCGGCGCGACGCTCGCTGTAGTGCAGGAGTCAGCAGATCTGATTCAGGAAGTTCGGAGAACGGCGACGTCCGGAGGTGTTGAGTACCAGGATTCGTTCGTTTACGAGTATGTGACAACAGGAGCATTAAGCGGACACATCACGTACGTTACGCAACGCAGTCGGATTGATGGCGGATCATGGACCAATGTGTCTCAGGTAGAATTCAGCTACTACAGTGGCGGGGATGATCATGGAAGTTCCGGTGATCTGCGAACTGCAACCCGGCGGACCTGGCATGTCACCGGCTCATCCTGGGCGGATTTGGGAAAGGATTATTATCGCTATTACAAGCCGGGAAATGCCAAAGGAGCCGCCCACGATCTCAAATTCGTTCTGGGGCCGCAGTCGTTTGCGCGCGTGACGGAAGAAGGCGGTGACCCGTTCACGGTCAGCGATGGGGCGCTGTCGATGTTCGCCGACTTCTATTACGAATACGACGGCGATGATCGAGTGTCGTTGGAACGCGTGTTTTCCGGCAGCAAGACAATTTCGTTCAGTTACAGCCGGAATCCGCGATATCCCGCCGGAAGCAGCAGCTCCTCCAGTTCCGCCTCCGCTCCCCCAGGAAATAATGTCTGGATCTACAAAACGGTCGAAACACGACCTGACGACAGCCAGAAAATCACCTACGCCAACTTCGCCGGCCAAACAATGCTGTCGGTTTTGAAGAAGGCCAGTACCAGCACGGACCAGTGGTGTACATTCTTCCGGTATGATGACGAAGCCCGACAGATCTTGGTAGCGCAGCCGTCGGCGGTCCTCGGGTACGACGACCAGTACGATGACCTCCTGCATTACCAAACCAGCACAGGCAAGTATGAATTCCTTCGAGATGACGATGGCCTGATTCAGGTCACCGAATACTTCACCGACTCCGGCAGTTCTTCCAGTTCCGGCAGTTCGTCCAGCTCTGCGGGAACATCCAGTCTGAACGGCTTCCTGAAAGCCAACAAGATCAAGAAGGGACAACTCGGTTCGCCAATCCTGTTGAGATCTCTGGAATATACGTCGCATACTGAGGACGAGACGACGATCCATCCTGTTTCGCGGGAAACGACATACCCCGATGCGGCGGATCCAGCGACGACAATTGAAACGACTTTTGCGTACACGTTTCACACCGGGACAAACCAGGTGGCGCAGAAAACGACCACGCTTCCTATTGTGCCGTCGTCTCAGAATGGTTCGGGAACGGCTGCAACCCGCAAAGAGTATTTTGATCTGGTTGGCAATCTGACCTGGATCATGAATGAACGCGGGGTTATCACAAAGCTGGTCTACGACACGCTCACCGGTACGCTGATCCAAAGAATCGACGATGTGGACACGTCTGTCGTTTCTGATGCTCCTGCTGGCTGGACCACGCCGTCCGGCGGCGGCCTGAATCTCGTCACTGATTACGAAAGCGATCCACAAGGCCGCATCACACAGCAGCTTGGACCACAGCACGTCATTGATGTGAGTGGTGTTGCCACAACTGTCCGTTCGGCTGTCTGGACCGTCTATGATGATGCGGCTCAAACGGTGCGAACGGCCGCTGGTTACGCCACCGGAACAGCCCCCGGCTATACCTTCACGCTGACCAACCCCGTGGCGATCCGGGAGTTTGACAAATCCGGCAAGCCAACCGCGACCATCCGAGCTGTGCGGGCATCGACAGCAGGAAAACTGCTGCCATCCGATACTTTTGCTCAGTCCAGTTATGTTCGCTGGATGACGTACCAGTATACAGATTGCTGCCTGCTGGCTTCTCAGCGAGTCTACCACACGATCCCGACATCGGGTTCAGGCACATCCGGGGCCAACTACGACCAGACGTCACTTGGCTACGATGTGATGAAGCGGCGAAACCGCACAGAATCGCCTGGTGGAACACTCGCGTTTTCCGTGTCTGACGTTCGAAATCTGCCGATCAGCCAGTATGTTGGCACCGATGATATCGGCGCGTCGTGGACTGATCCCACCGGCAGCAGTGCTCCCGGAAACAACATGGTTCAGGTCTCAGCCAGTCACTATGACAATGGCCTTCCGGGGCGCGATGGCAACCTGACACTCGCTACAGCGTATGTCGACGCCACCACGACTCGTGTCACGTCGCAAACGTATGACTGGCGAAATCGACTGTTGACCGTCACCGCTCCGGAGAATGTGTTCACCGAATCCACCTACGACAATTTCGATCGAGTCGACACGCAGCAGTCCCGAGATAGCGGCTCATCAGGCGCAATTCTGGCTCGGATGGAAACGTTCTTCGATGACCGGGGCCGAGTGTACGAAACAAAATCGTATGGCCTGAATGCCACGACCGCATTGAGCAGCAACGCATGGTTTGATGCGGTTGGTAACACAATCAAGTCTCTGCCTGCCGGATCCGATCTTTTTACGAAGGTCGCCTACGACAGTCTGAACCGTCCAGGCACTCAGTATCTGGGCTATGACCTGACGGAATCATCCTATGCAGAAGCTGGATCTGTTTCTGATGATGTTATTCTGGAACAGTCGTCGCTGACCTACGATCAGACCGGAACCGTCATTCAGACCGCTTCGAAACAGCGTTATCATGACGCTCCGTATTCGCAAACGGGACCATTGGGTGATCCGTCCACAACGCCAAATGCCCGAGTCACCTGGCAGGCCGTCTGGACGGACGGTATCGGCCGGCAGGTGGCTGCAGCCAGCTATGGAACAAACGGTGGGACGGCTCTGACTCGCCCGGCGACGAGTCCTTCTCGATCCGACACCGTTCTGATCTCGACCGTGCAGTACAACGATGCCGGAGATCGGGAACTGGTGTTCGATCCGAACAATCAGGTGACCCGGTTTGAATATGATGACGCAGGACGCACCATCAAGCTGATCGAAAACTATCAGTCGAGCGGCCCTGTGCAACCCGATGTGAATCGCACCACGGAAACCAGCTACAACCCCGACAGTAACGTGGCGACGCTCACGGCGTGGAACACATCCACCGGAAATCAGACGACAAATTACACGTATGGAACCACGCTGAGCGATTCTGATATCGCCACCAGCACGCTGCTGCAACAAGTGGCCTATCCGGATTCCGTCGATGGCAGCGATGTCGTTCTGTTTGCGTACAACCGTCAGGGGCAACGCAAAGCGTACACCGATCAGCGAGGCTGCTCGCATGAGTATCTGTTCGACGGCCTCGGTCGGCAGATTCATGATTGCGTGACGGCTGTCGGGACCGGCGTTGATGCGGCTGTTCGGCGTTTGTCCACAGAATATGACGTTCGAGGTCTTGTCAGCAGGATGTCCAGCTTCGACAATGCTTCCGTGAGTACGGGCAGTGTTCTGAATCAGGTGCAGAACGTGTACAACGATTTCGCCCAATTAACGCAGTCGTATCAGGCTCACGGCGGTGCGGTGAATACCGGGACCACGCCGCAGGTGCAGTACAGCTATGCGAACGGTTCGTCGAACACCATTCGCATCACGGGCGTGACGTATCCGAACGGCCGCAACGTCGTGGATGATTACGGGGCCACGGGCAGTATTAATGATGCGGCCAGTCGGATCTCTGGCATGAAGGATTTCGGAGCCTCTTCGAACCTGGTCGAGTACAGCTACTTGGGACTGTCGGGCTTTGTAAAGACCGTTTACCCGGAAAGCAGTGCTCAGTACACGCTGATCGGCACAACAGGTGGCACCAATCCGGATTCCGGTGACATCTATCTGGGGCTGGACCGATTTGGCCGAGTCATCGACGCCAACTGGGCGAATGTCGGCGGAACGGCCACACTGGCTCGCGTGAAGTACGGCTACAACCGAGTCTCCAGCCGCACGTGGCGAGACAATCTGTCGCCGGGAATGACTGGGTACGATGAACTCTACGGTTATGACCAACTGCAGCGGCTGCAGGATCTTGGTCGAGGAACCCTGAACGGAACTCAGACGGCCATCACCAGCCCGATGTTTGGTCAGGACTGGACGCTGGATGAAACCGGCAACTGGAATGCGTTCAAGCAGGACAACACCGGCAGTGGGACATGGAATCTGGACCAGTCACGTACCGCGAACTCGGTCAATGAAATCACCAGCCTGATCAACGAGACGTCCGTGGTTTGGACAACACCGGCCTACGACAAAGCCGGCAACATGACGAGAATTCCGGTACCGGGCATACTTCCGGATGGCGTGGCATGGAACAGTATGTCGCTGTCGGAATGGGACAATCTGAAACTGGCCGACTGGGAAGAAATGACGCTCGACAATGTCGAAGGCGTCTACGATGCATGGAACAGGCTTGTGCGTCTGCATGTCGGCGACACCATACTCGCTGTGTACGCATACGATGCGCGTGGCTATCGCATTCGAAAAGACAGCTACACAGATGGGACTGTGGACGAAGAACGTCACTACTATTACACCCCGGGCTGGCAGGTCGTGGAAGAACGTGTTGGCACCAGCACTTCCACTGAGCGTCAATTCGTCTGGGGCCTGCGTTATATTGACGACCTTGTGTTGCGTGATCGCGACACGGATGGCAACGACACACTCGACGAACGGCGTTACTGTCTGCAGGATGGCAACTGGAACACGATTGCTCTCACGGATCCCTTTGGCATCGTGACCGAACGATTCAGCTATGATGCGTATGGTGTGCCGACATTCCTGACAGACACTGGAACCGTACAGGCGTCGTCGGCAACTGGCTGGGAAACGCTGTACGCCGGGTATCGATGGGACGGTGATCCGTCGAGGATGTACTATGTCAGAAATCGATTTCTGTTGCCGTACGTTGGGACTTGGAATCAGAGAGATCCGGTTGGGTACGTTGATGGCTCAAATCTCTATTCTTACTTGGCCGATTCGCCTCTTTTGTCGACCGATCCCGAAGGGCTACGCAAGTTTACAATTGAGATCAAGTACTACTTCAATGACACGACTGTTGTGGGTAACTTTGACTCAATAAAAAAAGAGGTTGAACGAATCTTTCAGGACTGCTTTACCAGCCGCTGCAAGAAGGACACAGTAGTCTTTGTATGGACAAAACTACTCGATGACGAGGAATACGCAAAGGAGAAGGAAGATTTTGGATTTTCGGGTGGCAATTTTTTTGGTTCTAATCCCACCAATGTAACTGTCGGGATGAAAGACAGCCTCACGGCTCCGACGTATGGCCAAACTGGCTCTTTCTCAGCGAACATGAATGTGCCAAAATTGATTCGAGATGGAGCAGAAAAAGGCTACAAGCCCGTCGAGCTTATTGGCATGACAATCGCGCATGAGTTAGGCTTGCACGGCATCGGTGAAGTAGGGGGTCACTACGAAGACAAGGACTGCATTGATGCGAAGGCCGGAAAACCCAGCACAACATTTTCAAAAAAGTTGTGCGACAAATTAATGGAGCATCTAGACTTGAGCTAGATGCGCAAATGATGCTGGGAACAACTGTCGTGATGGAGGAGACTCAGTAATGACCCGCAGGAAGAGAATCTGCATTATCGTGTTTCCAATTACAGTGGCGATAGTGCTGTACGTTTCGCTATACGCGCACTTACGAACGGAAGGTGTGAGACGAGCGATAAGGCAGTCGAGTCCCGGATTCTACTTTGTGGATATTAGAGAAGATAAAGACTTCAAGTTGCACCAACATCTATTGTTCGTTTTCTACCCCATATACCTTATTGATCAACTCACGTTTAACGGTATTGCCGCTGGTGCCGAACCTCTGGTGGATATACATTAAGAAACGCATGGATATTTATCTGACGGACGGCGCCAACGGCAACATGACATCGACCCCACGCACCCGATTTGGCAGTTGCCGATCAGCTAATTGGAGGCGGAGTGTATCAAAGGGGTCAGGCCTCTTTGATGTAAGAATTGATAGACCTTCCTGACCAACCCCAATCATAAAGTGACGAATGGATGATTTTTCGTTGATGCTTTCAGGAGGAAATCGTGCCACTTCACTTGACGTCTATATCAAAAAGATCTGACCCCTTTGATGCTTCAAAGAGACCTGACCCCTTTGTGCTTCCTTTGTGCTTCTCATTACGGGCAATATACGTCTTGGAGATACTCATGGAACGCTGGATTTTGGTTATCTCTGAGAACGTGGTTTTAGCCCTTCTACTCTTTTTGGATATCGGGTTCGACCATAGCAGTAGTCTTGGTCTTGACTATGCAAATTTCTTGCAACTTATTGCACTGTATACGGTATTACTCATTGTCGGAGTTGTAGTTTCGTGTAAAAAACGTGACCTAGTACTTATTGCGATTCAACTGCTTATCCCTTTCAGTGCATTCTCTGTGATGTTCTTTCTGTACGCTTCGACGTAACACTATCAGGTGTAAACCACTCGGAGGTGATCCAAGGGAACCGGAACAAGGTCCAAGCTAAAAAGGTGTCAGGATCCGTTTATTGACTTTGATTCCGTCGAGATGCATCGTACATATAGCTCGTTCCAAAAGTTTAGCGACACTTCTATTGACACGGTGATTCGTCTATGACATGGAAGAGTCGCAAAAGGGGACATTCTACTTTCCACGGGGCGCCTTATGAGACTTGGCAATGAGTAACACTCATAATCAATGCGATGGTGTCGGGAATGCCACGAATCAAGCACCGGGGTTTCGTCACCATTTCGTACAATTGACGCAGTCCTATCAGGCTCACGGCGGTGCGGTGAATACCGGGACAACGCCGCAGGTGCAGTACAGCTATGCGGACGGTTCGTCAAACACCATTCGCATCACGGGCATGACGTATCCGAACGGTAGGAACGTGGTGGATGATGCGATTGCTGCAGACAGTTTGAATGATGTTCCATGGGGTATGTGGCGGGTTGGGTGGTGATGCTGCGTGTCGCTGTGTTCGATGTGAACGAATGATCCGGAGGTTTCTTTCGATGAGCTTTGATGACCGTCTCGGAGAGCACGACCGACTTGCCACATGGCAGGGAGCCCTCAATCGGCCGACTTTTGTCGGCTTTGCTCGCAATGCACTTTGTGGTGATGAAATATGGCTGGATCTTGAGGTCGCTCAGAACTCGATCCGGCAGGCGAGGTTTCATGGTCAGGGGTGCGTCGTCAGTCAAGCGTGTGCGTCTATGTTATGTGAAGGTATCGAAGGGAAATCAGTGGATGAGGTCCTGGCATCTACAGCAGAACAGGTCATGGATTTCGCCATCCGAGATCTGACCATCAACCGGCAGCGGTGTGCATTGACGGCGTGGGAAGCCTTGTTTCAGGCATTGAACGGTGCCGCCACAAACCGTAAATTGATTCGTTTGCCATGCGATTGTGATGCGGCTGATCTTCAGGAATCGTCCAGAGCCGTTGACCATCCGCCGTGATTCATCGGTGAACGTCGCTCCTGCAAGACAATGCGTCCCACGAATTCATTTCACCGATCGCGATGGTCAATTTCAAACAGGAATCTTCGCTCAGAGTCATTGAAAGTATACAAGCTCGAAGCGCCAGCGAGTGGGCTGGCGTGCCTTTTGGCCCACTCGCTGGCGCTTCGAGCTTGTAAGGGCAGCCTTCCTCGATCGCCACAGAGTTCAAACAACAGATCCACCACCTCTCACGGAATTTCACGGAGAACAGTTATGGCTTCACTGACGGCTTATCGTGGACTGCAGGTTCTGTCTCCGGATCCAACCGGGGATGGTGGCCTTGCTATTCAGAATGATCTGAAGGCACTTGTTGACTGGAGTCCCAAGAGTGTGTGGGCTCAGTCAGCCGATCCGACAGTTGATGATGACGAGACGGAAGACTTCTTTCCAGGCTCGATTTGGCTGCGGACCAACACCACACCCCCAAAACTGTTTGTCTGCCGAAGCTCGGCGACGGGCGCAGCGGTGTGGCAGCAGATTCTTCTTGAAGTTGCGCAGGACAGTACG
>Ga0335396_10005909_pt1 | contig 12392 bp, 30 predicted proteins | sample FRY02_FD_205743 | JGI IMG/M metagenome (GOLD analysis project Ga0335396, IMG submission 205743) | Freshwater microbial communities from Lake Fryxell liftoff mats and glacier meltwater in Antarctica - FRY-02 (spades assembly) (version 2) | ecosystem: Environmental > Aquatic > Freshwater > Ice >... | reverse complement strand
GATCTCAAAGCGAAGTGGGATCCATACGGCGGTTACCTCTACAAGACACCTATGAACATGCGGGCCCGATAGGGCCTGCTAGTTCTAGGGAATGTATAATGAACTCATCAGCAACGACGAAGGGACCAATCATGAGAATAGAAGATGAAGCAAGAATCGCGCACGAGATCGAAGTAGGGGTAGCCTACGCGATGCTCAACGCAACTAACGAAGTTCACGCTTGGGAAGGGTCTATGAAAGTATGGGCCGCCGCTGGTGGAGACCTTAGAGTCGCGGGTGTCGCGCTCACAGAGCGTGAGATAGCGATGGACGCGATCCTCAACAAGGCATTCGTAGCGATGCAAGAAACGGCAGAGTACAAGGCGTGGATGAATCTTGAATTCAACACGCTAAAATTCTAGGGAATGTATAATGATCTCATAACCACGACGAGAGGAAACGAAATGACGAACAAAAAAGATCTTGAGATCTCAGATCTCAAATACAAGCTCGAGAAAATACTCGAACACTTGAACAAAGCGACAGCCATAGCAAAGACAGTCGAGTACGCCACAGATGGACGAGTCGAGAACTCGCCCCCTTACGTGATCGGGGCAATTAAAGCAAGGATTCAGATGGCGACAGATGTCATCGAATACGGTTCTTAAAACTAAGGAATGTATAATGGACTTAGGGGAATGCGTGGATAACGCTTCTTAAACGACACTGTGGTGTGCCCTAACCATTCCTTCAAAAACTAAGGAATGTATAATGATAACATACAGCGATTGAGTTCGCTGGGAATTACGCAGCAAGCCACTGGCTCGCGGCGAGTTAAGATCAGGCTCTGGCAAAGACGATAAGGCACTGTACTTCAAGTTCCCGGGACTTGTAAGCTCATCCGTCCTCCTCTCTACGTCTATCCGTCACTCCTCTGCACTCGCGGCTAGTCGCTGACGAGCGAAGGTGGTGGGACTAATTATCCCCGCTGCGTGGTTCCCAGTAAACTCAGGAATGTATAATGAACATATCAACGAATAACGACGAAAGGACAAAAGTGAAAACAGTACTTGACACGATCAACAATGAAGTTCTTGCGGAAGCAAGACAAGCAGCGGTCGATGCGGCAGCGAGCTGCACACCAACACCTGTTGTGTGGGTAGGTAGTAATGGGACGAGGTTCCCCGAGCCTGAAGGAATGTGCGGCAACGCGTACATCAAGATGCCAATGGTCAATAATAAGTTTGCACTCTGGTGCAAGAAGAATGCCATTGGTCACAAGAGTTTCATGGGTGGCTGGGCCTTGAGCATTCCTCACAATGGCAGCCAGTCATATGAGCGCCATGTTGCTGCTGCTCGGGCATTCGCCGCGGTGCTCACAATCAACGGAGTAAAGTGTGCGGTCCACGACTACATAGACTGAGAACTAGGGAAGGTATAATGAACCTATGAACAACGACGACAGACAGAGCACAGACGTAAAAGTAGTGAGGTACAAGATCGTACGGACATTCAGTGTCAGCGGTCGTCGGAAGATTGTTCGGCGTGGGCTGACAATTGGAGACGCACGGGCATGGTGCAGTCGCTTAGACACTCGACGGGCCAGTGTTTGGTTCGATGGGTTCGAGGTGCAAGCATGATTGACATCGAAGCCGTGATGACAATACTTGCGTTTGCAACGGGCGTCCCACTGATGATCTGGGCTGACCGCGACTACAAGAAGCCGAGGCCCTACGACTGGGCTCGTGATCGTTGGTATGATGACAACAATGACAGGCCTGTATAGCAGGCGCTCAAAGCGCGACGGGCACGCATTTGAAGTCACAGGCCTGGGGCATACGCCGCGACATGTGACGGGCACGTATTCCGACTTTGAGTCAGTACTAACTAGGGAATGTATAATGAGTACATGAACACAACCACAAAACCAATCTCCCGCTGGTCAAGCGACGATCGACAATCGTTTGCTGATCGCAATATCCTCCGCTCGAAGAAGATTCAGAGCAAGAAGCGAATCGCTTCGCGACGCGCCTGTCGAGGCACTCGATGGGACGCGAACTAGGGATTGTATAATGAGCTCACACCACAACGACGAAAGGCACACAATGAACGAAGACGACATCGAACCACCAGCTTGCATAGTATGCGACGCGCTCCTTCATCTGGGCATGATCAATTGCGGCTGCGGAGCAGTCAACGATTGGCTCTTAAACTAGGGAAAGTATAATGAGTCCATAACCACAACGAATGGACGCATAATGTCAGGATTCAATTTACCACCGGGTTGTCGCGAGAGCGATCTCCCAGGTTACAACGACATCGAAGTCACGATTGCGATGACGTGTCAAGAATGCAACTCAGAATGGAATGAGGAAGATGTCCCAGTCGATGCTCGCGATGGCATGACGACAGATGTCGATGGCGAGTGCCCAGAGTGCGGGACGCCATTCACCCACATCTACACTCACGTCGATTACCGCGACTAAACTAGGGATTGTATAATGATCTAGCAAGCCCAAAACGACGAAAGGACAAAAAATGAACGGTCTCAAGCCATCACTCAAACTCCACGAGGTCTTCGAATTCAATCGAATGGTCATCGTCTACGTTGGATCCCAGGGATCCTGCCACAAGTACGTTGAGGTTCAAGAAGCCCAGGTTCGCCAGGGCCTTCAAGTTCGGGTCTCAAAGCGATAATCGCGAGGCCGGCTGGCTGGCCAAAAGGCTGGCCGGCTGGCTGTAAGTTCTAGGGAATGTATAATGATATTACACAACGACGAAAGGACAAAGCAAAAATGAACAATAAGAAATGGAGCTTGTTGAAGGCTTCTGACAGCGGCCCAATGGGACGCGGCCAGAGCGGCAAGAAGAAGATATATGAGGTCACAGTGAACGAGAACACAGTTCACTGCTCATGGGGCATGGCTGAAATGCCAAGGCGCTCAGAAAGCACAAAAACGTACCGCTCCTCGAATGAGGCGCTGCAAGCTGCGTACACGAAAGTGTCCGAGAAGCGCGATGGCGGGTACGCGATCGCTTACGCGGTCTAAGGCGAAGCAGGCGAGGCGGGTTCCCGTGAGGGTTCCCGCCCGCTCGCAGTTCTAGGGATTGTATAATGAATATATCAACCACAACGAAAGGACAAGAAATGAACGAATTCACAGCAAGCGAGTTGAAAGAGACATTCGTCAAAGCGTACAAAGTATGGACTAATCTGCGCACGGAGGAAATAGCCGCACGCAAAGTGTACCATGCCGCACGCAGGGCGGTTGACAAGAACACTCACGCAGAGTTCTTAGCCACCCAGCAATAACAAAAAGTAAGCGGGCTGGTCGGCTGAAAGGCCGGCTGGCCGGCTGGCCGGCTGTAAGTTCTAAGGATTGTATAATGAATCTACAACCACAAACAAAGGACACAAAATGCGCCAAGTAAACTTGATCACGCACACAACATGCGGGATAGCTTTTGAAGTAGTAGATGCGGTAAGCGGGGAGTCATTGACAGGCGGCAGGGTCGATTGGTGTGATGAAGGCGATGAAGAAGCAGAAGCCCGCGGCTTAGCGCTATTTGCAAGAAAAATAAAGAAGAGCGGTTGGGAGCTAAAAGAACAAGTCTGGTCCTAAGCGCAGAACTAGGGATTGTATAATGATCTTACGCCACTACGAAGGGAAACGAAATGAACACACCAACCGCTCAAATCACTGAGGAGCTCGCAAACGACGAGTTCAATGGTCTGCCGTCAGACTACGACGACCTCGGCGAATGGGGTCAGCAAGAATCGTGGGAAGACTCCCGCGACGAATACTAATCGCAAAGCTGGCCGACCCGGTAACCCCGGGCCGGCTGGCGAACTAAGGATTGTATAATGAACTTAACAACAACGAAAGGCGCGGGACACGGCATGGGAAAGATGAAAGAAATAGCAATCGAGCGCGAGGAAGCTATCTTCTCGAAAGAGCGGACTGAAAAGTTGGCGCGGAAGTTTGTGACGGCAATGGTTGTCCGCGGCGGCGCGGGCATCAACGAAATGTTCACAATACTTGAGTCACCGATCGACATCGAAGAATTCATCGATGCTGCAACGGAAGAGTTCCGTTACCAGACACGGATGGCATTTGAGTATGTCGAAGAGCACGGGTGAACACAGGCCTGTATAGTGGTCTGCTTGGCGCGACGGGCATCGAACTAGGGATTGTATAATTAGCTCATGGACGCCACACAGAAACAATATGGCCTGATCAAGCAGCTTTTGCGTGAACGGGTGGTCACCAACTCCTATCACCTAGACCTCGCCGATAGACCAGGGTTGACGATGGCGATGGCCAGCCAACTCATTTCGAAGTTGAAAGAATGCAGGCCTGTATAGCGGCCTGTCGAGTGCGACGGGCATGTGTTTGAGGACACAGGCCTGTATAGCAGGCCGCAAGGTGCGACGGGCAACGTTTCTAGGGATTGTATAATGAGTACATGAACACGACATGGAAGCCAACAGCGAGATGGTCGATTGACGACAAACAGGCGTTTGCAGATCGCAACGTCCTTCGATCAACGACAGTGCCCAACAAGAAGCGAATCGCTTCGCGTCAAGCGTGTCGCAAAGCCCGATGGGATTCGAACTAGGGATTGTATAATGGGCTCAGCGACTCGCAGCCCCTTCAAGGCTCACTTACCAGCGAGTCGCCCACTCACCAGCCTGCCTTGAAAACTACGGAATGTATAATGATTTCATACCCACAACGAAAGGAATCAAATTGACGAAAAATCCCGAAAAACTCGCGATCGAAATCATGAATTATTACGTTCGCGATCAATTGAGCGAAATGTCAGAAACGATCACAGAATTCTTTGGGGACCCAATCCCCGAAACGTTTGATAAATCAGCGTTCGTCGAAAAAATCGTCGCGATGTTTCGCGAATCGATAATCGAAGATCTGGAATACGCGATCAATCCCGATAAATAATCTCAACGTTGATCGGGGGATAAAACCCCCGATCGGCAAGATGGTTTGAAAACTAGGGATTGTATAATGATCAAACACCCACGATGAAAGGAATAAATAAATGAATAAATACGTCCAAATCAACGTCGATTTCGCTTTCGACGACGCGAATGAAACGTTCGAATCAGCGTTCGAATCGTTCAAAAACGATTTACCCTTTGCGAGGTTTGATATCCTCACAATGAATGGTGGTTCAGGCTGGCCTTTTGTTTCGATTTCGTTCGAATCGAACAAAATTGAATCGGTATTTAATCGCTACAACGGGAACGATATCAATTCAATCGTCGATTTCAATGATTTCAATGAATTCCTCGAAATTCATCGATTGAATCGATAAATAAATCGCGCTTCAACCTTCGAGAATAAACCCTCGAAGGTTGAAGGATTTCTACGGATTGTATAATGAATATACACCACTACGAAAGGAATCAAATTGAAAACGAAAACGTTTAGTTTGGATCATTGTGAGGACGGGGAAACGATCGAAGAGTTTATCGTAACCCTCGAACGAGAAATCCCAGGGTCGAAAGGATCGATCGAAAATGGTTGCGGCGGGACGGCGCGAATGGTTGGAATAATCCTTCCCGTCGGAAAAGAGCAGGATTTGGCGGATTTGTTCGATGGGGAAGAAATCGGTTCCGGGTTTGGGGATATCGATTATGTCAATATGTGTCAAGAGGGGTAAATAACCGTCAGGGCGCTGGTCGAAAGGCCGGCGCCCGGGCAGGTTGTTTGCGCTTTGAAAACTAGGGATCGTATAATGATTATATACCTACGACGAAAGGACAGGAATTGAACGAATTAATGGAAGACGTATTATTGGTGGGGTTATCGCAGACGATTTTAAGTGCGGTCGGAAATAGCAAGTTCAAAGGCGAAGAGGCGAGAGCGTTGATCGAATGGCTGGTCGTCGATTTCGGAAAAATATACGAAATCGATAACGATGGGTTAGCGGTTTTGAGGACGCTAGTTGAGAAAAAGTTAAAGTAAGTGATGCGGGGATCGCGTCGGCGGCCGCGGTCCCTGGTTAGCGATTGGTATGGGCCCCAGAGGCGAGGCGTAGTGGCATGCGGGTGTAGTTTGGGTGTAGTGGCGTGCGGGCCGCCGTGCCGGTCGTAGTGGGTTAGGCGGGCGGCTCGCATTTCTATGGAATGTATAATGAACATATCAACGACGAAGGGACAAGAGCGATGAAGAAGACATTTGCGGGTAGTGTCAGCGCGTTTGCTGGCGCAGTGGGCGTGGTAAGCGTCAGCCTCTTCGTTGAGGCGGATCGCATATCTATCGAAGTTGGCTTCCCAGAGGCCGGTTACGAGAGCGAAGTGCACGAGTTTGATGCGGCTGAAGATGTCGACACCTACCTTGCGGCTCGCTTCCCAGAAGCGTGGAAAGTGGGCATGTATCAGTTCGGGACGAAGTTCGCCGAGCTTGCAAAATTCTAAAGAATGTATAATGAATACATACCACAACGAAGGGACAAAATAATGGAAACCAAATACCCAGAGATTAAGGTGAGGTTGGTCGGTCGCGATGGGAATGCGTACGCAATCCTAGGTGCGGTCAAATCGGCGCTCAGCAAGGGTGGGGTCGCAAAACCCGAGCAGGAAGAATTCATGAAGGAAGCAATGTCAGGTGACTACAACAATTTGCTGGTGACAGCAATGAAGTGGGTCGACGTCTACTGACAAGTCTTGCGGGCCAGGGGAAGCCTTGGCCCGCTAGAGGGTGTGGGCCGCTGTGCGCAGTCGTAGTGGGTTAGTGCACGCGGTCCACATTCTAAGGAATGTATAATGATAATACACCCACAACGAGAGGACACAAAATGTTCAAGAAAATGAAAGCTGCAAGGAAAGCCGCAAAGGCCCTGGCCGCGAAGAAAGCCGCAACACAAGCAGTAATCGCCGCCCACGCGCTAACAACCCGCTGGTAAGCAGGCCGGCTGGCCGGCTAACCCCGGCCGGCAGGTTGGCCGCAGGTTCTAGGGACGGTATAATGAACATACAACCACTACGAAAGGTCCAAAATGACAGTCGTCAAGCCATCTCTTCTCCTTCACGAAGTTTACAATACGGTCCGCAAGACTATAGACTTTGTAGGCCCCCGACGCGCCTGCAACAAATATTGGGTCCAACAGGCCCCAGAAGCCAGGAAAACCCTTAAAGTAAGGGTTTCAGGGTAACTTGGCCAAAAACTAGGGAATGTATAATGAACTCAACAACAAGTTTATAGTCCAAGTTGAATGACTCCTAGAGGGCCCAGCGTCCTCCATTCAACCTCTGGACGTAAAACGGAACCCGCGTCTAGGTGTCTTTACGCCTTGCGGGCCCGCAATGAAAGTAAAGCGACCACATGAAGTAATGTCGGAAAACTACTCAGACCTGGCTACATGTCTTATAAACTGGCTTCTAGGGAATGTATAATGAACATACACCACTACAAAAGGACGAAAAATGATCATAAGTAAAGAATTATGCAACGACATATCAACTGAGCTTAATACGGCAATAAATGCAGTTTTCGCAAAACACGGTCTCATGCGGAAGAAGTTCACTTCCGGGTACGGAGATCGCTACTCACTCTCAGTGACTGCGGAAGCCATAGCTCTTGGTGATAATGGCGTGAACACAGCAAGTTCAGAGGCACGAGCATACGAAATGTTCTACGCCACATACGAGTTGCCTGCGGGCATTCTCGGCAAGAAGTTCAGTATCAAGGGCGTCAACTACGCCTTCGCGGGCATAGCGACATCACGCCGCAAGTACCCAATCTACGCTCTTAACCTCTCGACCGGGAGCTATGTCTTCTTCCAAGATACTGTGAAGCGGTTGCTGGTGTCGAGCTAAATGATAACCAAACGTAATTACAAATTAGAATATGCCAAAAAGAAACTCAGGCTCGAGCGAGAAAGTAAGTGGCTTGTAGCTGTCGCGGCCGTGGTCACAAGCGAGCCAGGACGTTGTTTTGCGCCAGAGTGCGGGACGATACTTAGTCGCTACAACAATACCGACTACTGCGCCTTCCACGAGCGAGCCAACATTCGCTCTGCCGGGCGGCGAGTGCATGGGCTGAAGTTGCGGGTGCGATCAGCAGACTAGGGATTGTATAATGAACTCACAAGCTACGACAACGACTGGACGAAACATGAGTAAAGAACAAGACGCGAAGAAGATAGCGGCACTGGCCGAATACACTGACACATGCGCTCCAACGCGGATAGCGTACTTTGCAGCGCTCGATGACGAGTCGTTTGCCGAGTATGCAGCAGTGCGAGATCCAGCCTGGGCTAAGTTTCTTTCAATATGCCAAGATATCTACAAGGAAAGAGAGCCGGCATGAAGTTTCTACAGGGCTACAAGAACAACAGGTATTGGGGTGACAACATCCTCGAGGCTGTTTACTACTCTCTATGCGGCAAGCGGCTTAGGTCCAAGGCTGACTGGGATGCGGACGTAGATGAAGTGACATCTAGAGACGCTCAGTGCACGTGCTACGACCTACGCTACTTCGAAAGTGATTGCCTGTACTGTGCTGAGGAAGATGCCCGTGATGAGCGGGCTTACGCAGAAATTATGGCGCATAACCGCGTGCTAGACGGAGGGCAGTAATGAGTGAACAAGTGGATATTGTTGCTGAGACGATCGCGGAAGTTCGCAGGCGTGATGATGGCTGCGGCGGTGAAGGCTGGTACGACAATGCGAAGATTCTTGCCGACGAGGTCGAGCGATTGAAAATGCTGTTAGCCTGCGAGGAAGCTTACGGTGAACAATACGAAAGCGTCATCGAGAAACTTGAAATTGAGATCGAGCGGCTGCGACCGAAGTTGCTAGATGAAACGAAGCTAGTGCACACAGCCACGATAAACTAGGGATTGTATAATGAACATACACCACTACGAAAGGGACAAAATGATAGTAGCACAGTTCGAAGGCGACACAACCAAAAACATGACAATGGACGAGCTCACAATGTCCATTGTTGAGATTGATGATCTCAACATGAAGCAACAGATCCGACGCGACATCTTCGCAGAAGCGCTCAATGCGCGTATGACACTTGCTGCGACACTGATAAAAAATAACTGAATGCGGCAGGGTGGGTTCTCGAAAGAGAGCCCGCCAATTGCCGGGTCGAGTACTAGGGATTGTATAATGAACATATACCGCAACAAAAGGAGAGACGCGATGAGCACAGGCATCAATGGCAGACACTACCGCTCGTTCACGAGCGGCCGAATCCTCTGCGAAGAGCACACGATCACAGTTATCGGCACAAAAATAATGACTGCCCAGGAGAAATTCAATTTTATCAAGACAGGCCCAACAGGGCTGTCGACGATCTGCATGCGGTGTGAGCCGCTGAATGCGCCAGAGGTCAAAGCCCTATAACATAAGGGTTTCGGCCGTAGCGGGCTATTTTCTAGGGAATGTATAATGAACACATCAACAACTAACAGGGAGAATTGCCTCAAATGATCAAAGTTTTCATGGTAGTCGCAGTCATACAAGCCTTTATGGCATTACTTTTTGCGTTGAGTGCATACTCGAAGACACTCGGACTCGAGGATATGGTCCTAGCAATGGGCCCTCACATTGACGATTCAGACACCGAATGGCGCAACTTAATGGCTGTTGTTGACACGGCGACGTGCGATGACATTACTGACGCCGAATTAGCTCGTTCAAAAGGAAATCATCCGTCCGCTTGGCCAGGTGAAGAGAGCTAAGGTCGATAAACCTGTACCGCGATGCGGATCGACCATAGCTCTGTTTACCCGCAAACTGAAGACAATCGGAGGCTAATGATTTGTTAGAGTAATGGACATGACAACAATCCTCGCGGTCCAAGGACCTGCTTGGGCTGTCGTAGGATTTGACTCAAAGGTAGCAGAAGAAGGCGGTGGTCGCGCGTACACGCTTGGTCGGGGCTCAGCAAAGGTAATGAAAAATGGGCAGTACTTGTTGGGCGCTGCGGGTGATGTAAGAGCGATCAACATTTTAGCTTACGCGTTCGCGCCACCATCAGCAGGGACACTTTCAGGAGTAAAGCTCGACAGATTTATGACAAGCAAATTTATACCAGCACTTAAAGAATGTTTTGAGACTCACGGATATGCGGCAAAAGAGCAGAAAGAGCAATCCACTCATGGTTCGGTTGTTTTAGCAATAATCAATGGACAGATTTACGAGATTGGCAGTGACTACGCGTGGGTACGCGACACGACTGGTATTTACGCTTTTGGAACAGGTGGAGATTATGCGCTTGGAGTAATGCACGCGAGAGAAGAGAATATAAGTAGCCGTGGCGTAACGGAGACGCAGAAACTTATTCGTGATGCGATGACTGTCGCGGGTAAGCTTGATGCGGGGTCAGGTCCGCCGTTCCACGTACTAGTACAATTAAGCAAAGACACGACAACGAAAACGACTGGAGATAAGAATGTCAGGAAAAAAGAAAGAAGTTCGAGTACTTGATGTAATGAAATGGCAGGACCACGCGGCCTGTGCTGGCAGAGGTGAGCTGTTCTTTGAAGATGATCGGCCGAGTATTGTTAGGAAAGCGAAAGTGATCTGCGCGACGTGCTCAGTGACAGATGAGTGCTTGACGTTTGCTCTTACGCACGCTGAGTATGGCGTGTGGGGCGGGCTTACCGCGAATCAACGTCGGAAACTAAAGCGGGTGCATTCCACTTATGGTCTTGCTACGTAGCTGTCGACATGATACAGTCCTTGATTCTTACCAGAAGTACGCTAGGCAGAAAGTGGTCGCATATGGGCAACGTGGATGGCAAAAAGCAGCGGACACCGAAAGAATACATTTGGATATGCCCGAAATGCTCTACAACTATGGGAACATGCTTAAAGTTGACGAAGTACCCACCAACGTGCCAGAGTAAAAAACATCACTCAAGCACATGTGTTGATATGGTGCTTGAGAAATGAAAGTGCTCATTGCGGTCGTCATAGGTCTTTTTATTGTTTTTCGCGTGTATGTCTACGTCAGCCGCCGGCGCGATGCGAATGCGCCATTGCTCGGTGTCGTTATGCCAAAAGATCTTTATGAGTAGATCCCCGATTTGTTAGTAGTACCTGATAAAGTAAGTAAGTAAGTAAGTGCAGATGACATTGAATGGACGACAAATGGCACAACAGATCTTGAGTGGCAATCCGCTACTTGACGAAGCGCGTGCTCTCTCAGCGAGGGTGCGGGTCACTTTGGCGGAAACACCAGAGTTAATAAGAAAACCACAAACAACAAATAACGAAGGAGCAGAAATGTCAGCAGAAATAACACCATTGACACCGCAACGTGCAGGTGAGCTATACGCCGGCGGTCAATCAGTAATTGAAGTAGCCCGTGACTACGGGATGTCATACAGTCAAGTACGCCGGTTCATCGCGACCAGTGGTACACCGATCCGCGGTGCATCAGCCCGTCTCAAAGGCCGCACCCGCAAGGCCGACAACTCGTAATGCCAACTTGGTTTTCGCAGCTGCGAAACCTTGTGTGGTCCGCTGTGCTTGCGGTGGTCATGGGTTTTGCAGCCCTGATCATCGCAGTAACCGGTGGAGATCTCACACAGGTCGTAGGTTTCGGAGTCTACGGCCTTATTTTAGCGGTCTTGTCTCCGAAGTCTTAAAAATCTAGGGAATGTATAATCAATTCTGTACAGAAAGGTACCAAATATGAACGTTGATAAACCGTACGCCTACAAAGTTACTACGCTTGACAGCGAAGGAAACGAGATTGTGGCGTACACTACTCCCGCTGAGAAGCACAGGTATGTTCGGTCAATGAACGAAGAGTACGGTAATGCCATTGCCGTGCCAGTGTCGCTTGAAGAGATGCCAGAAGGCTTATCGTTTGCGGATACGGAAGACAGCAAGCAATAGACAAACAACAAACAGAGGTTCGCACCAATGACAAAATGATGAGGAAAAAATATATATATGTGGATATTTACACAAGACGGTTTCATTAGCGCAGTTGACAATGGCGTCAAGCCAGGAAAGTTGGCTGTTCGCGCTCGTGATCGCAAGTCCCTAGTAGGGATTGCTCAGATCACAGACAGCGTGATTGAGTTCACGCCTACGCGGGACTACCAGTACCGAGTATACGCTACCAAAAAGCAGCTCACCGAACTAGTCTCACTAGACATCGAGATGATCGATTACGGTAATTTCAAAGATCGCGTACACGAGACACTAGATAATGATTTTCATCATGCAGCCGGGCAAGTCTGGGTTGCGATGAATGAGGTCACGGACAAAGAGTACCGCGACTGGGCAGATCAGAGGTACACTCGGGTACGGCAGTAAGCAATCCCCTAGCGCAGTAGCACGAGCGTGGCTTCAAAGCCGGCTAGGGACAAGGCAACGAAGGAGAATCTGTGTGCGCACTAGCAAAATCTAAAGT
>Ga0335396_10005907_pt1 | contig 12396 bp, 11 predicted proteins | sample FRY02_FD_205743 | JGI IMG/M metagenome (GOLD analysis project Ga0335396, IMG submission 205743) | Freshwater microbial communities from Lake Fryxell liftoff mats and glacier meltwater in Antarctica - FRY-02 (spades assembly) (version 2) | ecosystem: Environmental > Aquatic > Freshwater > Ice >... | reverse complement strand
AAAGTCCTGAATTCCGATGGTTTATGTGCCTTAGTAGATTCCATTCTTGATGGCTGGTCAACAGCTGGACAATTCACCGCTGAATTTGAACGCAACTTGGCAAAGTATGCTAGTGTTCGAAGCGCACTGTTTGTGAATAGTCACTCGAGTGCCAACCTTGTAGATATCAAACACCAGAGGAATTCACGCTAAACTGGCACCACAACAACCCTGGACTAAGAAAGATTCTGGCTCACTAACTGGGGGCAGGTCACTATCAAGCATGATTCAGAAATAGAAGCAATATGATTTAACGAGATTCACAGAGGAAGTCAATTGGATCAAATATCTAATGAAACCGACAAATCAAACACCAGGGATCTGCTTGTGTTTGGAGTGGGATTGTTTATCTCAATCTTTGTGCCAGTTATTTATTTTGCATCGGCAAGACATTTCTACTATGAACAGCCATTTTTGGATAATCTTTCTTACAAGCCCAATGATGGTCCTGGGCCTGTAGAAATTGACTCCGCAGTCGGAATTCATCACTTTGGCGACTACTTGCTCCCACATTATTGGACGCGCTCAGGAAACCCATGGCTCGATAATCCGACCGTAACGTACCCACCTCTTGCCATAGAGGTATTCAGACTGTTTAGTGTCTTTCCCTATAAGGTCGGCCTTATTTTATATCAGTTAACAATGACAGTTTGCATGGTATTCCCTATTTTTCATTCATTACGAAAACTAGGGACAAGCCATTTAGTTTTCGGAGTAGGAATACTTGGGCTATTGTCTGGTCCAGTTGTCAACGCGCTCGATAGAGGAAACATTTTCGGATTATTGCCGATTATGTATTACTTTGCTGCCATCTCTATAATTCGTCGATCCTGGCTCAAGGCATCAATGTTTATCGCGATAGCAGCGTCCATTAAATATGTCCCAATTGCGCTGTCGATATTGCTTCTGGCGCAAAGAAAGTATGTATGGTTTTTATTTACATGTCTCTTAACTGGTGGAGGGTTGGTAGTCATGTCGGCGTTATATCCAGGGCCGTTAAAAAGTACGTTAACTGGAATTTACAAGGGGGCCGTACCATTTATAAGCTCAAGCCCAAGTGAATTTTTATGCTACAACACAAGTTACGTGGCGAGCTTAGCGCAAATTTCAAACTTGCTTGGCTTCGATGAACTTACGAATTTTGTACTGTTGCATTCGAGCATGTTAGCAATTTCTGTTTCAGGAATAGTGGCCATGCTGGTCGTAGTTTCTAAATTGCCAACTTGGATAAAGGTAGTTTTAACAATGAGTTTAACAACGCTACTTCCCACAAAAATATTTAGTTATTCGTTTGTTTGGGTGATTGCTGCGGTGGGAATCGTTCTGTTCTCAAGCTCTTACAACTTAAAAAACATGCAACGAGATAATCTAAACTATGGGGAGCAAAGAAATTTCAAATTTCAAAAAGTTTCACTGGGATTATTAGTACCAATATTAGTTCCGTGGCCAATTGCGATCCCAGCAACATCTGATCTGGGTTGCAGGACTTCAATAATCGGAATTATTGGGCTTGTTATGACTACGATTTTGATCGCATTCGCGATAAAAGAAGCTTTGGCGATACAAAAAGAATATTCTTTGACGAGGAATTAAAACTACTGCTAGGTAGTTAAAAAAATAAACACAGGTCTAAGCCTTGGGACTGCTGAAGGTCTAGTTGACCCTTTGACCTGCCCCATAGTTTGGAGTCAACTAGACCTTCAGCAGTCCCAAATCAAATAAAGGATCATTTTGAATTTCACTAGTTATTTGCGTGCCTACCTATCTAAAAGCTCTTTCCTTATGGGGCTTGCACTTAGGGTTTACAGCAAGATTCATGGCTATAAATTTCTAACTACATCCCAAGTTGTCGTTGTGCAAAAAGATAATTGTGAGATTTGGCTGAGAAAGGATAACCTTGTCTATGTTCGTGACGTTATTGATGAATTTGATGCCTACTTTGGCTCAGTTAAATCGAACTCCAGTAAAAATGGAATGTACATTGCAGACTTCAGTGAAGTGCGAATTCACGACATAGTCGATTTCGATCTTTTCCCTGTGAAGTTGCCTGGTTTACCGGAACCCATGTCCACAATACGACAGTATATCGACTTAACAAAAATGTCACCTGGGGAAAACGTTTTGGATTTAGGTGCCTACGCAGGTCTGACTGGAATTTCCTTTCAGGAAACGGTAGGCGCTGCAGGGAGAGTAATTTCAGTTGAAGCAGACCCAATTAATTTTAAATGTACTCAAATAAATTTTGATTCATACTTAGCACTACGTGGAGTCTCCCCGAGGTTAGTAAATGCAGCGATATATTCCACTACCGGTTTTATTAACTTCTCCTGTGAGGCGGGTTTGGGGTCTGCTGTCGTTGCTGTGCAGACTCGAGCAGTGAAGCAAATTGTTAAAGTTCCTAGTTTGACGCTGACCGAATTAGTCTTAAGGCAAAAACTGTCCAGAATTGATGTTATAAAAGCAGACATCGAGGGCGCAGAGTTTGCTGCATTTAGCGATTCTCAATTTTTCGCGAATCACCACCCCAGAATAGTTTTCGAACCTGCAATGAATCACATACCTGAAACCAAAATTTCGTCCCTGGTGGCACTTTTGGAATCTTACGGGTATAAGTGCAGGGTTTTGCCACAACCCGGGTCAAGATTGCCACTCATCTTGGCTGTCTAAATACGAATCACATTATGGACATGTTTTCCGATGCTAAACCTTCAGCAGTCCCAATCAATGCAAATGAGACACTTACAATTAGTCAGATTTACGGGTCATATTTGGATATCAACAGCATAAAGAACCTTTTGCTGAGCCGTGGCGTAGAAATCTAAGTATCCCAGACTAATCTTAGAACATGGGTCCTATAGAAAAGTTCGATGTTCTCATTACTGGCGCAGCGAGAGGAATCGGAAAACAAATAGCTGATGACTTAACTGCAAAAGGTCATCGTGCGCAGACTCCCAGCAGGCTGATTCTTGACTTGTCAGATATAGATAGCATTAAAAATTTTCTTCTAGTCAATGGCGACGATCCAGTTGATGTTTTAATTTTAAATGCTGGTCAAAATTACCCCCAAAGTTTAGAGGAAATGGAAATTCGCAACTGGGATGAAACTCAAATGGTGAATGCGACGAGTTCTCTTCTGCTTATTCAACATTACGCGCCCAAAATGGCAGCAAGAGGATATGGTCGCATTGTTGCTATATCAAGCGCTTATGCGTCTAGAGCACGTTTTGGCCGCTCGGCTTACAGTGCGTCTAAGGCAACCCTCGAAGCAATAGTTCGCAGCGTGGCAATCGAATTTGCGGACAAGGGTGTGATTGCAAATTGTGTATCACCAGGATTTGCATTGACCGACTTAACAAGACAGAACAATAATGAGTCTCAAATATCGGACTTAGCGTCGAAGATTCCACTTAAAAGATTGGCCGATCCATCTGAGATTTCTTACTGGGTTCAGGCATTGGCTTCCATCGAAAACACCTATGTAACTGGGCAAACAATAAATGTCGATGGAGGAATGTCTTGCATTTAGAAGTTTCTGAACAATCTCCAATATTAATCAAGTCACAACAGGGTGACTACCCAGTCGACTTCATTTCAAAGCCTTCAAGTTTAACTTCTTTATTACCAAAGTCCGGCGAAATATTTTTGCTTGCCGACAGATTGGTTATGGATCTTTATAAAGAAAAGCTTGGATCTTTGGTGTCATTTCCAACATTTCTTGTCGACGCCAATGAAGAAACCAAGACTCTCGAGGGAGTTACTAGGCTCATAGATTGGCTGCTGGAAAAGAAAGCCACTAGAAGCTCGCATATCATTGCCTTGGGTGGGGGTGTAATTCAAGATCTAGCAACTTTCACGTCACACATTTATTACAGGGGGATTAAGTGGACTTTCATCCCAACCACTTTGTTAAGTCAGTCAGACAGTTGCATTGGAGCGAAATGTGGTATTAATGTCCTGCCACTAAAGAATCAACTAGGTGTACTGCACTCCCCAGCACATGTAGTGATCTGCTCGGATTTTCTTAATACACTCCCTGATGTAGAAATTGATTCTGGTTACGGAGAAATCTATAAACTGTCTCTCACCGGGCCTGAGCACTTCTTCGATGCATTAGCGCTAATCGTTGCAAGTGACGGCCATAGAAACCCAGAAATTTTAGAAGTGATACGACGTTCGTTATTATGCAAGAAATTGGTTATTGAGGAAGACGAGTATGAGTTAGACAGTCGGAGAATTTTGAACTATGGGCATAGTTTTGGGCATGCCCTTGAAGCTTTAACGAAGAATGAGGTTCCACATGGAATTGCAGTTATGTGGGGAATGGATATTATAAATTTTCTTGGAGTTAAATGGGGGATAACAAATCCGGAGCTATCTAAACGAATTAGAAATGCGATGGAAAAGTCAACTACTTTTTCCATAAAGAATCTGCCTTCGGCTGCTGCATTTGTACGGATGCTTGCGAGGGATAAAAAAGTAGAAAATGGCCTGATGTACTTTGCCGTACTGCATGATTCAGGAGATTTGAGGATGCATCCAAAGTCACTTGATGGAGATCTGATTCACCTTGTACAGAAGTATTTAGATGACAGCCCCCTATTCTTTACTCCTTGACCTTGGTGGCACGTACATCAAAGTTGCGAAATGTAATCATGTTGATTGGAAAGTGTTTGATGAAATAAGTTTTGCAATACCTGCTTTCGTAGAATCTGAATCTAATAGGCGAGAAATCGATCCGACCACTCTAATGAATTCGGTCAATGCTGCAATTACTGATGCAGTAGGGGAAAGTCCTCCTCCTGAATCAATATTTGTGAGTGGCCAAATGGCAAGCTGGATTTTAACAGATTCAAATAATTGCCCCATTACGAATGTTGTTAGTTGGCAAGATAATAGTTCACTGGTTGAATTTAATGGCTCTCGGCCATTCGACGTTTTTTCTGAACTTTTAACGAGTGAAATTCTTTATTCAATCGGCTACGAATGCAAGCCTGGTACCCCGTCGTCTGCGATTTTTGCCCAACAAACTACTGGACTAGTGCCACTTTCAACAGCAACTAGATTCCATACATTGCTTTCTTGGGTAGCGTCCCAACTGACAACATCCGCCGAATACATTATGCATGTAACGGATGCAGCCTCTTCAGGGATGTTTGATATCAGAAAGGAAGATTGGAGCGCTTCCGTTATTGATTTAGTTGCGCCATCCGGTCTATCTTTTCCATCTTCAGTAACCGCTGTCAAGTCAATTGGTAAACACAAGACATTTTTTTGTCCTATCTTTTCTCCAATAGGTGACCAGCAAGCAGCATTACTTGGGGCTGAACTTAGAAATGGGCAAACTGCATTCAACATTGCTACTGGTGGACAAGTGGCTCGCTTGGTTGATCATTGCAATATTCCTGATGTACAGTTGCGGCCGTTTTATGGATCTCTTTTTATTGCAACGAAAACCCATCTTCCAGCTGGTCGAGTTCTATCGCTAGCTGTAAATTTGCTCGTAGACAAGGAATGTAGAGATGATCCATGGACTTGGGCTGACCGAGTTTGTGAGATTTTTGATAAACAGGCATTACCAAAAGTTGATCTAGGGTTCTTCACAGAATTAGGTGGTGGTTGGTCTGGTGTAACTTCTGGTGTCACTCGTGAATCCATGATCCAGGCCGTGGTTAGTGCTATCTCGGATGCGTATATTGATTCAGCATTTCTTATTGGCCATGAAAACACTGACTGTCTATTGTTTTGTGGTGGGGTTGCACAAAATTTCATTTCACTCAGAAATGAAATTGCAAGCGCCTTTAGAGGAGGTGTGCACGTTGCCCCTTCTGGTGATATGGCTTTGAAGGGGTTGGCAAAAATCGCCAAAACCGTGCAAGTTAAAGGCCCCATCTCTTGATCCCAGATATGGTTTTCATGAGCTGCTGGATTGTATTGAACAAATGACCTGCCTCACGGTTAGGTTACCCGCTTGTAGTGAAGATTAGGTCAGAAGTAAAACCGCGGTAGCAGTCTCGACTGTCCTAACCAACCAGATGCACCTGTAATTACAGGTAGCTTATTATTTTTGCTAAGGAAGCTGTAGGTAAGGTAATCAACTTGTGATGTCATATCCCGCTTCCTCCATGTAGGGCATAACCAATCGGGCCTTTGATTCGGGCAAGCTTGGAGTCATTAGGTGCAATGGATTTGATGACATGCGGCCATCTGGAAGCATTTTGCTTGTAATTTTTGGATAAAAAAGTTGATGTGGATCTAAATTGACAATAAATGCCACAGGTTTATCAGAATTAAATTTTGTTAAGAAATCAGCATTGAATGGATTTGATGCGTCTAATGTTAGACACTCGATACCATATGCCTCAAAAATCTTGTCCCATTTTGGTAAACCTAAGCCAGTTTGTATGTCACAACCTACATAGTTTCCTGCAAAATAGGCCTTCTGCGAGGTTCGTATGGAAGCGTATCCCTCATTACACATGATGAACATCTTTATTGGTAAATTTTGTCGTTCAACAGTGCCAATTTCTTGAAGATTTTGAGCAAACCCACCGTCACCTTCCACTAAAACTGTACGCCGCCCACGTGTTGCTAACGATGCACCTATCGCACCAGAAAGTCCGTATCCCATGCTTGCAAGTCCTTTATTTGAGATACCTATCTGTCCAATTTTTTGCTCAAAGACTTGCATCACCGAAGTAAACGACCCACCACTGCTGCATGACACTACAACATCGTCACTGGACATAATTGTGCTCAAGTAATTAACAACTTGATACATTTCCAGGTAGCCAGGTCCCGCTTCATTTGCATTGTCAATCAGCGGCACTTCAAGTCTGACTTTTTGGATAAAATCAGTCCAATCGTTTTTCGTGCAGTAAGCACTTAATTCCAATTCCAAAACAAGGGCACTCAGAAATTGATTGGCATCTGCACAGATTGCTTCGTCAATGGTTGGGAAACCCTTCTCAAGTTCATTCTGGTCCAAGTCAATCTGTACAAGTTTTCCTAGTGGCAAGAATTGCTCCCATGCAAACCCTACTTGTTGAACCCCCAGGCGAGTTCCATTAGCAATCATTAAGTCTGCTTGTTGGGATACGATATTGGCCCATCTCATACCGAATGTGTTTGGTCTTCCTGAATAATATGGATATGTACTTGGAACACGATCGAAACCATTCCAAGTGGTAGCTAATGGAATGTTAAGCGCCTCTATCCTAGGTAGCAATTCTCTCATGTGAGATCTAGAGACACCTCCTCCAATGAGCAGCAAAGGCCTTTCGGAGGCGCGCATTCTATTCGCGACACTTTTGACAATCTCAATTGATGCTGCGGGAAGTTGTGGTTCGTCAGGAAGCAAGCAAATACTATTGTCAAGTGGTGGCATGGCAGTAACGTCAATGCACATTTCAAGAAAAACGGGGCCTTTTCTACCACTCTTTGATACTCGACAGATTCGCTTGACTTCTGTTTCTGTTAGTCGCCTTTCCACCAGTAAACTTTCCTTTGAAATTGACTTAATAATTGAAGTTCCATCAATTTCTTGGAGACCAATCTGCCTGACACGGTCATGGGCTAGGTTGGTAGTTTTCGCCTGCCCTCCGATAACCAATAATTCTCGACTCTCTAGCCAAGCTCCCGCAATTGCTGTAACTATGTTGGTAATACCTGGCCCTGCAGTTACTAACGCAAATGCGCGCTCTGCTCCATCGGAAGCATCATTAAAATACTCGGCAGCTATTCCAGCTGCCACTTCGTGGATAACAGGAACACAATCAAATAGCCGACTTGCTGCTTCTAGTAGATGCATTGAATTACCACCAGCAACAAAAAAGCAGTGAGTATATCCTTCATCTACTAACCAATCCATGAACTGATCAGCGTATTTCATTATTTACTCCATTCTGTTGGCTTTTATATTCTTTGACCTGCCCCCAACAATCAATCAGCCTCCCACAGTTTACGAATAATCTGCGCTGGGGTGTGATGCCTTTTCTTCATATCCTCCTCCTCGCCTATGAGGGCATTTATGGACTAGAAAATTACTGGATCACTTTGAGGGGGTTAGGTCATCTTTTTTATCGGAATGTAAACTAGTCTAATAGTGTTAGAGGTTGAATTACTTGAACAGTATGTTTCATAAGATGGTCTTATCGTTTGGGATAACAGCGATAGAGACAGCTACACGAATTCAATTTTAGATTTACGCAATCGTGGCTGGAAACAACTGGAGTTTTTTGGCCTGTGACCAATAAATGTTTATTGCTCAAAAGCAACTGTTTTATGAAAAAATCACTAATTCCCCTTAAATTTGAAAATGATTTCAAAACAGTTGAGGACTAACTAAGGTAGGTTTCTGTTGAGCTTCGTTGAGCTACACGTAAAGGAGTTTTCTTGATGTACTTAAACAAGTGAGTCTCAATAGGAATTTGTTGCGTTCACAATAACGAGACGGACAGGCCGCAACTAGACCTGCATCAGTCCCCTCCTTAATGATGAACTTAAGGAAATATTTGAAAAACGCGGCCCCCGCATAGTTGCCACTCCTATAGAAAAAACGCAGGAATTTATTCCTCGACTTAAGTCAAAAATGGCAGATGGCACCTTCATTACACCTGAATTAGATGACATGTTTCCACATATACCTGATTTCGAGATGGGTGCTATCAGAACTTCCGAAGATTTCCTATAGTTTGCTTTTTTGGTCAAACGGGATAATTTACAATCGCATTGGAATACTATGTTGAAGATACATATCGCTTTTAAGCAACGAGGATTAATTAATGTCAGCTCCAAGCGCCCGCGATCGTGAAATTTTTGAGAACTTGTTTGTTCTGGAAGCTGCAAATAATCACTGGGGCGACGTAGAACGGGGTCTCAAGATTGTTCGTGATTTTGGAACTGTAGTTCGATACAACAACATAAAGGCAGCGATTAAATTTCAATTTCGTCAAGTGGATAACTTTATTCATCCTGATTATGCAGGCAACAAGGAAGTACGTTACATAAGCAAAACTGAGGCAACGAAACTTAACATGGAACAATTTTCGGTACTTGTAAAGGAAGTAACTAACGTTGGTTGCATTCCCATGGCAACGCCATTTGATGAAGCCTCCGTTGACATGTGTATTGCATTCGATATGCCAATTATTAAGGTCGCAAGTTCGGACATCAATGATTGGCCACTTTTGGAGAAAATTGCATCGACGCGACGACCAGTAATTGTTTCTAGTGGTGGGGCGACAGAAAAAAATCTTGATGAAGTGGTTTCTTTCTTCGAGAACAGAGATATCTCTCTTGCCATTAATCATTGTGTCTCGCTTTACCCGTCAGAAGATCACGAGCTTGAACTTAATCAGATTGACTACTTGAAGGAACGTTTTCCTGAGCACGTGATCGGATTCTCGACACATGAATATCACGACTGGGAAGCCTCTATGCATATTTCATATGGAAAGGGTGCACGATCCTGGGAGCGCCACATCGACGTAGATTATGCCGGAATTCCTGTCTCTCCCTACTGCTCAGTGCCCGAACAGGTAGACAAATGGTTTAAGGCATTTCAAAAGTCTCGCGAAATGAGTGGTGGAGCAGGTACCCAACGCCGCATACTTCCGAAACGAGAAATTGAGTACCTTGACGCGCTTGTTCGTGGGGTTTATGCAAAGCGCGATATTCCAGCGGGATATGTTTTTTCAAAAGATTCATTTGATGATGACTTTTACTTGGCAATTCCGCTTCTCAAAGGTCAGCTATCCTGTCGAGAAGTTATGAATGGTGAACGCTTAGTTCAAGAAATACAGGCTAACAAGGCTCTCTCCATCAATTACATCGGTGGTCCATACAACGAGAACGCCACTCTAAGAGCATTAATTCTTGAACGAGGATTATAGGTTGACCTTGTTAGAAACTGAAGCCCAGCTTCCAAAACAGTGTTACGTTTTTGGCGCAGGTGGATTCGTTAAGAGCGTTGTTGCTGCCCTGCAGGATTATGGAGTTAATCCTTTAGCTGTTCTTGATACCCAGGTGACGGGTGACGTGAGTGGAATCCCAATAAGTCGACCCAATGCAGGTATTCAAGATGTCCCAGTTGTAGTTGGCGTATGCAATTTATTTGGTGACCCTACCCTTATCTACCGTGAACGGGAGGATTTAGGGTTCAGTCAATTGATTTCACCAGTACAACTTTTCAAGATACTTGGTGACAAGGGCTACTCACGAGAGCATTACTGGCTGACGACTGACTTTTCTTTATTTGATCGTGAACAGGATGGCATTTTGGCGTTCCACGGTCTACTCGAAGATCATATATCCGTATCTTTGTATGACAATTTTATAAGGTACCGCAGTCATGGTGACGTTTCATTACTGCCAGCAGTATTGAGTATCACTGAACAGTATTTACCTAAAGATTTACCTGTAGTTCCAAAGCCTATGAGGTTAATTGAATGCGGGGCATACGTCGGAGAGATAACTAAGTATGTGCGAGATTTAAATTTCGATGTTGAGACAATTTTTGCTTTTGAGCCAGATCCAATCAACTTTGCGCATTTGTTAGAGTGCATAAATACTCCGAACCTAAAACGCTCTGCCCTTGCACTTTCAATGGTAGTTGGTCACAGAACTGAACAAGTGCGATTTACATCAGGTGAGAATTTAGGTTCAGCAATAAGTCCAACTGGTGATACCGTCAACCAGGGTGTCAGCATTGGTGAAACTTTAAGTGTTTCTGATATAAATTATGTAAAATGGAAATTGAAGGTGCGGAGCAAGACGCCTTGTATGGCATGAGCAAATTATTGCAAAACCAAAGACCCAGCCTTGCGATTAGTGCTTACCACAAGCCAACTGATCTATGGTCACTTGGTCTTTGGTTAGACAAGCTAGATCTAGGTTGTAAATTTAGCATTAGATGTTTCGGTCACCAGTGCTTTGACACAGTTTTATATGCCTACTAAGGAAATGGTGAAGTGATGAAAACCATAGAAGTTATAGTCCCTGCATATAATGAAGAAGATTGCGTCGAGGAGCTTGTTCGCAGATTCAAGATTCTTTTTGACAGAGAATCTACCTACCATTGGCGAGCGATAATCGTAGAAAATGGTTCCACTGACAAAACCTGGGAATTGTTAGAGCGGGCAGCCAAATCTGAACCACGTATTTCAGTTGTTAAATTGTCTAGAAACTTTCGCATGGATGGTGGATTAACAGCAGGGCTTGAATATGCCACTGGCGATGCCGCGGTATTTATGACTGCTGATCTTCAAGATCCTCCAGAAGCAATATCAGATTTTTTGAGAGTCTGGGAAACCGGTGTTCAAAATGTATACGGGCAGGTTACCGAGCGACAAGGAACGGGGCCACTAAGGAAATTTAATTCACAGGCTTACTACTTTCTAGCGAACAAATTCACGGGTGGCCGCATAACTCGTAATGCCAGTGATTTCAGACTAATGGACAGAAAGCTTTACGAGACAGTTCGTGGATTGGATGAAAGAAATCGTTTCATGAGAGGCCTCGTTGCATGGTCAGGATTTACATCAGAGGCTGTTCCTGTGGTCCGACCTCCAAGATTTGGTGGTGAATCTAAGGCATTTAGTATCCCTGTTTTTGGGTTTGCTGTAAGATCAATTTTTGCGCATTCATACGTCCCAATCCGGGCAATAAGTGTGCTGGGTTTCTTATCAGCATTTACAGCACTAATAGCCTTCATCGTCATGTTGGTCGTGTGGCTAACAAAGGGTGTTCCATTCCCCGGATTTGGCTCCATTGTCACGTTGGTCCTGTTTATGTTCGGCATGCTCACCTTGATACTTGGTGTCTTAGCTGAATACATTGGATTGATTTACCAAGAAGTTCAACGTCGCCCTAACTTTGTCGTTCAAGACACAAGAAATATGGGCGAGTGACAAGTCTTCACGATGCAATTAGTAGCCCGGCTCTCAAGTTAGCACGAGAGGCAATTTCGTCCGACGACCGTGTTTTGGTAATTGGTGCCACTGGTTGGTTTGGTCAAACAGCCACCGCCATGACGCACCTAGTCGGCGCCAGTTATCAATTAATTGCATCAAGGGCGAGAGATTTTGAGATTGGAGGTGGGCAATTTAGGGCTTATATCTGGGATGAGGCGAGAATTCGAGAGTTCAATCCAACTGTGATTATTGACGCTGCGTATATCACGCGTGAATTTATCGACGACTTCGGCATGGAAGAGTTTATCAAACAGAACCGAATGTTAACTAACAGGTTGAATCGTGCCGGGTTTCCTGGAGACTATGGTCTAACCCGTGTTTTGTGTAGGCGGATTAATTGATTTTGCTACTGTCACCTATCAAGGAGGACAGTATGGGAAGACGAGGG
>Ga0335396_10005906_pt1 | contig 12397 bp, 7 predicted proteins | sample FRY02_FD_205743 | JGI IMG/M metagenome (GOLD analysis project Ga0335396, IMG submission 205743) | Freshwater microbial communities from Lake Fryxell liftoff mats and glacier meltwater in Antarctica - FRY-02 (spades assembly) (version 2) | ecosystem: Environmental > Aquatic > Freshwater > Ice >... | reverse complement strand
AACAGCACCTACCCAAAAGGCGGGGTTTCGTGCTTCGCAGACACATTTATGGGTATAGAAAGTTCAGTTCTCCGAATGAAGTTTTGTGGTAAAAATCCCGCCCTTCGGGTAGCTGCAAACCGTTATAAGCAAGCCTAAAAACCGACAGTGCAACCATAAACAGACGACTAAAACATAAACGAATTAACAAAGACAAACCATTTTGACAGGTGACCAACATACAGACCATATTTCAACTGAGCAACTAGTAAGCCGACACTCATTGCCGACCCTTCTGTATTTTTTATTTTCCCCACCGCACATTTTTTTTAATTCAATTTTAGCCAGCCGCACAAGTGGCACATTTGGTTTTGCCCTACACACAGGCCAACCCTTCGCAAAACCAAAAGAGCCACTTTTTGCCAACGCACTAATGACCTTTTTCACCAATATAAAACTAACTTTACAAACGAATTTTAAGAATAGAAAATGACTCAAAAACAATTAGAAGATTATCTCTGGGGAGCCGCCAACATTCTGCGTGGAATGATTGATGCCGCTGACTTTAAACAATATATTTTCCCTTTACTTTTCTTTAAAAGAGTAAGCGATTTGTGGGACGAAGAATACCAAACTGCTTTAGCAGAAGGCGATGGTGACTTGACTTTTGCTGAGTTTGCCGAAAACCACCGTTTTCAAATACCCAAAGGTTGCCATTGGGAAGATGTAAGAAAGAAAACGGTTGATGTGGGAGCATACTTACAAAAAGCATTGAACGGCATTGAGAAAGCCAACTTTGACATGTTGCACGATGTGTTTGGCGATGCCCAATGGACGAATAAACGCAGAATGAGTGACGAAAAAATGCTTGACCTGATTGAGCATTTTAGCAAAATGAAACTCACCGTTGCCGAAGTGCCCCACGATATTATGGGCGAAGGCTACGAATACCTGATTAAGAAATTTGCAGACGACAGTGGACATACCGCTGCGGAGTTTTACACCAACCGAACTGTTGTAAAACTGATGACCCAAATTACCGACCCAAAAAGCAGCGAAAGTATTTACGACCCTACCTGCGGCAGTGGCGGTATTTTGCTGAGTGCCGCTTTGCACCTGAAAGAGCAAGGCAAAGAATACCGCACGCTGAAACTATACGGACAGGAACTCAACCTCATTACCTCTGCCATTGCACGTATTAATATGTTTATGCACAATGTAGATGAGTTTTTGATTGTGCAGGGCGACACCTTAGACAGCCCACAGATATTGGAAAATGACGAACTAAAAAAGTTTGATGTAATAATGGCCAACCCACCATACAGCGTAAAAAAGTGGAGCCAAAGCAAATGGATGAACGACCCTTTTGGACGCAATATTTGGGGAACACCACCGCAAGGCTGTGCCGACTATGCTTTTCAGCAGCACATAATGAAAAGCCTAAACCCCGAAACAGGACGAAGCGTGGTATTGTGGCCGCATGGCGTATTGTTTAGAGACAGTGAAGCCGGCATACGCAAACGCATGATTGAAGAAGATTATGTAGATGCTGTAATTGGCTTAGGTAAAAACCTGTTTTACAACAGCAGCATGGAAAGTTGTTTGCTGGTGTGCCGCATGAAAAAGCCGAAAGAACGCAAAGGCAAAATTATTTTTATTGATGCCAAAGATGAACTACGCATAGAACGCACCAATGCCTGGCTTGAACCACAGCATATAAAAAAGATAAGTGAAGCTTATTGGAAATATAAAGAAATTGAAGGTTTTGTCTCAATAGTTAGCAACAAAGATGTTTTAGAGAATAATGGCAATATGAGTTTGCAGCTATTTGTAAAACAAGCTGCCAATACCAATGAACATAATACGAAGGATTTAATTGCTCAAGTAAAAGCAGAACAAAAACAAATAAGTATTTCAGTGGACAACTTATTTACTCAACTTAATAAAATCGGAATTGAAGCATGATTAAGTTGAAAAAAGATTTTTGGAAAACAGCAAAACTTGGGGAAGTATGCGAAATAAACATGGGTAAAACTCCTTCAAGAAATAATCTTGCAAATTTTGGAAAGGGTTATACTTGGTTATCAATAGCTGATTTTAAAGGCAACAAATATTTATCAAAATCAAAAGAAGAGATTACAGATTTTGCCCTGACACAAGCAAGGTTTAAACCAATTAAGGAAAATACTCTTTTATTGACTTTCAAATTGACAATTGGAAAGATTGCAATTGCGGGCAAAGAACTTTATACCAATGAAGCCATTGCAGCATTGCCAATTAAAAACGAAAAGATAATAACTACAGAATTTCTATACACTATTTTACAGACAATAGATTACGATTCTAAAACTGATAAAGCTGTAAAAGGTGCTACTCTGAATAAAGAGAAACTAACACAATTAACTTTCCCCCTTCCCCCACTCGAAGAACAAAAACAAATAGCCGCATTGTTTCAAAGCATAGAGACGGCTATGGAACATGTGGATGGGCAGGAGAAGAATTTGAAGGAGTTACAAAAATCACTGATAGACGGTTTATTTAAACCTGAGCCTGAATTTGGGAATTTATTAAACAAGAAAAATTGCACTCCTACAACCTTTGGAGATATAGCAGAATGCGATACAAAATATCCCGAACACAGTAAAGAAGTTGAACGCTTTGTTGGTTTAGAATATCTTTCTTCTGAAACATTTCAATTACAAGGGTGGGGTGAAATTGCAAATGGAACAACCTTTTCAAAACGCTTCGCCAAAGGCGATGTATTGTTTGGCAAGCGTAGAGCCTATTTAAAGAAAGTTGCAGTTGCCGATTTTGATGGCATTTGTTCTGGTGATATTTTAGTAATAAGAACCAAAGCAAAAAAGATGTTGCAAGAGTTATTGCCGTTTTATATTTCATCAGATGCTTTTATCAATCATGCAGTCAGCACTTCGGCAGGTTCACTTTCGCCAAGAACCAAATGGAAAGATTTAGCAGAGTTGGCAGTTTCCATTCCTGATTTAAAAACACAGGTTAAGATTTTAGAAGTATTCACACAATTGCAAACAACACTTCAACAACTCAAACAACAAAAAACAACCTTGAAGAATTTGAAGCAGAAATTATTAAATGAAATTTTAGGATAATGGCATTTAACGAACAAAATACAGTAGAGCATTTTATCATTCACCAACTCACAGGGGTGAACTTAAATGCTGTGCAAGGCAATGTGGTAAAAGAAGATGCCGTAGCATACGACACGGTAAAATGGAAATATGTGCAAGCCGATTTATTGCAGCGGGATATTACCGAAGTGTTTGTAGAGAAAGAATTGAAAGAAGCCCTTTGCCGCCTCAATCCTGATATTGCTGCCAATCCAGAAAGAGCCGAAGAAGTCATTCATAAACTCAGAGCCATTCTCATTACGGTAAACAATGTTGGTTTGGTAAGAGCCAACGAAGAATTTGCAAAATGGCTTCGCAACGAAGTAACACTTCCAATTGGCGAAAACAACGAACATGTTGCTATTCGTTTAATAGATTATGAGGTTTTGAAGAACAACAGTTTTGTGCTTTCCAATCAATTTAAACTGAGAGCCAGAGAAACCAAAATTCCTGACATTGTGATGTTCGTTAACGGAATTCCTTTGGTAGTTGGTGAAGCTAAAACTCCTGTGCGACCTGCCGTTACTTGGTTTGATGGAGCACATGATATTAATGTGGTGTATGAAAATTCGGTTCCGCAATTATTTGTTCCAAATGTGTTTTCATTTGCAACAGAAGGCAAAGAAATATTTATTGGTGGCGTTAGAACTCCTTTAGAATTTTGGTCACCCTGGAGAATAGAAGATGAGAAAGATGAACTAAGTCATTTTATTGGTTTGAATGATGTAGCGAAACAATTAACGCATTTGCTAAAGCCTTCAACGCTGTTAGATATTTTACAGTATTACACTGTTTATGCAACCAACAGCAAGAAGAAAAAAATAAAAGTAGTTTGCCGCTATCAGCAATATGAAGGAGCCAACGCCATTGTTGAAAGGGTAAGAGGAGGCAAAATCAAAAAAGGATTGATTTGGCATTTTCAAGGTTCAGGTAAATCCTTGTTGATGTTGTTTGCTGCTCAAAAATTGAGAAAGCAACAAGACCTTCATAATCCAACCGTAATGATTGTGGTGGACAGAGTGGATTTAGATACACAAATCACAGCCACCTTCAACACAGCCGAAGTGCCCAATATGATTACAACCGATAGCATTAAGGAACTGCACAAGCTATTGGAACAAGACACAAGAAAAATCATCATCACGATGGTGCATAAATTCAAAGATGCTTATCCCGACATGAACAAACGGGACAACATTATTGTGATGGTGGATGAAGCACACAGAACGCAAGAAGGTGATTTGGGTCGTAAAATGCGAAACGCTTTACCCAATGCGTTTCTATTTGGCTTAACGGGAACACCAATAAACAAAGCAGATAAAAATACATTTTGGGCTTTTGGTGCCGAGCAAGACAGCGGTGGTTATATGAGCCGTTACACTTTTCAAGAAAGTATCAGAGACAATGCAACGCTGCCTTTGCACTTTGAACCACGTTTGCCCAATTATCATATTGACAAAGATGGTTTGGATGTTGCCTTTAAAGAAATGGCAAACGACCTGAGTGAAGAAGATAGAAACAAGCTAAGTCAGAAAGCCGCTAACATGGCTGTTTTTCTAAAGTCGCCTGAACGAGTAAAAACTATTGTTGCCGACATTGTAGAACATTTCAAAGCACACGTTGAACCCGAAGGATTGAAAGCGATGATTGTAACGCCAGACCGTGAAGCTTGCGTTCAATACAAAGAAGCGTTAGACCTTTTAATAAATCCCGAAGCAAGCGAAGTTGTTATCAGTTCATCAGCCAATGATGATTTTGATTTCAAACAGAAGTATGCAATGGATAAAGACAAGCAGGAAAAAGTAGTTGAGAAATTCAACGATGCCGACAGTCCTTTGAAATTTCTGATAGTAACTGCAAAACTGTTAACGGGTTTTGATGCACCGATTTTGCAAACAATGTATTTAGACAAATCGCTGAAAGACCATACACTTTTACAAGCTATTTGCAGAACCAACCGCCTATTTCCTAATAAAACATTCGGCAGAATTGTAGATTACTTTGGAGTGTTTGACGACACAGCAAAAGCATTGGCATTTGACGAGGAAAGTGTAAAACTGGTCATTACCAATTTGCAAGTGTTGAAAGACAAATTGCCAGAGTGGATGGAAAAATGTTTAGCACATTTTACAGGTGTTGACAGAACAATTCACGGTTTTGAAGGATTATCAAAGGCACAAGATTGCATCAACACCAATGAGAAGAGAGATGCATTTGCAAAAGATTTCAGCAGCCTAACAAAGTTGTGGGAAGCACTTTCCCCTGACCCTGTTTTAAATCCATTTGAAAAAGATTACAAATGGTTGTCGCAGGTTTATACTTCGGTGAAGCCAGCATCAGACGACAACGGCAGATTGCTGTGGCATGCATTAGGTGCACAAACAACAGCACTCATACATGAGCACATTCATGTTTCGGGCATCAATCATGACATGGAAGAAATGATTCTAGATGCCGAAGTGATTGACGATTTGATGAATAAGAAAGACCCGAAACAAGCAGAGAAGGTTTTGAAAATTCTTATCAGTCGCTTAAACAAACACGGCAACAATCCAATTTTTAAAAGACTCAGCGAAAGATTAGAAGCAGTTCGAGACAGAGCAGAAAAGGGATTAATAAATTCTATTGAATTCATAAAAGAACTTTGTCAGTTGGCTAAAGAAACATTGCAAGCCGAGAAAGTAATAGAACCTGAGACAGAACAGAAAAATGCCAAAGCTGCATTGACAGAATTGTTTCTTGAATTAAAAACCGACACAACGCCAGCAATTGTAGAACGCATCGTAAACGACATTGATGAAATTGTAAGAGTAGTTCGCTTTGACGGTTGGCAAAATTCAACAGTTGGAGAAAGAGAAGTAAAACGTGAATTACGAAAAGTGCTATGGACAAAGTATCAAATCAAAGACGAAGATTTATTTAATAGGGCTTATGACTACATTAAGGAATATTACTAAGAGCCACCGCACAGGTGAAAGCACATTTGCAAGCCGCACAAGCCAAAGCACAGGCCAAAGCTTGCAAAAGAGCTTTCACCTTTCCCACACAGACAAAATTGTATTAAAAAAAATCTCCTCCCCTTCTGAAAATAAAAAATACGCAACCTCGCAACTCGACACGACAAAGACAATGAAATGTAGTATTGACAATGGTTTGCAAGGACGGAGGACAGAAGGCCAGCTTATAACAGCGGTTTGGCAAAAGTGGCGGTTCAGTGCTCCGCAGACACATTTGTGGTTAATCAAACATTGGTTCTCCGCATCAACATTTGTGGTAAAAATCGCCACCTTCGCCAAGCCGCAAACCGTTAGCGGTCATTGTAAAAAGACAGACAGACCCTAAAAATATCGACAGAAAATGAAAAGAAAAGCCAACGCTTCAGCAAAAACAAAAGAGGTGCAACCCCACCCACAAACCGACACACGGTTGCACCACATTTGTTTTTACCCAAACTCACCCCGACATTGACTTATGAAGCAATATCAAGCAGGATACATACTTGACAGTATCAACGAAACACTTAGAGAAAAAGAATTTGACAGAGGCAGAGTAACTGGACTTCTGAAATTCTTATCCTGTTTTGACCTTGAAACAAAAGCGAACATTGACAAAAAATCAGACGAACCTTTTACTTCGATAGTTCATAATTTAATTTCAAAAGGAATCCCAACCCGACCAAGCATTTTTATAGAGGAACAATTCTTAAACGCATTTGGCAAATCTCAACTTGACACATCCGACTTTGTAATGCAACTTGGCAATATTAAATATTTGCCAAAACTAAAAGAACAAGAAAAACAAAGCATCTACGATGCTTTGCATCTTGTTGACCCACGGCTAAAACTTACTGAGAGCAACTATGCTCCTAAACTTGGAAGCAACTTTGAAAGCGATTTTATTTTTAAATATTTGCCTTCTCAAAACTTAGAGTTTCTTAGTCAGCTTTTTGAATCACAAAGAAAAATAAACACCATTGTAAAACCAGAGGTTGCAAAGGATTTTCATTCACAACAGGTTGATTTTTCTTTTGAGTTCCCCTACATACATGAAAATACTTTCATGCTTTACGGAGAAAAGAAAGTTACTTTTTATAATACTGGATTAATTGTTGAAGTTGATGGAGCAAAATTTCATACAGCCAAAGAGCAAAAATTATTAGACGAGCAAAGGGACAAAGCAATTAAAGACACCAAGTGGCAAACAAAAAGAATTACCGATTTCAAGACAACTGATTTTACTAATTGGGCTAACAAATCCATTTCTATAAAAATTGTAAAGGGGAATTACAACAAGAAACTTGAAGGCGATTGGTTGCAATATCTTCAATTAGCTCTATCCCCGTTTGCAATTGCAAGGGTTCAAAAAACATTAGTTGAACTTATTCTTTCCAATAACCTTGACACAAAACAAAAGCAATGGAATATTTTAGCAATTGAAAGAGATGTTCCATGCGTGGGCCTTGCAATAGAAGATTTGAAACAACAGTTTCAAAATCTCTATTCGCTTGCAAATTCAGAAAATATTTTTCCCGAAATCAAACTTGAAATAGTAAGCACCAAAGAATTTGCAAATTCCCAATTACAAAACAAGGAAGTAAAAACGCTTGACTCTTTTTCATCAACAACAAACTATGATTTGCTTATTGATATTTCAATGCTTCGCAGAAGCGGAATTGAAAAAATTGAAAACAATTTTAAAGCTAAATGCGTTGCTACTATCCGTTCATCGCATTACATAAACTCTGAAAGAGAAATCTACACTTCTGACTTTATCAATTACAGAGCAGCAACAAGAAAATTAGAGAATGAAACTTATGAAGCATTTCCAGAAACAGAAAAATACTTGACATACTTTCTTCAAAACATTTTCCGAAAGCAAGTTTTCAGAGAAGGTCAATTACCAATCTTGAACCGTGCCTTACAAGGAAAAAGTGTTATAGGACTTTTGCCAACAGGAGGCGGAAAATCTTTGACCTATCAATTAGCATCAATGCTACAAGCGGGTGTTACAATGGTAATTGACCCGATTAAATCTTTGATGCAAGACCAATACGACAATCTTTTAAAGAACGGTATTGATTGTTGCAATTTCATTAACTCAAAACTAAGCCGAGAAGAAAAAGCAATTGCAACAAATCAAGTTGCAGGAAGCAAAGTGATTTTCACTTTCATTTCTCCCGAACGATTACAGATTGAAGATTTCAGAACTTCCCTAAAGCAGATGCACAAAAATAAAGTGTATTTCAGCTATTGCGTTATTGATGAAGTGCATTGCGTTTCTGAGTGGGGGCACGATTTCAGGACTTCATATTTAAGTTTAGGAAGAAATGCAATTGAATATTGCAAGACGAAAAACAAAAAACCCATCCCTATATTTGGCTTGACAGCCACAGCCTCTTTTGATGTTCTTTCAGATGTTGAAAGAGAATTATCGGGCAACGGACTTACCGGTATTGACACCGAGGCAATCGTAAGATTTGAAAACACAAACAGAGTTGAACTTCAATATAAAATTGCAAATGTTGATATAGAATTTGACAGAGATGAGAAATTCAAAGTCAAATTGAATGACGGAAAATTAGTTGTTATTCCAACACAACCCATAAAAGGAAATATAAAAGATGAAACAGCAAAGGCAAAACAGAATGAGTTAAAACACATCATTGATTTAATTCCTGAAACAATATCACAATTAAATGAGCAAGCAGAAAAAATAGTTGAATGGACGAAAGATAGGTTTTCGGCTGACGGAGCAGAGCATAGAAATATTCAAATTGAAAATTTTAATGCGCCACAATTTTACAATGAGAATAACAGCAACGGAGGAATTATTTTTTGCCCTCATAGAACTTGGCTTTTTGGAGTAACTGATAAATTTAAGTTTGACAAGTATTCTGAAGATATTTATGACGATGAAGGAAAAGTAATACATAGACGGAATGAAATAATTTTAGACGAAAACAAAAAGAAAATAAAACTTCCTCCTGAAAAACGAAGAGCGGTTGCCGACTGTATCAACAAGGAAAATATTAATGTTGGAATCTTTATGGGAAGTTCTGACGAAGATGAGAGTGTAGGAAAGGAAATTGAAGCAGAATCTTTTGAGAACCAAAGAAAGTTTATCAATAACGAACAAAATTTAATGGTTGCAACAAAAGCATTTGGGATGGGAATTGACAAACCAAATGTTCGCTTTACCATTCACTTCAACATTCCAAGTTCTATTGAAAGTTTTGTTCAAGAAGCAGGTAGAGCAGGTAGAGATAGAAGAATTGCACTGTCAATAATTCTTTTCAATCAACAAAAGGTTTCAATTTTTAATCAACACTTTCTTGACGTGTTGAAACAAAAACTTTCAGCGGACACTTTTAAAATATTAAAGCAATTCAAGAATCAGAAGTTTTACAAAGAGGAAATTTCAGAAGTATTAAAAGCAATCGGCAACGAAGAACTAATTCAACACGAAAAAGAAATTCTCAAAGAAGCAGGAACAATTTTTACTGACAAAGACAACCTACTTTTCTTTCACAATAATTCTTTTAAAGGACAGGAGAAGGAAATAGTTATAATAAATGAATTGCTTCAAGAAATTCTTTTGCCAAATAAAAACAATCTTTACTCATTAGCAGAGAAACTAAAAGAAGAAATAGACAACCAAGAAGTTTGGTTTAAACTTGATGTAAAGACAAACAGAATTTATGTGAACGAAGTATATCCAAACGGCTTTGGTTATATCAACCTTGTTGGACTTACAACTAATACAAACTATGCAACTTTTGATAAGGTTTTTTCAAAACAAGTTTTAGATTTTCTAATTGCAGAAATTAAAAAGGACTACCCATTCTATGATAGTATTGACAAACTAAAAGCGTGGTTAAACCTAAAAGTAAAAGGGGCCTCGGAAGACGGGATTGAAAAGCGATTAAACAAAATTGAATATAAGCAGGAAGTCAAACCAGAAATTGTAATTCCTTTCTTCAATAAGTATTCTGACAAAGTTGTTTTCCATGAAGAACTTTTTTTGCAATTCAAGAAATTGGTTTCCGACAAACTAAGCGATGAAACTATTCTTGAATGTATTGAAGGAACTTTTGAAACATTCATTAAAAACATTTCGGAGAAATTAGAAACCGAAATTGATGCAAAGCAAGAAGCATTAATTCCGTTAAGAGAGTTGTATTACAGCCCAAGAGTTAAAGCGGACACAGACAAAGCAATTTTCCGTTTAGCTTCAATTGGCATTGTGGACGATTACACAGTTGACTACAACAAAAAATCCTATACAGTTTTCATAACAAAGAAAACTGATGAAGAATATATTGAGCAACTTGGAATATTCATGCGTAAATATTATTCTGCAAACAGAGTAACAAGTGAACTTGATAAAGTATGGCACTACGCAGGAGATACAGTTCTTCAAAAGTGTTTAACTTTCTTAACCGAGTTTGTTTACAAGGAAATTGAAGCAAAGCGTTTACGTTCAATTGAAGACATGATACTTGCTTGTCAAATTGGATTACAGGAAAACGGTAATGAAGAATTAAAAGACTTCATTTATTTATACTTCAATTCAAAGTATGCAAAGTTGAATCATGAAATTGATGGCAAGCCATATTCATTAACTTTAGCAACGGACAATGCTAAAGAATTTTCATTTGAAATTGTTTGGGATTTTATTGAAGCAACTTTAATAGACCCAAGCGGTGCACAGAAAGACAATACCAAACATTTAAGAGGTGCATCATTACGACTTTTGCGAACTGAACCAAAGAACGGAGCATTGCTTTTACTCAAAGCGTATTCGCTTTTCGTTTTAGGAATTGGCAATAATAAAAACATTGCAGCAGAAGCAAAAGAAAGTCTGACTGTAGGTTTTAAGCTTTTCAAAGAGAAATACAAAGAACTTACTTTTGAAGAATTAGCATCTAACATTGAACGATACAAAATTGAGATTATCAAAAACGCCAATGACAGTAAAGAAGTAAAGACTATTTTAGACGAAATTATTGACGAACTTTATTTAGAATTTCATAACGATTGGCTTAAAACATTTAACGAAAAATATCTTTTGGAATATGACCGATAACAAGACACACTCTGCCCTCTTTGAACTTCAAAAAAATCTTGAAGATTTAGTTTCTGCAAAAATGCAGATGGAAGAATTCCGTTCAGCTTCTAAAAATGTTGTTCAAGGGATTGGAAATGTTCAGCAGAACTTTGTAAAACATCTTTCTGACTTAGAAACAGATTATAAAGTGAGGATAGATAAACTTGAACAAAGTTCATCTTCCTTTCTTGCATCAAGCAAAGAAGAAAATAAAACGACCATTCAAAAAATTGCTTCCACGACAGAACAAGCAATTAGCAAAGGTGTTGAACAGTTTAGTAGTGTTGCAAACAAGGTTGAATCTTCCAATGCTGAAAAGATAGCAGCAATTACAAAGTTGCTGGAGCATTACAAAAATGTTGTTGAAGCAAGTCGTTCTTTAATTGATAGTTTAACTGCAATTGACTTTCCTTCAAAACTTGATGCTATTTCAACCAAGACACAGTTAGTCATTGAATCAATCAATAATGCAAAACAAGCATTGGAATTAAAGTCAAATGAAAATCACACTTCCATTGTTGACAAGACAACAACAGCAAAAGAGCAAATTAACCAAAACACCGACACAAAATTTCAATCGCTATCAGAACAACTAAACAGCACGAAAGAAACCTTAAACAAAACGCTGCAAGACAATTTCTCTCAAAACAGTCAGAGACAGGACAAGCAAGACCGGGAAATTAAATTGCTTAAACAAATTGCTATTGGAATTGGTATTCTTATTATTGCAGCAACTATCTTGACAATTTTAATTTTGAAAAAACCATGAGAAAGTTTTCTGCAAACTCAAACGACATTGCTACAAACGCCAAAGCATTTACAAGCACATTTTTATTTTTTGCACCTCACAAAACCCCCGCAAAAAAAATTAAAAAGAACTTGCAAGCCAACACACAACGACAGACCGTAATGGATAGACACAGCACGACCAAAAAAAACAACGAACCGCTAACAGCACCTAAAAAAAATGGCGGGCGAAGTGCGTATACGAACATTGTGCAACTAATAAAGTTTGGTGGGTATAGACAGTTTAGTGTTCCAAATCCGCCACTTCTTTTAGCTGCAAACCGTTAGCGGTCAGCTTAAAACGACACTAAAACAGTAAACGGACAAAATGAAAATACCAAAGGAATTAACACCATTAGCATATGAACTTTCAAAAAAGGTAT
>Ga0335396_10005900_pt1 | contig 12414 bp, 9 predicted proteins | sample FRY02_FD_205743 | JGI IMG/M metagenome (GOLD analysis project Ga0335396, IMG submission 205743) | Freshwater microbial communities from Lake Fryxell liftoff mats and glacier meltwater in Antarctica - FRY-02 (spades assembly) (version 2) | ecosystem: Environmental > Aquatic > Freshwater > Ice >... | reverse complement strand
GCGCCCGCCATCTGCACGACGCGGGCTATCCTGTGCGCCTGTATATTTGGAAACGGCAAACGGACCCGGAACACGACTATCAGGCGCATTTCGGCCAACTGGCGGCGCGGGGTGTGGAGAGTCTGCGTGCCGATGGGGACGGGGATGGGGATGGGGATGGGGATTTTACTGCCCTGGCCGAGTGGCTGCACCGGGCCGCAGTGGTGGTGGACAGTCTGCTGGGCACAGGCAGCAACCGGCCTATCGACGGCGATCTGGCGATTCTATTGGATCAGGTGGGCGAAGTGCGCCAACAGCGGCAGCAGGAGAGCGAAACCGGGTCGTTGACAGTTATCGCGGTGGACTGCCCCAGCGGGATGGACTGCGACACGGGTACTCTGGACTCACACGCTGTCCCGGCGGATGTCACCGTGACTTTCGCCTATGCGAAGGCGGGCCACTTTCTCTTTCCCGCCGCGGCCGCGCTGGGCCAACTGGTGGTAGCTGACATCGGCATTGCCCCCGCGCTGGCCGACGATATATCGACTTTTGCCCTGGCCCCCGAATACGCGGCCCCGCTCCTGCCCATTCGCAGCCGGGTGAGCCACAAAGGCAGCTTTGGCAAAGGGATGGCGGTTGTGGGCAGCGTCAACTATCCCGGCGCGGCCTATCTGAGCTGCGCGGCAATGGGGCGCGCCGGCGCAGGGCTGGTGACGGGGGCTGTGCCCCAGCCGGTCTGGGTTCCCCTGGCAACCGCGTTGGCCGAACCGACCTGGCTGCTCCTCTCCCACGAGATGGGCGTCATCAGCGAAAACGCGGTGGCGACGATCAACGAAAAGATCGGCGGCTATCAGGCCCTGCTGCTGGGCTGCGGCCTGAGCCACGAAAACGCGACAGTCGATTTTGTGCGCTCCTTTCTCACCCGCACCCGTTCAGGCCGTCCGTCCGTGCTGCCCACCCATTTTCAAAGCGAGACAGAGGAGGAAGGCGACGCGATTCTCCACGCCCTGCCGGCCACCCCCTTCGGCGCGATCCGCCGCCGCAGCCAACTGCCCGCGGCAACGCCCGCCCTGCCGCCGACAGTCATCGACGCCGACGGGCTGAACTGTCTGGCGCTGATCGACAATTGGCCGGAACTCCTGCCTGACCCGGTGATTCTGACGCCCCACGCGGGGGAAATGGCTCGCCTGTGCGGTCTGGAAATCGAAACAGTGCGCGCCCGTTCTTGGCAACTGGCCCAGGAGAAGGCTGCGGCCTGGAATGCGGTTGTGCTGCTGAAAGGGCCGTATACGGTCATCGCCGCGCCGGACGGGCGGCTGGCTGTGTTGCCCGTGGCGACGCCCGCGCTGGCGACCGCGGGCACGGGCGATGTGCTGGCCGGGACGATTACCGGTCTGCTGGCGCAAGGGCTGGACGCATTCGACGCGGCCTGTCTGGGCGCGTGGCTGCACGGCAGGGCGGGGCAAATCTGCGAGGAAGAAATCGGCCCCGGTGGGGTGATAGCCAGCGATCTGCTGGGCTATCTGCCCGCGGTGATGAATGAATTGCGGGGGTAATCAGGCGAGGCTGAGGCAATAGAATTTGCGCGCCCGACTCCCGCTGCCGATAGAGGCGAGACGAATTTGTTGCATCAAATTTCTCCTACGCCACACTCATCCCGCCGTCCACCAAATAATTCGCGCCGGTGCAATAACTGGCGTCGTCCGTTGCCAGGAATGTAATCAGCGGTGCGATCTCATCCGGGCGGCCCGCCCGTCCCAGCGGAACCTGGGCGGCGATGCGGTCGGCTCTGCCCTGCGCGTCCGGGTGGATGTCGTGATTGGGCGTCTTTTCCAGCGCACCGGGGCAGACCGCATTGCAGCGGATGCCGTGTTTGGCGTAGTGGACGGCCACGTAGCGGTTCAGGCCGATCAGCCCGTGCTTGCCGGATAGATAGGCCACATTGGCCGACTTGCCGCTGTAGGCTGTCACCGAAGCCACAATCACTACCGCGCCGCCCGTGCCCTGGGCCACCATTTGGGCCAGCCCGTATTTGAGCGTCAGATAGACGCCCCGGTAGTTCACGTCGTGGGTGCGGTCCCAGACCTCTTCGGGCAGGCTGTGAATCTCCCGATCCGTCGTGTGCATCTGAATCCCGGCGTTGGGGACCAGCACATCCAGCCGTCCCCAGCGGGCCACAGTCCGGGCCACGGCAGCCTCCACCGACGCGGCCTGGGAGACATCCGTTTCGATGGCGATGGCGTCGTGACCCGCGGCGATCAGTTCCGCCGCCACCCGTTCCACCCCCGCGCTGGGGATACCCGTCACGGCCACTTTTGCCCCTTCGCCCGCCATCCGCCAGGCCGTAGCTTCCCCAATCCCGCTGCCTGCGCCGGTAATCAGCGCGACTTTCCCCTGCAATTTCATGCGGATTCCCTTTCAAAAATTCAACGCAAAGGCGCAAAGGGGCAAAGACGCAGGGAAGTCATTCTGCCCTTTGCGCCTTTGCCTCTTTGCGCCTTTGCGTTAAAAAATCATGCCCAGCGCTTTTGTAAATAGGCCAAGCCCTGCTCAATGCGCGCCACCGCATCGTCCCCGCCGCGGAACTCGAAGCAGTAGATTACTCGCTGGGGCAGGCTGTCCAGGGCATCAAAGATGGCGTCCAGGGGCAATACACCCCCACCGAGAACAGTCGGCGCATCTGCCGGGTTGCCGGTCTGGTCTTTCAGATGGCTGGAAACGATCCGTTCCGCCAGGGCCGCCGCGGCCGTGGGGATGTCCTGGCCGTGCAGGCTGTAGTTGCCCATATCGAAATTTGTCATCAGCGACGGAATGCGGGCCAGGGCGGTCTGGACTTCGGCCAGTGTGCCGCCGGGGGTGCGGGCGTAGTTTTCCAGGGCGATGACGACGCCCTTCTGCGTTGCGTAGTCGGCGATGGCCTGACCCGCAGACCAGCCGTCCGCGTCGTCGTCCGCGGGCACTTGGCCGGGGAAGAAGCGGAGAATCGGCGATCCCAGCGCGGCTGCGGCGTCGATGTCGCCGCGCAGGGTGGCCGAGTCGCTGCTGAAAAGGGTGGCGTGGGTGGCGTAGGTGAGGAGCAGCCCCTTCGACTCACTGTGCTGCCGGGCCGCGGAAAGCTCCGTCTTCCAGCCCGTCCACAGTTCCCGGCGCAGCTCCGCGCCGTCTGCGCCCACCTGCGCCGCGATGTCGATTACATCAAAAACGGTCATCGCGCCGGATTTCAGCGCGTCCTCAAATTGCATCACAGAGACCAGAACTGGTCGTTCAATACTCACTATTTTCTCCTTTGGAATGCTCGTAGGGCGGATTGGTAATCCGCCCGGAAGTGGTTGCACAGGATTCCGGGCGGATTACCAATCCGCCCTACACATCCAGAATCGTCTGGGCCGCTTCGCTCAGTCGTTCCCGCGTCTCGGCGCGCAGATAGGCCCGCTGGTCGAGCTGCTGCTTCTGGTCCCGGCGGCAGAAATAGCCGTGCAGGGCGCGCCGGGGCTGCTCCGTGCGGTTGAGGGTTCCCCCGTGCCAGGTGTGGGAGTTGAAGACAACGACCGTCCCCGCCGGCGCGGCGAGCAACACCTGCTCCGGGTGGGGCGCGGAGGGATCGGTCAGCACATCCTGGGGCCGTTTCCCGCTGCGGTTGGAGCCGGGCACAACCCGCGTCGCGCCATTTTCTGCCGTAAATTCATCGAGCAGCCAGATGGAATTGCAGACGTAATAATCGCCCACTTCTACGGCACTGCCCCAGTCGCAGTGGAGCGCCTGCAAGCCGTGGCCCGGCAGCGCGGCCCGAAAGTTCAGCGACGACAACTTCAAATCACCGCCCAGCACGTGGCTGATGGCCGCCAGCACCCGCGGGTGGGTAAAGCAGATTTCAAAGATTGGGTCTTTGTTGACCAAATCGCTGAGCCGGGTCGTGCCCAGCTCCTGATGGACTTCGCTGCCCGCGGTGTCGCCTTCCGCGGCGGCCAGTTCATCCACCCGGCGCGCCATCGCCGCCCGCACACTATCCGACAAAATTCCAGGCAAAGGCAGATAGCCGTTCTCGTCCAGAAAAGCTTTCTCCTCCGCCGACAGAATCCCTTCGTACAGACCCAACGCCGCCAACGTTTGCGCTATATTCATCACTCGTAGCTCCTCGCGATGTGCTTTGCAAACTGTCCAATACCCAATACCAGTAGACCGCCAACCGACGACGGCAGGAAACTGAGGCAGACCAGCGGTCCGCGGTCTGTCGTCTGTCGTCTCCTGAATTCTGCCTACCCCTGCACCAGCGACTGCCCGCCGTCGATCCACATTTCCGTGCCGGTGATGTGGCTGGAAGCGTCCGAGGCCAGGAAGAGAATCAATTGGCTGGTCTGATCGACTGTGCCGGGCTGTTTGCCGGTCAGGGGAATTGTGCCCTGGGGATATTCCACCGGCCAGCGCACTTCCTTCACCCCGCGCAGTTCGGTGTTGTCGCCAATTTCGGTCAGAATCCAACCGGGGCAGATGCAGTTGATGCGCACTTTGTGGGGGGCGAATTCCGGTGCAAGCATTTTGGTCATCGCCAGTTGACCCGCTTTGGAGGTAGCGTAGACCGACGCGCCGGTGTTGCTGAACATGCGCGTCCCGTTCACCGACGAGACGACGACAATCGCGCCGCCCTGCTTTTTCAGGTGGGGGATGGCGTATTTGATGGTCAGGAATGTGCCTTTGAGATTGATGTCAATCGTCTTGTCCCACTCCTCCGGGGTGATATTTTCGATGGCCGACCAGACGCCGTTGATGCCCGCGTTGGCGATCACAATATCCAGCCGTCCCCAGGCGTCCACCGTCTGCTGGATGACCGCTTGGGTCTGCTCCACGGACGAGACATCGCCCAGCACGGCCATCGCCTCGCCGCCCTCGGCCCGAATCTGCTCCACCACTTCGTTGAGTTGACCGGGAGTGCGCCCCATCGCGGCGATCTTCGCCCCCTCTTTCGCCATCAGCAGGGCCGCGCCCTTGCCAATGCCCGATCCCGCGCCCGTTACCAGCGCGACTTTGCCTGTCAGTTGCATAGAGAAATCTCCTGTTGTGATGTGAAAATGGAACGCGGATGACGCGGAAAGGGCTGATATTACGCGGATTCAATCCGTGGTTTTTTGCGCCACCTGTGGATCATTTCAGTCTTTTATCCGCCTGAATCCGCTCGATCCGCGTCATCCGCGTTCTATCTCTGAAAATCCGTCTCCTTCATTTTACACCAGTTTGAACTTCGGCTTCTCTCCCGGCACGGGCGAATTTTCGAAGGAACCCCGCTGGCGCAGGGTTTCTTCGCCGCCGAGGGATGCCACTTTCGCCTTCTGATCCGCTTTGGCCTGGGCATCCACCGCTTCCGGGTTGAGCAGCCCGCGCAGTTCCGCTTCCATCGCCGCCACAATCGGCTGGTGTTCGGGCGACGCTGCCAAATCGTTGCACTCGTCCGGGTCGGCCAGCAGATCGAAAAGTTGAGGGCGGCTGTGAGTGTAATGCACGTATTTGTAACGCCGGTTGCGCAGCATATAAATGGCCGCTTCCGTGCCCAGCGCGTGGTATTCACTGAAGACCGTGCGCTCGGCGTCCGGCTGATTGGCAATCGTCCACCAGGACGCGCCGGGCAGGTCGGCGTCTTCCGGCGCGGGTGTCGCGCCCACGGCCTCGACAACCGATGGGAAGCTGTCCACCAGCGAGACGGGCGTGTGGCAGACTTTCCCCGCTGGCACATCCGGCCCGGCCAGGATCAACGGCACGCCCGCCGATTCCTCGTACATCGAAAATTTGCCAAAGATGCCCCGCCCGCCCAGATGCTCGCCGTGATCCGTCGTGTAGACGATGCGGGTGTTCTCGGCCAGTCCGTTGGCTTCCAGCGCGGCCAACACCCGGCCAATCTGCTGGTCCAGATAAGTGACGACGCCGTAATAGGCCGCGTTCATCCGACGGATGACGGCCTCGTCGAATTGGCTGTCAAAGGTGAAGCAGCGGCGCATATAATCCAGCGCGGGGTGAGTGGGCCAGTCGCTTTCCCGCCACTGGGGTGGCAGAGGAATCTCGTCCGGCGGGTAGATATCGTAGAATTCCGGCGGGGCAAAGTAGGGCGGGTGGGGGCAGACGAAGGAGAGAAATAGCGCCCAGGGTTTGCCATTTTGCGGCGCATCTCCCAGCCATTGCACCGCGTTGTCCGCGTTGCGGGCGTCGTACTGCAAATAAGTGGAATCCCCCGGCCCGGCCTCCTCAATGCCGCCCCGTTTGTTGCGGAAAGTGGCATTCTCCCGGATGCAGCCCAGCGCATCGCCCACGCCGCCGACGACGTGCAGGGGATCGATCTCCCGGCTCCAGCCGTTGTCGTCGTCCGGGCTGCGGAAGTGGAGTTTGCCGATCATATCCACCTGATGGCCCTGTTCCCGCAGCCGGTGATGCCAACTGGGGAGCGCGCCCTCGTAGGGGAAGGCGTTGTCCCAGTAGCCGATACGATGGACATAGCGCCCGGTGGCCAGGCTGGCCCGCGCCGGCACGCAGATGGGGCAGGTGGTGTAGGCGCTGGTGAAACGGGTTCCGCGCGCGGCCAGCCGGTCCAGATTCGGCGTCTGCACCATCGGGTGGCCGTAGCAACCCAGCAGGTTGCGGTTGTGCTGGTCGGAGAGGATGTAGAGGAGGTTTGTCGGTTGCATGGAAAATCCTATTGCGTGTTGCGTATTTCGTAGGCAATGAGAGTTGCTGGACCACAGAAACGTAAGGCGTGAAACGTGAAAAAGGCCGAATGATCTCCCATTTCACTCTCCTATCGAGCGGTGCCTCATCAAATACTCCGGCCCATCCATCACCACGACCCTTAGCGATCTGCTCATTACACCTTGGGATAGGCCACCAAATCCAAATGATCGGACTCCTCCGCGGCAAAGTACTGCATAATCTGATCTTTGCTTTGGGGGGTTGGGCTTTTCCCTCTCTTTCGATCCAATACAAACAATTCATACCCCAAACCATACAACCGTTCCAGATAGACTTCCGGTGAAATGTTCGATCTGCTTTCCAGGCCGTGGGGACTGAACTCGGTGAAAATAATCGGGCGGTGACGCCGAATGAGTTGTTGCATTCCTTGCAGCGCGCGGCCCTCAGCTCCTTCAATGTCCATTTTGATAACATCAATCCGAGGCTCATTCTCCAGGAAAGTGTCGAGGGCTATTCCTTTGACCCGCTGCATGGATGTCTCAAGGGAGCCAATCCCGCCATTGCTGCTGCCTCCCCCGATGTTGAACCCCACCACCCCTTCCGTATCCACCACAGCGCAGGTATGAATTTCAACGTTTGTGAACCGATTGGCTTCCAGGCTCATTTTGAGCAGATCGCAGTTGCCACTATCCGGTTCAAAGGCAATCACCTTCCCCGTATCACCCACACGGGAAGCCGTCAGGAGCGTATAATAGCCGATATTCGCGCCCACATCCACAACGACCTGACCCGTCTTCAGCAGACTGCCCATATAGCCGGATACGTGGGTTTCGTAACTCCGCTTGACCGCAATTTTGGCGCCCACTGCCCAGTCGTCAAGACGGACATACAGACGAAAATCGGTCAGTTTGAGCAGAACAGGGCGATGGATGAACACAATCCACTTGAACAGATGCTCGTGTCGAAGGATAAAATTCACGATTCGTGTTTGCATACAATAGCCCTGTTTCGACAAACGGAAGATGCCCGTTCGGTATCCATCGACAACCAGCGTTCTACTCCACTTCCAACCGCTGCCCGCCGCTGTGACGTGCCACCGCGTCCAAATCCAACTCAATGCCCAGCCCCGGCCCATCGGGGATCGCCAGCATCCCGTCGCCGTCCAGTTGCCAGCCGCCGACGGTCAGTTCGTCGATATACGGCGAGCCGGTGATATACTCCACCAAATCCGTGTCGGGGAAAGCGGAGGAGAGTTGCAGGTCCGCGGCCAGCCCCAGCGCGGTATTCCAGCCGTGGGGGATAAAGCGCACGCCGTTCTCCTGGGCCATCCAGCCGATGCGCCGTTCTTCGCTAATGCCGCCGACTTTCGTCACGTCCGGCTGCACAATATCAAACGCGCCTGCTTGCAGCCAGGGCTGGAAGGATTGGCGGCGGGTCAGCACTTCGCCCCCGGCAATCGGCACGGGCGATTGCCGACGCAGATGGACAAAATCCTCCAGCGCGTCGGGATGCAGAGCCTCCTCAAACCAGGCCACCCCGTAATCGGCCAGCATATCCGCGGTGCGCACGGCCCACTTGAAATTGCCCCGCCAGAAGGCGTCGCTGCCCCCCGCATCCACCATCAGCATATTGTCATCGCCGATGACCTCCCGCGCCGTGGCGACAATCTCCTCGTCCAGGGCATCGCTCACCCGGCCAAAGGGACCCCAGCCCATTTTGAAAGCGCGAAAACCCAGCGCCTTCCAGCGTTCCAGATTCTCGGCCAGAATGGCGGGCTGGTCCATCAGCAGAGACGCATAGGGCTTCACCCGCTCCCGGTAGCGCCCGCCCAGCAGACGACCCACGGGCTGGCCTGTGGCTTTGCCCAGAATATCCCACAGGGCGATGTCGATGCCGCTGATTGTGTGGGTGATGGAGCCACCCCGCCCCTGCCAAAAGGTGTGCTGGTGCAGCTTTTCGCTCACCCGCTCCGGCTCCAGCGCGTTTTCGCCGTGATAGAGCGGGCGCAGCACAGCCAGGCTGCCCCGCACCAGTGCCTCGCTGGTGAAGACGCTGCCATAGCCGGTCGGCCCGTCGTCGGTGTAGACGGCGATGAGGGTGTGAACGCAGTCGTCGGTCACAATTTCGTTGCTCCAGCCGCCTTCGGGCGTGGCCCCGCGCAGACCGACCGCGCGAATGTCGCGTATTTTCATGGGGTGTCTCCGTCACTGGTAGAGGGATGGCAGAAGTTCGACTTTCCAGAAGTTCGACTTTTCGAAAGTCGAACTTCTGGAGTGTAGCGGAGAGCGGGGGAGATGTCAAAGGAGACGATAAGATTGGGGTATCGGCTCTTGGGTTTGGCTGTGTGAAGAAGGATGTGTTGCAGCAGCAGCGGGGGATATCAAAAAACTCGTGAAACGCGAGAGTCTGGAATCTCCCATTTCACGAGTTGCATTTTCCTTCAAACGATGACAAATAGCGGTCGGATTTCTACTCCAATGATTTCTACTCCAATTTTCTACTCCAATTGACGAATCACCGATACCACTTTCCCCATCACACTCACTTCTGCGGCAGGAAAAGTCATCTCCTCATAGGCCGGATTGGCCGGGCGCAGACGCACATTTCTGCCGTCCTGATAGAAGTGCTTGAGGGTTGTCTCCTCCTGGCCTTCGATCCAGGCGGCCACCATTTCGCCATTTTCGGCCCGTTCCTGGTGGCGCAGAATGACAATATCCCCGTCCAGCACGCTGGCATCCACCATCGAATCCCCCTGCACACGCAGGGCAAAGAGTTTCTCCCGATCCCGGTAGAGGGCTTCGTTCAGGTGGATCCACTCATCCGCGTTGGCGTGGTCCGCGGGGTCAACCCGAATCGGCTCGCCAGCCGCGATGTGCCCCAGCACAGGAACGCTGAAAAAACTGACAACCCGTTCCGCAACCCGCCCTGCGGCCCGGTTCACACGCTCGGCCACGCCGTTGACGGCCTGCCCCACAGGCTTTCTGATTTCCGGCAATAAGCCAGCCTCTTCCAGTTTCGCCCAAACCAGGCTCAGGCCCCGACTGACCTCGGCCTCGCGCACGATAAGTCCATCGCTCTCCAGTTTGCTCAAATTGTATTTCACCACCGAAGTACTGGAAATGTCACACGCTTTGCCAATCTGCCGGATGGTGGGGGGATAGCTCCGCTCTTCCACAAATTCAGCGATAAAGCGGAGGATATTCACCTGGCGCTCGGAGAGATTCATTGCCCGTTTCCTCTTTCTGGGGGATGATTTTTTATCCCAAATAGCACATTTGTTTCCCAAACTATCCCAAATTGTACACGAACATTTGTGCGATGTCAAGACCCAAGTCGCACGAATGTTCTGAAACGGAAATAGCCGCGGATGAACTCTGATAAACGCGGATAAAACGGACGGAGCCAGCTATCCCAATCGCCAGCTTCCTTCAAAGATGGCTGTCACCGGGCCGGTGAGAGCGACACGCCAGCCATCGGCGTTTGTGGTCACATCGACAATCAATTCGCCACCGGGCATTTGCACAGCGACAGGCGAAACGCAGTGGCCCCGGCTGATGGCCGCCAACGCAGCCCCACAACTGCTGCTGCCGCTGGCTTGGGTATAGCCCGCGCCCCGCTCCCAGATTTCGATGGCGATGACGTGGCGGTCGATCACCCGCACAAACTGGACATTTGTGCGATTGGGAAAGGCCGGATCGTTTTCAACCACTGGACCCCAGCGCCGGGTCAGCTCTTCGTCGATGGGAGCAGATGGGAAAAATACGCAGTGGGGATTGCCGACATCCACAGATGTGGGCGTGCCGAGGGTGGCTAACAGATCAGCGGGCAGGCTTTCGGGTCCCGGCCCCGTGATGGCGCGGCCCAGTTCGACGCGAATGGGCGCGTCTGTCTGGTCGCCGTATCTGATGGGAATCGCCCGCCCGCCGCTGTGCAGAACGCATTCTTGCGCTTCGGCCAAATCCACATACCCAGCATCCACCAGATAGCGGGCGAAGATGCGCAGCCCATTGCCGCTCACCTCTGCCTGCGAGCCGTCGGGATTCCAGATAACACAGGCGAAGTGGCCGGGCTGTTCGTCCCCTTTTTCTTCCTCTTTTTCTTCCTCTACCAGCGGACCGTAGACAATCCCGTCGCTGCCCACGCCTCGCTGACGGTCACAGATGGCGATGGCCTGTTCCGCTGTCAGCCCGCGGGCCATCGCTGGCGGCTGCCGATTCGGGTCAAAAATCAAATAATCATTGCCCAGCGCGTGGTATTTGGAGAAAGGGGATTGGGGATTGGAGACCGGGGATCGGGTGGTACGTCGTTTGATTAAAAATTCGCTATTCGGCATTCGCTATTCTCTATTTCTGCGATGATGGGATTCTGCGGAATGGTCATCACCCTCTTGTCAACCCCGCCGATCTGCCCCATAATGGAATCAACAATCCGCTCCACTCAGCCAAAGGAACCTCTCATGAAACTCACATTCCACGGCGCGGCCCAGGAAGTCACCGGCTCCATGCACCTGCTGGAAGTCAACGGCCAGCGCATTCTGCTCGACTGCGGCCTCTTCCAGGGCCACCGGGCCGACACCTACGAACGCAATCTGAACTTCCCCTTCGACCCCAAAAGCATCGACGCGGTTGTCCTCAGCCACGCCCACATCGACCACACAGGCAAACTGCCCAATCTGGTCAAGCAGGGCTTCAGCGGCAACGTCTGGTGTACTGCGGCCACCCGCAATCTGTCCAGTTATATGCTCCTGGACAGCGGCCACATCCAGGAGATGGACATCCAATACCTGAACAAGCGGCGCAAACGACGGGGCGAGCCGCCTGTCGAGCCCATCTACACACAGGAGGACGCCCGCAACGCGCTGCCCCTTTTTGTCAGCGTCGGCATCCAGCGGGCTGTCCCCATCGGCGACGGGGTGAAGCTGACCTATTACAACGCGGGCCACATTCTCGGCTCGGCCTTTGTGCTGCTGGAAATCAAAGAGTCCAGCACAGGCAAAGAGTGGCGGCTGGTCTTCAGCGGGGATATGGGCCGGGCGGAACTGGCAATCCTCTACCCGCCGGATACGCTGAGCGACGCCGACATTCTGATTATGGAAAGCACCTACGGCAACCGGCTGCACGGCTCCCACGCCGACGCCCGCAAGCGGCTGGAAGAGGTGGTCAGCGCCACGGCCAAGCGCCGGGGCAAAGTGATTATCCCCGCCTTTGCCGTGGGGCGCACCCAGGAATTGGTCTACTCCCTCAATGTGCTGGACGAGGCCGGAGACATCCCGCCCATCCCCGTCTTTGTGGACAGCCCCCTGGCCGTCAACGCCACCGACGTTTTTCGGATGCACCCGGAAGCCTGGAACACGGAAGTGCAGGAGTTTCTGACCGAAGGCAAACGGCGCAACCCCTTTGACTATTCCGAAATCGAATACGTGCGGGATGTGCGGCGCAGCAAGCAGCTCAATTTCGTCACCGATCCGGCGATTATCATCAGCGCCAGCGGGATGGCCGAGAGCGGGCGCATCCTCCATCACCTGAAAAACAATATCACCCGCAAGGAGAATACGATTCTCTTTGTCAGTTTTCAGGCGGAACATACGCTGGGACGGCGGATTCTGGAAGGGTCGGATGAGGTAAAAATCTACGGGGATGAGTATCCCGTGCGGGCGCAGGTGGAGCGCATCGACGGCTACAGCGCCCACGCCGACCAGAGCGAACTGCTCGCCTGGGCCGGTCACTTCGACAAAGCGCGCCTGCAAAAGACATTCCTCGTCCACGG
>Ga0335396_10005899_pt1 | contig 12416 bp, 7 predicted proteins | sample FRY02_FD_205743 | JGI IMG/M metagenome (GOLD analysis project Ga0335396, IMG submission 205743) | Freshwater microbial communities from Lake Fryxell liftoff mats and glacier meltwater in Antarctica - FRY-02 (spades assembly) (version 2) | ecosystem: Environmental > Aquatic > Freshwater > Ice >... | reverse complement strand
TTTGACTTCTCCGGAGCCGGCAGGACCGACATTGTTGGACGTTTCAGGGAGCACGGGGGTAGGTGCTTCAGACGGTGCCGGCCCGCCCTCGGGCCGAGTCGGGCTTAGGTGTTCATCTACTTCGTCAGGCGGGTTGCCATCGTAAATAACGCTGCGCCGGCGCTGCAAAAAGGCATCGCGGGTGAAGCTATAGCGGTCCAGCGCCGCTTCCTCCAGCATGGTGCTGGCCTTGAGCAACCCAGCCCGCGTGTCGATACCTCTCACCACGGTGGTGGTATTGCGGGTGGGGATGTGTGCGATATTGGAGACAAGATCGCCCTTCAGATCAACCGGCAGCGCCAGCGTATCGCGCAAGGTCGAGGACCCCAGCAGCGGCAACACCAAATAAGGGCCGGACGCCATTCCCCAGTAGCCCATGGTGTGGCCAAAGTCCTTGGTGTGTTTTTCGATATCCATCTCGGTGGCCACATCAAAAACGCCACCCCAACCCAGAAAGGTATTGACACCCACGCGCTTCAAACTGTCGATGGCGTTGCGCCCCTTGAACTGCAAGGCGTTGTTGACCGCCGACCAGACGTCTTCCAGATTGCCAAAAAAATTACCAATACCTTGGCGAACCCGGTCCGGAAAAGCATCCAGATAGGCCCGCGCCACGGGCTTGAGGACAGCCTTGTCAACCGCATCGTTGAATTTGTAGACGCTGCGATTAAGCGGCTCCAGCGGATCACGCGGATTGGCATTGGGCCCGGTGGCACAACCGAACAAGGACAGACAAGTCAGCAACAAACCCACCCACAGGGCAGGCCCGCGCGTGCGGTGAGCAATGCGGGGCAAGGAGAATTCTGTTGTCATTTTTTAACCTTGTTGGCCTCCGGCGCGCTGCTGTCGGCGGCCTTGCTGAACAAGAACTGGCTGATGAGGTTTTCCAGCACCACCGCCGATTGGGTTGAGGAAATGGTGTCGCCCGGCGCCAGCGTCTGCTCGTCAGCACCCGGCTCCAGCCCCAGGTACTGCTCGCCGAGCAAACCGCTGGTCAGGATTTTCAGCGAGCTGTCCTTGGGAAAGACGTAACGGCTCTCCAAGGCCAGGGTCACACGGGCCTGAAACGATTTGTCGTCAAAGACAATGCTGTCAACCCGGCCCACCACCACCCCGGCGCTTCGCACGGCGGCCTTGGGCTTGACGCCACCGACGTTGTCGAATTTGGCACTGACCCGGTAGGTTTTCTGGAAATTCAGAGTCAGCAAATTCGCAGCCTGCAAGGCCAGAAACAAAATGGCCAGCGTACCCATCAGCACAAACAGGCCAACCCAGACATCATTTTTTGAGCGTTGCATTCAACACCTTTCTAATCAGTTGGGGACAAAACTGGTTCGCTACGCGTAACTGCGGCCTGTCCCACAATATTTTAATCAGTTGAGGACGGAGCTTGCTCGCTTCGCGTAGCTGCGGTCTGTCCCGCAATATATTCAAATGGTAAACATCATGGCAGTCAGGATGAAATCGAGGCCCAGCACGGCCAGGGACGCCACCACCACGGTCCGGGTGGTCGCGCTCGCCACGCCTTCCGGCGTGGGTTGCGCCTCAAAGCCCTGCCACAGCGCGACAAAGGTCACGGTAAAACCGAACACGATGCTTTTGACCACACCGTTGCCCACGTCCTGCCAGACATCGACGCCCCCCTGGATCTGACTCCAGAACGAACCGGAATCGACCCCAATCATGAGCACGCCCACCACCCAGCCGCCGATGATGCCGGTCGCACTGAAGACAGCCGCCAGCAAGGGCATGGCGATGACGCCAGCCCAGAACCGCGGCGCCAGAATGCGCTGCACCGGGTCAACCGCCATCATTTCCATCACGCTGATTTGCTCGCCCGCCTTCATCAGGCCAATCTCGGCGGTGAGCGATGTGCCAGCCCGACCGGCAAACAACAAGGCGGTGACGACCGGCCCCAACTCGCGCACCAGACTGAGCGTAACCAGCAGCCCCAAAGCCTCCGATGATCCGTAACGCTGCAAAGTATAGTAACCTTGCAGGCCGAAGACAAATCCGACAAACAAGCCCGATACCGCAATGATGGCCAGCGAGTAGTTGCCCAGAAAATGGATTTGATCGCGAATCAGTCCAAAACGCTTGAGGCTACCGCCCAGCGTCGCCAACAGGCGAATGAACAGGCGGGCACCCTGCCCCAGATCAGCCAGCTGGCGGCGCACGGCAAAGCCGACATCGGCTGGTTTGTACCAACTCATGGCGCGGCCTCCAAACCAAAATCTTGCGCAACCGACGGACCGGGATAGTGAAAGCGCACCGGCCCATCCGACAGGGCATTCACATACTGATAGACCAGCGGGTCGGTGCTCTGGCGCACGTCGTCGGGCGTGCCTTGTGTGGCGATCTTGCCATTGGCCAAAATGATCACATGGTCGGCAATCGCAAAGGTCTGCTCCAGCTCATGCGAGACAAAAATGCTGGTTAAGCCCATGGTGTCGTTGAGCTGGCGAATCAGGCGGGCCGCCGTGCCAAGGGATATCGGGTCGAGGCCGGAAAACGGCTCGTCGTACATCACCAACTCCGGGTCCAGTGCGATGGCGCGTGCCAGCGCGATACGCCGCGCCATGCCGCCAGACACCTCGCTGGGCATGAGGTCGCGCGCGCCGCGCAGGCCGACGGCATTGAGCTTCATGAGCACAATGTCGCGGATCAGGGCCTCGGGTAGGTCGGTATGCTCGCGCAGCGGAAAGGCCACGTTCTCGAACACGCTCAGGTCGGCAAACAGGGCCCCGAACTGGAACAGCATGCCCATGCGGCGGCGCGCGGCGTAGATCTGCTCCTGATTCATTGGGGTCACATCCTGGCCATCGAACAGCAGCTCGCCGGCCTGTGCCCGGATCTGTCCGCCAATGAGTCGAAGAACCGTCGTCTTGCCCCCGCCGGAGGCCCCCATCAGCGCTGTGACCTTTCCCCGCGGCACCGACAGCGAAATGTCGTCCAGGATGACCCGGTCGCCGTACCCGAAGGTCAGGCCGTGCAGTTCAACAAGCGCTTGTGGATTGGGGGTGGAAGGCATGGGAGATAAAAAAGCCGGGGGATACCCGGCCTTGAATCATAAGGGAAAGTACCTATTACCTTGGCAGATCGCTAAATCCCATCAAAAACTCATCGACGGAGCGGGCGGCCTGACGGCCTTCGCGAATCGCCCACACCACCAGACTTTGCCCACGGCGAATGTCGCCGGCTGCAAATACCTTGGGGATGTTGGTGGCGTAGCCGCCTGTGAAGTCAACGCTGGCTTTGGCATTGCCGCGTGCGTCTTTGTCGATGCCGAAGGCTTCGAGCACCGACGACACTGGGGCCACAAAGCCCATGGCCAGCAACACCAAGTCGGCCTTGAGGGTTTGCTCCGAGCCTGCGACTTCAACCATCTTGCCGTTCACCCATTCGACACGCACGGTTTTCAGGCCTGTGACTTTGCCTTTTTCACCCGTCAGCTCTTTGGTCGAGATGGCGAACTCACGCTCGCAACCTTCCTGATGTGACGAAGAGGTGCGCAGCTTGATCGGCCAGTAAGGCCAGGTCATGGGGCGGTTTTCTTCAACTGGTGGCTCGGGCATCAGCTCAAACTGCGTAACGCTGGCCGCGCCGTGGCGGTTGCTGGTGCCGACACAATCAGAGCCGGTATCGCCGCCGCCGATCACGATGACGTGTTTGCCTTCGGCACGCAGCTGGCCCTTGACCTTGTCGCCCGCGTTGACCTTGTTTTGCTGCGGCAAAAACTCCATTGCAAAATGCACGCCGTCGAGGTCACGGCCAGGCACGGGTAAATCGCGCGACTGCTCAGCACCGCCAGTCAGCATCACCGCGTCAAAGTCTCTTTGCAGTTGATCGGGGGAAATCGTTTCTTTTGCCCAGTTGGTGACTTTCGAATCTTTCGGCAGGCTGCCAACCATGACACCTGTACGAAAAGTCACACCCTCAGCCTGCATCTGCTCGACGCGGCGGTCGATATGGATTTTTTCCATCTTGAAGTCTGGAATGCCGTAGCGCAGCAGGCCGCCCACGCGGTCGTTCTTTTCAAACAGCGTGACATCGTGACCAACACGCGCCAGTTGCTGCGCAGCCGCCATGCCCGCAGGGCCGGAGCCAACGATAGCGACTTTTTTACCCGTCTTGTGCCTGGCCAACTGTGGCTTGACCCAGCCTTCAGACCAGGCGCGGTCGATGATGGCGTGCTCAATCGATTTGATGCCCACGGCGGCGTCGTTCACGTTGAGCGTGCAGGCTGCCTCGCACGGGGCCGGGCAGATGCGGCCAGTGAACTCGGGAAAATTGTTAGTGCTGTGCAGCGTGTCAATCGCGTTTTTCCAGTCGGAACAAAACACCATGTCGTTGAAATCCGGAATGATGTTGTTGACCGGGCAACCGCTGATGCAGAACGGGGTCCCACAGTCCATGCAGCGCGCGGCCTGCTTGTCGGCCTGCGCATCGTTCAGGCCAATGACGAATTCCTTGTAGTTCTTCAGGCGTTCAGTGACGGGCTTGTAGCCCTCTTCGATGCGCTCGTATTCCATGAAGCCGGTGATTTTTCCCATGCTGCAGTCCTGCAAATATGATTGAATGGATGCCTGCCGCGCCTTACTTGGCAGCGACGGCTTCGCGGTTGGTTGCGCCCTGGCCACGCGTGGTTTTGGTTGCAGCCTCCAGGCTACGTTCTTTGCGCTCGATCAGGGCTTTTTTGTATTCGTTCGGGAAAACCTTGACGAACTTCAAGCGTGACTCAGCCCAGGTATCCAACAGTTCGCGCGCGCGCTTGCTGCCAGTCCAGCGGTTGTGGTCTTGCAGCAGGCGTTTGAGGATTTCTTCGTCGGACTCGCCGACGTGCCAGTCGGCCCCACCAGCATCACGGTGTGTGCGTTGCTCTGCCGTGGTGACGACTTTGTCCATCGACACCATGGACGTGTTGCAGCGGGTTGCAAACTGGCCGTCTTCGTCGTACACATAAGCCACGCCGCCGCTCATGCCGGCAGCAAAGTTGCGGCCGGTCTTGCCCAGAACGACCACCGTGCCGCCCGTCATGTATTCGCAGCCGTGGTCGCCCGTGCCTTCAACCACCGCCGTCGCACCCGACAGACGCACGGCAAAACGCTCGCCTGCCACGCCGCTGAAGAAGGCTTCGCCGGTGGTGGCGCCATAAAGCACGGTGTTGCCGACGATGGTGTTTTTATGCGACTCACCACGGAAGTCAATGCTGGGGCGCACCACGATGCGGCCACCACTCAGGCCCTTGCCGGTGTAATCGTTGGCATCGCCAATCAGGGACAGCGTGATGCCCTTGGCCAGGAAAGCGCCAAACGACTGGCCACCCGTGCCCTCGAGCTGGATGCGCAGTGTGTCGTCCGGCAGGCCTTCATGGCGCAGCCTAGTCAGCTCGCCCGACAGCATGGCGCCGACGGTGCGGTTGACGTTGCGCGTCACTTCGATGAACTGGACTTTTTCGCCTTTTTCCAGCGCTGCTTTTGATTTTTCAATCAGGCGCATGTCCAAGGCCTTTTCAAGCCCGTGCTCCTGGTCCATCACATGCCGACGCGGCACATCGGCCGGAACATTCGGTTGATAGAACAGGCGGCTGAAGTCCAGGCCACTGGCCTTCCAGTGCGTAATGCCTTTTTGCGTATCGAGCAGGTCGGTGCGGCCAATCAGGTCGTCAAACTTGGCGATCCCCAGTTGCGCCATGAGCTGGCGCGCTTCTTCCGCGACAAAGAAGAAGTAATTGACCACGTGCTCGGGCTTGCCACTGAATTTTCGGCGCAAGACCGGGTCTTGCGTCGCCACGCCCACCGGGCAGGTATTGAGGTGGCATTTGCGCATCATGATGCAGCCCTCGACCACCAGCGGCGCCGTGGCAAAGCCGAATTCGTCAGCGCCCAGCAGCCCGCCAATGACCACGTCGCGGCCGGTTTTCATCTGGCCATCAGCCTGCACGCGAATGCGGCCGCGCAGGCGATTCAGCACCAGCGTCTGCTGCGTTTCAGCCAGGCCGATTTCCCAGGGCGAACCGGCATGCTTGATGGACGACCAAGGCGAGGCACCGGTGCCGCCGTCATGGCCGGCAATCACGACGTGGTCGGACTTGGCCTTGGCCACGCCGGCCGCAATCGTGCCGACGCCGGTTTCACTGACCAGCTTGACGCTGATGCTGGCGCGCGGGTTGACGTTTTTCAGATCATGGATCAACTGTGCCAGGTCTTCAATCGAATAAATATCGTGGTGCGGTGGCGGCGAAATCAGGCCAACGCCGGGTACCGAGTAACGCAAGCTACCGATGTATTCACTGACCTTGCTGCCGGGCAACTGACCGCCCTCGCCGGGCTTGGCACCCTGCGCCATCTTGATTTGGATCTGGTCGGCAGACACCAGGTATTCGGCGGTGACACCAAAGCGGCCCGCAGCGACCTGCTTGATGCGGGAACGCAGCGAATCGCCGTCCTGCAAGGGCAGATCAACTTCGACCACGCCCTCGCCAATCACACTTTTCAGCGTCTCACCCTTTTTGATCGGAATGCCCTTGAGTTCCTGGCGGTAGCGGTTCGGATCTTCGCCGCCCTCACCGGTGTTGCTCTTGCCGCCTATACGGTTCATGGCCACAGCCAGCATCGCATGCGCTTCGGTGCTGATGGAGCCGAGCGACATGGCACCGGTGGCAAAGCGTTTGACAATCTCTTTGGCCGACTCGACTTCATCAATTGGAATCGCTTTGGCCGGGTCGATCCTGAACTCGAACAGGCCACGCAAGGTCATGTGGCGGCGGTTCTGTTCGTTGATCAACTGGGCGTACTCTTTGTAAGTGTTCCAGTTGTTCGAACGCGTGGCATGCTGCAACTTGGCAATCGCATCGGGTGTCCACATGTGCTCTTCGCCGCGCACGCGCCAGGCGTATTCGCCACCGGCATCCAGCATGTTGGCCAGCACCGGGTCATCGCTGAAGGCAGCCTTGTGCATGCGCAAGGCTTCTTCGGCAATTTCGAACACGCCCATGCCCTCGACCTGGCTGGCCGTTCCTGTAAAAAATTTGTCCACGGTGTCGCGGTTCAGTCCAATCGCCTCGAACAGCTGGGCACCGCAGTAGCTCATGTAGGTCGACACGCCCATCTTGGACATGATCTTGGAGAGCCCCTTGCCGACGGCCTTCATGTAGTTGTAAACCGCCTTGTCGGTGTTCAGGTCGCCCGGCAGGCCCGTGAACAGCTCGGCCAGTGTCTCCAGGGCGAGGTAGGGATGAACCGCCTCGGCACCATAGCCTGCCAGAACGGCAAAGTGATGAACCTCCCTGGCCGAACCGGTCTCGACCACCAGTCCGGCGGTGGTACGCAAGCCCTCCCTCACCAGGTGCTGGTGAATGGCTGACAGCGCCAGCACAGCCGGAATGGCGAATTGCGTGACGCTGATGCCGCGGTCGCTGACGATGAGAATGTTTTTGCCTGAGTTGATGGCATCGACAGCTTCGGCGCACAACGATGCCAGCTTGGCCTCAACCCCTTCGTGGCCCCAGGCCAGCGGGTAGGTGATGTCAAGCGTATAGCTTTTGAACTTGCCTTGCGTGTGTGCTTCAATGTCGCGCAACTTTTGCATGTCGGCCACATTGAGCACTGGCTGGGCGACTTCCAGCCGCATCGACGGGTTGACCTGGTTGATGTCGAGCAGGTTGGGCTTGGGGCCGACAAAAGATACCAGCGACATCACGATGGCTTCACGAATCGGGTCAATCGGCGGATTGGTGACCTGTGCAAACAACTGCTTGAAATAGTTGTAGAGCGATTTGTTTTTGTTCGACAGCACGGCCAGCGGGCTGTCATTACCCATGGAGCCGAGGGCTTCTTCGCCATTCGTCGCCATAGGCGACATCAGGAACTTGATGTCTTCCTGGGTGTAGCCAAAGGCCTGCTGGCGGTCGAGTAATGACACTCCCCCGTGGCTCCCCACTTCGTGCGCTTCGCCCCTCCCCTCACTGGGGGCGGCGCTGGTTGTCACGGCGTCAGAGCGGCTAAGCCGGTCTGCGGCGCCCTTGGATTTAAGCGGCAGGTCATCGAGCCGGATGCGCAGATTTTCTATCCATTGCTTGTAAGGCTTGCTGTGGGCCAGCGTGGCCTTGATCTCTTCGTCGTCGATCATGCGGCCTTGTTCCAGGTCAATCAGGAACATCTTGCCGGGCTGCAAACGCCATTTGCGAACGATTTTGTGCTCGGGAATCGGCAACACGCCCGATTCAGACGCCATGATGACCAAGCCATCGTCGGTGACGCAATAACGTGCGGGACGCAGGCCGTTGCGGTCCAGCGTGGCACCAATCTGGCGGCCATCGGTGAACACGATGGAAGCCGGGCCGTCCCAAGGCTCCAGCATCGCCGCGTGGTATTCATAGAAGGCCTTGCGGTGCTCGTCCATCGTGGTGTGCTGCTCCCAAGGCTCGGGAATCATCATCATCACGGCCTGGCTGATGGGGTAGCCCGACATCGTCAGCAGCTCTAGGCAGTTGTCAAAAGTGGCGGTGTCGGACTGGTCGGCAAAGCTGATGGGGTAAAGCTTTTGCAGGTCAGCGCCCAGCACTGGCGACGACATCACGCCTTCACGCGCTTTCATCCAGTTGTAGTTGCCCTTGACGGTGTTGATCTCTCCGTTGTGGGCGACGTAGCGGTACGGGTGGGCCAGTGGCCATTCGGGGAAGGTGTTGGTACTGAAACGCTGATGCACCAGACCGAGCGCCGATACACAGCGCTCGTCTGTCAAATCGAGATAGTAGGTACCCACTTGGTTGGCCAGCAGCAAGCCCTTATAGACCACCGTACGGCTGGACATACTGGGCACGTAATACTCTTTGCTGTGCGTCAGATGCAGGTTCTGGATCGCCCGGCTGGCGGTTTTACGGATCACGTACAGCTTGCGCTCGAGTGCGTCCTGCACGATGACATCGTTGCCACGGCCGATGAATATCTGCCGCAGTATGGGTTCTTTTTCACGCACAGTGGGCGACATCGGCATGTCACGGTTGACGGGCACATCGCGCCAGCCCAGTAGCACCTGGCCCTCGGCCTTGACAGCGCGCTCAAGCGCCTGCTCGCAAGCCAGGCGCGAAGCGTGCTCTTTTGGCAAAAACACCATACCCACGCCGTATTCACCCGGAAGCGGCAGGTTGACCCCCTGCTTGGCCATTTCTTCACGATAAAGCGCGTCGGGTAGCTGAATCAGTATGCCGGCGCCGTCACCCATGAGCTTGTCAGCACCTACCGCACCCCGATGATCCAGGTTTTCTAGGATCTTCAAGCCCTGCTGGACGATGGCGTGGGTTTTATGGCCCTTGATGTGGGCAACAAAGCCAACGCCGCAAGCATCATGTTCGTTTGCAGGGGAGTACAAACCGTGTTCGTGGAAATCTTTAATTTCAGCAGCCGTCGTCATGGCGCACTCCTAGTCAATTTATTCGCGGGATAGAGATTATAAAACGCAGCAACAGCAATGCCAAATCCTTTAATTGGGGTCGGAGTCCAATTAATTTTCAATTTAATTAGTCATAATTTAATTAGGGTCAGATTAATTTAGTTAAAATTTCCAATGAAATCAATCATGTCTTACAAGCTACCATCAATGGATGATTTACCAAAAGGTCGCCCAGCCTGGATTTTTTGAATCCGTCGCGTGGTCTGTTTTTGTAAATCAGCAACAAACGCCGCCTCACCCAGCGCCCAACCACTGAGCGTAGCTTTGGTCAGGGCCGCCTGGCTGTCAGAACTGATGCCTGCCTGCACCATATCAAAGTAGGCAGCCTCGCGTCCAAAAGGTGTGTTGGCCAATGACCAAAAAAGCGGATGCGGCGTGATGAGTTTGTCCGAACGCAGGCCCACATAGTGCCCGTGACTGGACCATGGGTAGTCTTTTGGATCAGGCACCATACCGGCACGCACCGGGTTAAGGTCGATGTAGGCCATGCAGGTCAGCAGGTATTGATCGGTCTGGATCAAGGTTGAGCGGTAACGCCCATCCCACAAAGTGCCCGTGCGGCCCTGCAAATCGTTGAAATAACGAACATAACTGCGGCCTACGGCCTGCATCATCTGCGGCAGGCCGGTGTCAGTCTGCGGTGTGGCCAGCAGATGAAAGTGATTGCCCATCAGCACATAGGCATGGATGGAGACTCCAAACTTTCTGGCATTTTCGTGCAGCAACTCCAGAAAATACAGGTAATCGGCACTGGCGTTGAAAATCGCCTGCCGATTGTTCCCACGCTGAATGATGTGGTGCGGGTAGTCGGGCAGCGTTAGTCGGGGGAGGCGGGCCATGGGCGCTTTTGGGCTAAACGCTCAGTTTAATTGGAGTCTGACCCCAATTATGCATCATGCGACAGCACACGGTGAATGCCGGCAGCCAGCAGCAGACCAACGGCGCTGAAGGTCAGGCTGACCCAGCCCGTCCATTGCCAGCCACCTGCGTAAACCACAACCCAGGCGACCAGAGGGGGCATCAAAAACTGCCCGGCAGATGACCACTGCTGCATCCATCCGACGGTGGCAGAGACAGCTTCTGGAACCGGTGCAAGCCGCACGCTCAGGCTAAACAGTGTGGCCGGGATCAGGCCGCCCACCATCGAGAAACCAAGCACCGCCACAAATTGCCACCACGCGCCGATAGAGGTGCCGAAGGCGAGCATGGCACCCGTGCCCATGGCCAGAAAGCCACTGACCAGCAAGGTGACAGCGGACACGCCTCTTTCCAGCAAACGCCCTGCTGCAACGTTGCCAACCATGTTCAATGCAGCGGCCAGCGCGGTCAGCCAGCCCGCCGTGGCGCTGGCGATACCGGCCTTCACATAGATCGAAGGCAGAAAACCGACAACTGCCAGCCACTGACCAGAGTACATGCCGAAGGTCAACGCCAGCAACCACACCGGGCCACAGCGCAAGGTCAACATCAGCAGCTTGAAACTGCCGATGGATTTAACATCAGCCGGGGCGCTACCTGCATGCCGCGCTGGGTCAGTCGGCAAGCGCAAAAATAATGCGAGGCTGAAAGCTAACGCCACCGCAGCCAGCACGCACCACCAAAGGCGCCAGCCACGGTCAGGCGATGCTAGGCCCATGACCCAGGGGCCTAGCAATAAAGCCAGCGCAGTGCCCAGCGGCATGTAGGTACCCCAGATGCCTAACATGCGATTGATGCGCACCTTCGGCACAAGCTGGCGCAGCATACCGGGGCCGGGCAACACGGCCCACAAAAAACCCAGCCCTTCCAGTGCACGCGTGATCAGCAACCAGCTCACGCTTTCAGCCAGCGCACCGACGCTGCTCGCCACCCCCAGCACCAGCAGGCCGCCCATCATGCTGCGCTTGAGGCCCACGCGCTGCACGGCAAGGCCAGTCAGGAGCCCCAGCAACATGCCGGCAAGCTGCACCAATGACAACAAAAAACCAGCTTGTACCAGCGTGATGCCGAGCGTCTTTTCAAGCACGGGCAAGGCCGGCGGCAACTTGCCGATGTGCAATGCGGCACCCATGCCAGCAGCCACCACCCAATAGGCTGCCTGCATATTTGCGCTGGCCTGCGTTTTCAACCGATGGCCCGACTGCTAGCTTGGGCGCTGTCAAACCCAAAAACCGCATGACCCATGAGGCGCTCATGCTCCCTGGTGGCAAAGCGGTCTGTCATGCCAGCAATGTAGTCAGCCACGACGCGCTCTGGTTTAGCGCCCGTGCGTTGCTCATCAAGCCCATCAAAGCGATCAATATGTGCTTGCGGCATTTGCAGCGGATCAGCCATATAGGCCTTGAACAAATCACGTACCAACTGCTGCGCGGTTTGCATGGTCTCAACCACTTGCGAGTGACGGTACAGGTTCTGGTACAAAAAACACTTGAGCGATGAAGACTGCACTGCCATGTCTTCGCTGAAACAAACCAGTGCGGTGTGCCGCCGCACGTCATCAACGCTTTGCACGTTTGCGCCTTGCAGGGCCTGCCGGGTTGCATCCATCACGTTGTAGACTTGGGCACTGAGCATCCGGCGTATGGTCTCAAACAGCAATCTGCGGCCCTCCAGGTGCGGGTGCGCCAACACCGCTTCCTTGCGGTATTGACTGAACAGCGCGACATCTTCAAGTTGCTCCATGCGGAGCAAGCCCGAGCGCACACCGTCGTCAATGTCGTGGGCGTTGTAGGCGATTTCATCTGCGAGGTTGGCCAGTTGCGCCTCAAGACCCGGTTGCCGCCATTGCGGCCCGGACGCAGGTTCAAGAAAACGCTGTGCCACGCCGCCAGGTTCGCGGGCTTCGATGTGCCGCGCATTACGGCGTGAACAATGCTTGAGAATGCCTTCGCGGGTTTCAAAGCTGAGGTTCAGGCCGTTGTAGTCGGGGTAGCGCTCTTCAAGCG
>Ga0335396_10005888_pt1 | contig 12437 bp, 8 predicted proteins | sample FRY02_FD_205743 | JGI IMG/M metagenome (GOLD analysis project Ga0335396, IMG submission 205743) | Freshwater microbial communities from Lake Fryxell liftoff mats and glacier meltwater in Antarctica - FRY-02 (spades assembly) (version 2) | ecosystem: Environmental > Aquatic > Freshwater > Ice >... | reverse complement strand
CCCCGGATGGGCGTTTTGACAAGAATATCGCTTCTGTCTATACTGTAATTGTTGTGCGGGCGTAGTTCAGTGGTAGAACGTCAGCTTCCCAAGCTGAATGTCGCGAGTTCGAGTCTCGCCGCCCGCTTCAAAAAGACCCCGGCCAAATGGCTGGGGTCTTTTGCGTAGGAAGGATAGGCAATTCGTCTTATTCTTACGCGGTGAATGACTTGCCACTCTTCCTACATCGGCCAGATCCACGGAATGCAGATCGTTGCCACAATCCACAATAGCAGATTCAGCGGCGTACCGATTTTCAGATAATCCTTGAATGTATAGCCGCCCGGCCCCATTACGATCGCGTTGGTCTGGTAGCCGATAGGCGTCATAAAACTGGCCGACGCACCAAAGGCGACTGCCATCAGCAGGGGTTTGGGGTCAATGCCCAGCGTAATTGCCAGTTGCAGAGCGATGGGCGTAAGCAACACAGCCACCGCGTTGTTGGAGAGAAGTTCGGTGACAATGCTGGTGAGAAGATAGAGCATCGAAATAAAGAGGCGCGGGTCTGCGTGGCCCAACCTCGACAGGAGCCAATCCACGATCAGCGCCGCCAACCCGGTAGATTGAATCGCAATTCCCAGAGGGATTGTGCCAGCCAGCAGCAGCAGTGTAGGCGGGTCCAGGGAGCGCAGAGCCTCCTCCGGGCGCAGACAGCGGGTTAAAATCATTAGCACCGCCCCACCCAAGGCCAGCACTGCAATCGGCATTTTTGTCAACGTTGCCAACAAAATGACACCGAGCATAATTACCAGCGCATACCGGTTCTTGTCCGAACGCACAATCGTCTCCTCCACCCCTTCCACCAGCAGCAGACGAGCGCTCTCGCGCAGTTGGCGCAAACCCTGCGCAGAACCCCGCAGCAACAATACATCCCCATCGCGCAGAGTGAGTGCGCGCAGCCCTTCGCTCTGGTGACGGCCCTGACGCTGCACCCCCATCACATCCACCCCGAAGCGTCGGTGCAACTCCAGCGTGCCCACTTCCCGCCCGGAAAAGGAAGAGCCGGGTAGCACCACCGCCTCTACAACTGTTTGCTGGAGCGAGGAAAGCGGAACCCGTTTATCGTCGGCCAATACGGTTGCCAGGCTGGATTGGGTCTCCTTCAAAAAAGCGCTGATTTCGTTGGCTCCACCGGAAATGAGCAGACGGTCGTTCACCGCCAAGGGCAGATCAGCCGCATCTTCGGCCAGGAGCAACCGCTCGGCACGTACAATTTCCAGCAATTCGATGCCGGTAATAGGCTTTTCAGCGCCAGTCGATGGGCTGTGTCCAATCCGTCGCCGCAAGGAGAATGTCTTCGCCATCCGCTGGGCCGGACGGCGAAAGGCACGCACCTGCATAAAGTGGCCGGGGACCCGCCCGATCAGCTTGCTATTGGCGCTGACAATCACTTCGGTGACGTATGTGGACTCTGCCCCTCGGCTGTTCAGGCCCAGTGGCGGCGTGCGATCCGGCAGAAGCCGATAGCCGATTGTCAGGATATATCCCACGCCAACCACTGCATAAATCAGACCCAACGGCGCAAAGTCAAAGAGAGAAAAACCGGGACCACCAGCCTGTCGATAAAGATCATCCACCAGGATATTCGTGCTTGTGCCCAGGAGGGTGATTGTGCCGCCCAGAATAGCAAAATAGCTCACGGGCAATAGCAGCTTTGAGGGATTCATCCGAAAGCGCCGGCTGAGGGAGACAACGACGGGCATCATCATCACAACAATCGGGGTGTTGTTCATAAAGGCAGACGCGCTCGGAATCGTTGCAGAAAGCAGGAGGAGCAGACGGCGGGGGCTGCCCTGCGAGAAGCGGGCCAGTTGAAATGTCACTGATTCCAATGCGCCCGTGCGCACCAGCCCGCCGCTGAGTACGAACATCGCGGCCACAGTCAGTGTCCCCGAATTGGAGAAACCGGCAAAAGCCTGTTCCGGTTTCAGAATTCCAGTCAGGGCCAGCACAACAATCGTCAATATCGCCGTGCTTTCAATGGCAATCCAACGAGTGACGTACAGGAGCGTCACGGCAAAAATGATAAGCAAAAGGAGTGGAATCTGCACGCAGGTTTCCTTCAAAAAGAGTATGCAATTGATGTGCGATAGTTGTCCAGAAAAATCTGGAGCATAGGGGCACTGCTTATTATAAAGGCCAGAAAACGGGGATCAAAAAAGTGGCAGTCAGCCACGTGAGGATTGTCAGCGGCACGCCCACCCGCAGGTAATCGGCGAAGGTGTAGCCGCCCGGCCCCATGACAATTGCGTTGGTCTGGTAGCCCATCGGCGTCATAAAACTGGCCGACGCGCCAAAGGCAATCGCCATCAGCAAGGGCGTGGGGCTGACGCCCAAACCAGCGGCCAGGGAGAGCGCAATCGGCGTGAGCAGCACAGCCACCGCATTGTTAGAAATTAATTGAGTGAGCAGCGCCGTGAAAAGATAAAAAGCCGAGAGGAAAAGTACCGGACTGGTGTTGCCCACCAAAGCGAGCAACTGCGTCACAGCCATCTCGGCCAGGCCAGTAGTGCGCATGGCAACGCCCAATGGGATTGTCCCGGCCAGCAACATCAGCGTAGACGCATCCAGTGCCTGGAAAGCCTCGTCCACACGCAGACATTGGGTCACAATCATCAGCGCGGCCCCGCTCAGTGCCAGAATTACAATTGGCATGTCAGTGAAGGCCGCCAACGCCACCACCGCCAGCATAATTAACAGGGCGATTCGGTTTTTGGCCGAGCGTACAATCGACCCTTCGACCCCTTCGATCAGCAGCATACGCAGGGCCTGGCTGGCCTGTTGCAGTCCTCGGGAAGCACCCTGCAAGAGCAGCACATCGCCGCTTTCCAGGCGTGTGTTGCGCAGCCCCACCCGGCGCCCGCCCCGCCGTTGCAATCCCATTACGCGTAAATCGTAGTCCCGGTGCAGTCCCAACGCGGCCACCTGTCGCCCGCTGGCCGGGGAGCCAGGCAGAATCACCGCTTCCACAAGAGTCTGTTCCACGTCATCCACAGAGCGGCGCACATCGTCCTCCAGAGTAGTGGCAAGGCGGGTGGCAAACTGGTCCAAAAAGCGTGTGATGGTGGATGGCGTGCCCGAAATCAGCAGCGCGTCCCCTTTCTGAAAAACGAGGCTCTCCCCCTCTTTGGCCCGGAAGATGCGCTCATAGCGAAAAATTTCCAACAATTCCACCTTCTGCCCGGCCATGCGTATCGCATCTTCTGGTTGCAAGCGGCGCACCCGGCGGTGATGGCGGCCCGGTGTAGGACCTGGCAAAGCGAAACGGGGCAAAACGCCGAAGACATCGCGCACGGCCTGGCCCACCAGTCTGCTATCCCCATCCACGATCAGTTCGGTGATAAAACTCGAATGATTGTGCCGGTCCCGGTTGAGCGAGGAGGGAGGTGACCGGGAAGGTAGCAGCTTTTGGCTGAAAAGAATAATGAAGCCGCCACAGAGTAGAATGAAGACCAATCCCAAAGGCGCAAACTCAAAAAGTGCAAAACCGGGACCGCCTGTCTTGCGGTAAAGATCATCGATCAGAATGTTCGTGCTTGTACCCAGCAGTGTCACAGTGCCGCCGACAATCGAGAAATAGCTGATAGGAATCAATAATTTGGACGGGCTGATGTCGAAGCGGCGGCTGAGGGATAGAATCACCGGAACCATCATCACCACCACCGGCGTGTTGTTCATAAATGCGCTGGCAATCGGGATCACCACAGCCAACAGCAGCAACAGCCGCGTGGTGCTGCCTTCGGAGAAGCGGGCCAATTGAATCGTCACCATCTCCAGCGCGCCCGTACGCATCAACCCGCCACTCAGCACAAACATCGCGCCGACGGTGAGGGTGGCTGTGCTGGCAAAACCCGAAAGCGCTTCTTCGGTGGAGAGAATGCCAGTCAGAACCAGCGCGGCGATTGTCAGCGCGGCGATAATCTCTGTTGCCAGCCAGCGGGTGATGTAGAGAACGGTTGTGGTCAAAAGGATGATGACCAGAAGCAGAATGTCCATGGCCGAATTATACCACGGGATGGAGTGGTGGGCTGACAGGATTTTGTGGATTGTCGCTTTTGGGAATATGCTATTCATCCACCTATCCATTCGCGACAGAGGAAACTATGAACACACGACTGAACGATCTCTCGCCCCATCTCCGCTCGTTGGCGAATGAATCCCTGCGCTGGTCCGAGCAGTGGTGGGACCAGCCCTCTTTTCTGTTGGATGTGGGCATTGAAGACAAACCGATTGTGCGCGATTCCTGCTGGTTTGCCCTGGGCCTGCTCCTGCGCAACGCAGATGGGGACACAGAACAGGCGCGCTCGATTATCGACGCGGTGTTGGCGACCCAATTCGACGAGCCGGGCGCGCCCTGGCACGGCACATTCCCCCGCTGGCTGGGTGAACCCCGTCCCCCCAGCCAGAACCCCCAGATGTGGCGGGACTACGACCCCAACTGGCGGCAGTTCATCGGCACAACCCTGGCGCTGATTCTGGATGAATACAGCGGACGTTTGGGCACGCAGCAGATCGCCCGCATAGATCGGGCTATCCGCCTGGCGGTGGAAGGCGAACCAGCCGAACGCTGCCCCGCTTCCTACACGAATATCGCACTGATGAAAGCGGCCCTGCTCACCTGGGCCGGGGAGCGCTACGGGGAAACCGAATGGGTGGAATACGGGGAATCGTTCGGCCAAGCCGTCTTCGATCTCTTCCAGCAGACGGGCGCGTATGACGAGTACAATTCGCCCACCTATTACGGCGTGAATCTCTACGCCTTGGCTTTCTGGCGGCGCTACGCCCGTTCGGCGAAGCTGGCGCAGATGGGTGCTGCGATGGAAGCAGCCCTCTGGCGGGACATCGCCCGCTACTACCACGCAGGGTTGGGCAACATCTGCGGCCCCTTCACCCGCAGCTATGGGATGGATATGCCCCGCTACGGCGCGCTGCTCGGCCTTTCCATCTGGCTGGGTGTGGGCCGCGAAGACGCGCCCTTTCCCAGCGATTCTGGCGTCTTCGATCACTGCCCCGACTTTATCTTTGGCGCGCCCTTTGCCCTCGTCGGCACACAGATTCCCGACGACGCCCTGCCCCACTTCACGGCCTTTTCCGGGGAACGCACCATCCGCCAGCCCATCACCACGACGCCGGAGCGCATTGCCACGGCCTGGCTGGGCGACGATCTGATGATCGGTGCCGAGTCCACGCCGCTGGACGACTATGCCTTCTTCAAGCCCAGCGACCAGTTCCACCCGGCGACGATCCACTGGCGCACACCGGGCGGAGGCGTAGCGTGGCTGCGTCTGCGTCACATCGGCCCCGTGGACGCGACCGCCGCGCCGAACAGCCTGACGGTCGCAGGCACTGTCGAGCCGTCTCTGGCCGAGCGATTTGGCAGCCAGCACACGGAATGGGTCTACGAGATTTTTCTGCCGGAAGGGGTGGACAGCGCGCTGGTATCGGCAGGGCGGTGGGAATTGCCGGGGCTGACGGTGGCCGTTACGACTGATTTAGCGGAGATGCGCACAGAGCGAAATGGGAATTATCTGCGGTTGGTCTATCCGGTAACGGGCGACAAGCAGAGGGTAGATTTTGCGTTTGTGCTGAGCAAGGAATAGAACGCGGACGACGCGGATTGGGCGGATGAACGCGGGTATTCAGGGAGAACCGAACCGCCTTTAGAACACGGATGACAGAATTTGCGGATTTGATTCGGGCCCAATTGTGTCCAAAATCCCCGTTTTTATCCGCCAAAATCCGCCCCATCCGCGTTCTATTCTTCTTGCCAATCCGCCAGCCAGCCGTCGAATTCGGCCAGCAGCTTCCGTTTCAAATTCGGTTCGGCGTAGGAAGCCACAAACGCGTTGCGGGCGATGCGGGCCAAATTCGCTTCGTCGTAGCCGAAAGTGTCGGCCAGCAGTTTATACTCGGCCAGTAAATTGGTGTTAAAAAGGGGCGGGTCGTCGCTGTTAAGGGTGACGAATAGCCCCATCCGGTCCAGATGGGGGAAGGGGTGCTGCTCTGGGCTGGCATAGACGCCCAGGCGCACATTGCTATAGGGGCTGATTTCCAGAGGAATCTGCCGCTCCTTCAGGTGCAGGAGCAAGGCCGGGTCTTCCATCGCCCGCACGCCGTGACCGATGCGTTCTGCGCCCAGCGCATTCAGCGCACCCCACACGCTGGCCGGCCCTTCGTTCTCCCCCGCGTGGGGCAGGGAACGCAGCCCCGCCGCTTTGGCCTTTTCAAAAGCGTGGGCAAAGGGTTCGGGCGGCGCGCCCACTTCGTGTCCCCCCAGCCCCAGGCCGATGACCCCGAAGCCCATCCCGTACAGCGCGTGGGCCAGTGTTGTATCAGCGGGGAAGGGATCGTAGCCCACGCCTTTGAAACTGGCGTTGCGCGGCACATCGATCACCCAGCGCATCTCCACCCCAAAATCCCGGCGCGCCCGCTGGCGGCCATCCTCCAACCCGGCAAAAATCTCCTCAATCACAAGCGTCTTGCCCTGCAAATGGGTGTGGGTGAAGGTCGTCACCGTCAATTCCCGGTAGCGGATGCCCTGGGCCGCCATATCCTCGCCGTTGCCATAGGCGATGGTGGCGAAATCCTCGCCTGTGCGCAAGAGGGCCTGAATCGTCACGTAAATATCGATAAAGTGGCGAAAATCCCGAAAGACGAACCAGCGGCGCAAGCCTTCCTCGTCACGCGCAGGCAGGGTGTCCAGCATCCCGTGGGCGGCGGCCAGTTCCAGCACAGTGGCGGGCTGGATGGCTCCTTCCAGATGGATGTGCAGTTCGGCTTTGGGCAGGGAACGGATAAAAGTGGCAGGCGGTGTCCTGAGCCTGTCGAAGGGTGGCAGGTGGAAAGTGGCAGGTGGAATTGGTTCCATTATTTCTCAATGCCTTCTTCTTTGTGTGGTATACTCGTTCACTGAACGAAGATTCTACACTATTCTGGCCTACGAGGGTCAATTTGTCCACTAAAGCCCACAAGCGCCTGTCCGACATTGCCCGCTGGACAGGCCAAATGCCCCAATCTATCCTGACGCTCTACGCCCTGACCGAGCGGATTCCCCCCATCCCATCCCTCATTTCACTGATCCTTGCCACTCTCATTACGCTTGCCTTTGCGGGCGGCAGCGCGCCGAGTGATCAGCAGGTGCGCTTCCAGGCCATAGGCGCAGTCGTTGCCGGGCGGGTTTTCAGTCTGGCCGGGTGGGAATGGAATGCGCTGAGCGAAAAGATTGAGACGTGGCGCAGTGGAACGGGCAGCGGGTTGACCGTCGCGCAGGAGCAGGCGCTGGTTCTGGGCTATATCGAGGGGATTCGCCGGGTGCGCGCAGCCGAAGGACGGGTCAACCGACTGGTCAGCGACCCGACGGGGGAAGCGGAACTCGTGCAGGCCCGCAGCGATCTGGCAACGCTGCGCCAGCGGCAGCAGGGCCGTCGTCCGCTGGTGGAGGCGGTGATCCAGCGCCAGGTGGCGGAGATTCTGGCTGAGGCGGGGATGGGCGTGGGTGGATCGCCCGTGCCGCCGGTCAACTTTATCTTCACCGAGCCGCCGCAGATTCTCATCATCAGCCCCCGGGACGAAATCCGCAACGTCTATGCGCAGATGCTTGCGCCGGACATTGACAGCGCGGAGGCGGGCGACAAAGAGGCGGCGATTGAGGCCCAGGCCAGCTATTCGGCCTATATCACCAAAATCGGCGGGCTGGGCGTCTACCCCACAATGGTTGTGGACAGCACAAATGTGGAGTGGCTTTTTTCCACTGTGGCCCACGAATGGGCCCACAACTACCTGACCCTTTTTCCCCTGGGGATGCGTTTTGGCAGCAGCCCGGAGTTGACGACGCTGAACGAGACTGTCGCCGATATTGTGGGCGACGAAGTGGGACGACGGGTGCTGGCCCGCTACTATCCCGAATTTCTGCCGCCCGCAGAAGCTTCGCCGCAATCACAACAGCAGCCGACAGTGCCAGATTCAGAACCACCGCGCTTTGACTTTGACAAAGAGATGCGGACGACCCGGCTACGGGTGGACGATCTGCTGGCAAGCGGCGATTTCGTCAGCGCCGAAGCGTATATGGAGGAGCGGCGGCGCGTCTTTGTGGAAAACGGCTATCACCTGCGGGTGTTGAACCAGGCCTACTTTGCCTTTCACGGCAGCTATGCCACAGGTGGGGCCAGTTCCAGCCCGATTGGCAAACAGTTGCAGGAATTGCAGCGCATCAAAACACCGGACGACATCGCGGGTTTCCTGCGCACTGTGCGCTGGTTCACCAGCGCGGCGGATTTGGCGCGGATATTGGAAGGGGCAAAAAAATGAATATCCCCTTCCCCATCGAGCCGGCCACCTTTCTGGAACGGCCCAACCGTTTTGTCATCCACGCCCGACTGCATAGCAGCGGCGCGGAAGTGCGCGCCCACTGCCCCAATCCGGGGCGGATGCACGAATTGATGATCCTCGGCGCAACGGTCTACATCGACAAAGCCGACGACCCCACCCGGCGCACACCCTACACACTGCGCTTTATCGAGCATCCCGCCAACGGCCAACTGATCAGCCTGCACACCCAACTGCCCAACGACCTCTTCGCCGAAGGGTTGGACGCTGGCTTCTTTGCCCCCTTCATCGACTACACGAATCACCAGCGGGAGGTGAGCCTGCCCGCCCCCAAAAAGATCGCTGAAAAAGGCGTCACCAGCCGCATCGACTTTCGACTCAGCACAGACGACGGACGCATCTGCTGGGTGGAGACCAAATCGGCTACGCTTGTGCATGACGACGGCCACGCCTACTTTCCCGACGCGCCCACCCTGCGCGGCCGCCGCCACGTGGAGGAGTTGACACATCTGGCGTCGTCCGGTGTGCGGGCGGCGATTGTCTTTATCATCCAGCGCCCCGATGCCCTTTCGATTGCGCCCAACCGAGCCACCGACCCGGCCTTTGCCGATGCGCTGGCCCAGGCGCGAGAGCGGGGCGTGGAACTCTACGCCTACACCTGCGGCGTCACCACCAGCCGGGTCTGGCTGGAAAAGGAGGTCACTGTCCATACCGCAAGCGGTTAGCTTGCACCGACGCTTGACAGATTCCCCGCTTCAGCGCACACTTTGGCAGTGCAGATGCACGACTCTATCCCTATCAACCAAAACCCCTATCAACCAAAACCCCTATCAACCAAAACCCCTATCAACCAAAACAGATTGCGAGGAAAACCTATGGGATCACTGGATAACCGGGTCGCCATTGTCACCGGCGGCGCACAGGGCATTGGCGGCGCCAGCGCACGGCGACTGGCCGCGGACGGCGCGCGGGTGCTGATTGCAGATGTGAATGTGCCCGCCGCACAGGAAAACGCCGCGCGCATCAGCGCGGCGGGCGGCACAGCCGCAGTGATGGAAGTAGACGTCACCCACCCGGAGCAGATCAGCGGAATGATCGACCGCGCTGTCGAACTGTGGGGACGGCTGGACTTTCTGGTCAACAACGCCTGGAGCCGCAAAGAGGAGGACGGCAGCGCGCTGACACTGAGCGAGGCCGCCTGGGATCACGCGATGAGTGGCGTGCTGAAGTCGGTCTTTCTGGGGGCCAAATACGCCGCGCCCCAAATGCAAAAGCAGGGCGGCGGCGCGATTGTGAGCATCTCCTCGGCCCACGGGCTGATGGTGGCCCAGGGCAAAATGGCTTATGAAGTCAACAAAGCCGGGGTCATCGCCCTCACCCGCCAAATGGCGACGGATTTGGGACCGCTGGGCATTCGGGTCAACGCCATCTGCCCCGGCCACATCGTCACCGAACGGATGCAGGAACGCTTCTGGGATCACAACCCATCCATGCGTCCCTTCTTCGAGGCCCAATACCCCATGCGCCGGACAGGCACACCGGATGACATCGCAGCCGCCGTCCACTTTCTCTGCACCGACGCGGCCTCCTTCATCACCGGCGTAGCCCTGCCCGTAGACGGCGGGCTGACCATCCAGCTTCAGGAAGATTTGGGCCTCAGCCTGGCCCGGCTCGTACGCTCCCATCCAGAGATTGAACTGCCGGAATAGGAATGAAAAGATGACCCGATGACAAAATGGACCCTTTCCTGTCATCGGGTCACCGGGTCATCTTTTCATCCTCGCTTATTCGGTTTCACTGCACGGTCAGTGGTATACTGCTCGGATAGATTCGGCCCAAACCCACCCTGTGACCTGTAGCAATGGAACTCTACACCAACTCCAACAGCAAACCGACGCCCCCCGCGCCCCCGGCTGCGGTCTACAATCTGACCAGCGATCCGCTCTTTTACGCCACGCTCATCTTCTTCGTCCTGCTCACCACAGCCGTGCCGGGGTTGATGGGCCAGCCCAACTTTATGCCCGTCATCCAGACGTTGAGTCTGACCGTTTTTACAGCCATCGCCCTGCGCCGGGGCGGTGTGACCGCGGGGTTGCGGGTGGCAGCGCTCTGGCTGGTGGCGCAAGGGATTCTCTTTTTTCTGCTGATCTGGCTGTTGCCTACCCAAACCGAAAAGGCCATCCACGACGGCTTTGCCTACCGCGCCGGGCTGATGGAATGGGTCTACACGGGGAGCGTACTGCCCGGTTCCCTGCTGGCCGCGCCGTTGGCCCGTCTGGGCGAAATTGCCGGGATCGTCCTGGGCACTCTGGCGTCTGTCGGTCTGGTGGGTGGCTGGTTTCTGGTCAAAGGGGTGAATCTGTTCGCCTACGGCATGGCCAGCCTGTGGCGGGGAATCGCTTCCCCGCTGGGCATCCTGCTCGGCCTCGCCCCCTGGCGACTGGCCCAACTGGCCGGCTACACCGGCCTATTCGTCCTGCTCATCCAGCCCTTGCTGCTCAACAACTGGAACCCGGCCCACTACCTCTCCACCCAGCGGCGATTGATCGTCGTCTCCCTGGCCCTCGTCGGCGGGGGGCTGCTCGCCGAACTTTTTCTGCCCGGTCTCTGGCGGGCCGTTTTCGCGCCAGCCTGAAGAAAGTAAACAGTTATCAGTGAGCAGTTATCAGTTGGCGTGTCGATCCCCACTGATAACTGTGGTTCTTTGGGATTTCATTTTACCCCCACCCAACCTCCCCCATGCTGGGGGAGGAGCCGTCATTTCGTCAACGAGAGAAGAGTTCCCTCCCCAGTTTGGGGAGGGTTAGGGTGGGGTTTTCTTGTCAACCCCCTGAAATCCTGTTGAACCATAACTGTTTACTGCTCACTGATAACTCCCAACCGCCAATATCCCAATCACCCAATATCCTTCTTTTATGCTCCGCATCAAACGTATCGTCATCCAGGGCTTCAAGACCTTTGCCCGCAAAACCGAATTTCTCTTCGACCCCGGCGTGACAGCCGTCGTCGGTCCCAACGGCAGCGGCAAAAGCAACGTGGCCGACGCGGTGCGCTGGTGTCTGGGCGAGCAGAGCTTTGGCACGCTGCGCTCCAAAAAGACCGCTGACGTCATCTTCTCCGGCAGCGACAAGCGGGCGCGCATGGGCATGGCCCAAGTCAGCATCACCCTGGACAACAGCGACAACGAACTGGCGATTGACTTCGCCGAAGTGGAGATCAGCCGCCGGGCCTACCGAGACGGAGAGAACGAATACCTGCTCAACGGCCAGCAGGTGCGGCTGATGGACATCACCCAACTCCTCGCGCCCAGCGGTCTGGGCAAGCGCGCCTATGCGGTCATCGGCCAGGGGCTGATCGATCAGGTGCTCAGCCTGAAACCGGAGGAGCGCCGGGGTCTTTTTGAAGAGGCAGCGGGCATCACCGGCCACCAGGCCAAACGCACCACCGCCCTGCGCCGCCTGGACGCCACTCAGGAAAATCTCAGCCGGGTGCAAGACATTCTGGCCGAACTTTCCCCCCGTCTGGGCTATCTGAAACGTCAGTCCGAGCGGGCCAAAGAGCGGGCGCAGGTGGATGCGGACCTGAAGGGACTGCTGCACCAGTGGCACGGTTTCCGCTGGCACGCCACCCTGGAAGAAATGGCCGAAGCCCGCCAGCAGAGCGAAGCCGCGGGCCGGATCACCAGCGCCCGGCGCAAACGGCTGGAAGAAGTGAGCGTGCAGATTGAGGTGGGTCGCCGCGCCCAGATGGGTCTGCGCGAGACGCTCAACCGGCAGCAGAGCGCCAACGCCGAGCGTCGCCGCCAGGCCGAAGAGTTGCAGCGGGGATTGGCCGTGGCCCGTGAACGGCGCAGCCAGCTTCTGGCCCGCCAGGAGGAACTGGCCCGTGAGGTGGCCGATTTTCAAAAAGAAGCCGCGGCCAGCGCCGAGCGAATGCAAATTCTGCACGGCGAAGTGGAGGCCGCCCAACTCGACCACACCCAACGCCAGGCCGACGTGGACCGGCTGCAAAGCCAGCTACGCCAGCGCCAGCAGGAGCGGGCCGGGCTGGTGGATCGGCTGGATTCTGCGCGG
>Ga0335396_10005884_pt1 | contig 12445 bp, 16 predicted proteins | sample FRY02_FD_205743 | JGI IMG/M metagenome (GOLD analysis project Ga0335396, IMG submission 205743) | Freshwater microbial communities from Lake Fryxell liftoff mats and glacier meltwater in Antarctica - FRY-02 (spades assembly) (version 2) | ecosystem: Environmental > Aquatic > Freshwater > Ice >... | reverse complement strand
AATTCAATATGAAGATCGTTATTATAACAACATCCAATTCTTTCATAATAATTAGAAATATTGTATATATTGTTAATATTTGTAATATTATTAAATTTTAAAATATCTTTAACAATATTTTCAACTTCATTATTATTAATATTTGACAATAATGATTCAATATAATTATTCAATAATGTGATATTTAAACACTTACAAGATAAATACGATGAAGCAAAATTAAGCATTGTTATATTAGAGCATTTATTAATCCACGAAAGATCATCACATAAATGTTCCATGAATATAATATAGTTAGTATCGTAAATATTGTGTTTCTTAAAACCTATTTGTGAAATATCCCGAATATAATCATTAATATTTTTTTCCATATTTTTCCCTTTTTTAATATTAATATAACATCCGGCGATACGAGATATCAAATTAATATTATTGTTATTATTGTTTAAAGGATATAATTCCAAATCTTTATAAATATTTTTATTATCACCATAATTATATTTAGATAAATCTACCATATTTTCACAAATAGCAAACTTTACAATATTAGCACGCGAATGATAAGATTTGATATATATTCCCAGTTTAGTATCTAACGAATTGAAGTTTTCTGATACTTCCCATCCTTTATCAGTCATAAACTTATGGTCAAATGTAGCAATCAAATTACGCCCACTAACTGTTGTAATGTTATAAACATTTTTATCAGTTTCTCTATTATAATGTGCAACAACAAATGTGTTTTCTGTTTCCATTGTTTCAGGATTGAAACATACAACATTATCTCCAATAACGATATCTTTAATATATTTAAAATTACCATTTGATAAGTATACTTTTTCCATTTGATTGATACATTGATAACAATTTCTTGGAGATTGATTATGATCGCTAAAAGGAATATTAACACCAAGAATTCCATTCATTAAACTAGGGTGAATTTCACAGTGTGTATAACAAGGTGGTAAAGCAGTTCCCTTAATACTCTCTACAAGATCAACAGGAAATGTTGCAATCATAGAATGATTAACCTCGTCGCAATCAACATATTCAATAAAGCCTTCTTCATCAAGATAAGATTCTGGATCATCTGGATATTTTGTATTTTCATTTGGTGTAATAAAATAATCAAAATGTTTATCATAGATGAACTCTTCCCATGTAACATTCTTTCTTTTAAGAATTCTCTCAATACGGAGAACACGTCTTTTTAAAATTGGATCATAATCTACTATATATAAAGGTCTGTACATACGACCTGCTTCGGTACTAATAATAATATTAGACTTTTGAATATTCCATGCGATAGATGTCATAGGATGAATAAAACCACTTCGTTTGTAATGTTTAAGTTTTCTATATAATTCATCAGGATTATTATGATACCCAATAATATCGCCATTAATCATAACATACACATTGTATTTATTTCCCATATTTTTAAGAAAGTCAATTGCGTATTTATCAGAAGAATTTGAATTATATGAATCGTCATATATAACAACACCAAGTACAACAATAACCTTTCTAATATGAGCACTATTCATAGAAATTGAGATATTTGTACTTAAAGCCATATTTTTGACTAAACCAACAGAACTTCCTTCTGGTGTTTCAGCAGGACAAATCATTCCAATTTGCGAATTATCAAGTTTTCTTGGCTGAACTAACTTTCCATTTTTCTCCATAGCAGTATTAATTCTTCTCAAATGCGATAGAGTACTAGCATGCGACATTCTATTAAGAACCTGTGATACGCCTTGTTTTATATTTTGAAAACTTCCAATACTTTTAATACCCCAATTACCTGTAGATAACGAATATTTAATCCACGATTCTAAAAGAGATTGTTTGAAAAATCTGTGAATACTAATATCTGATATAATATTTGCAATAGGTGTATTAGTATTTCCTCGCCATAAGTTTAATTCTTTCTCAATAGCGACCTTAAGTTCTTTAGTCATTTTTCCATAACATTGTCTGAATAAATTGCTCATAAGAACTCCAGGAGTATCAACCCGTTTATTAATATAAGAATCGCGATTGTCATAATTATCATATCCTAAATAGATGCGAATCATTTTACGAATAACATAACCAATATATAGAGCTTTTCTTCTATAATTTTTTCCAACGTGAGGAAGAAAGTCGTTTCTCAAGTTATTTTGAAGCAATGTTCTATTAACTGAATGTTCATTATTCTTATTTGACCCAATCATGATTTTAATAAGGACATTTTCTGCTTCTTCTTGTGTTTTGATATCGCAAGAATCTTCGCAACATGCCATTAATTCATTTATAATACGTTGATTTTTCTCTTGTTCTGTATCATAAATAATGTGATGAATGATTTCTTTATCACTAATAATACCAAGAGCACGAAATATAACGAAAATAGGAACCTCTGATCTAATAAATGATGTATTAATACGAATAATACGACCCATATGATTTAACTTACCACTCATATTAAAACTAGTAGTTTTTGGTGGCAAATATGTAGAATCACACATAGATCTTATTTCTGCATATAATCCTTCACTGTTATTATTAGGGTGAAAAACAAGTGTCTTATTTTCATTAATCCTGTCTTGAGAAATAAGAACCTTCTCATTACCATTTATAATAAAATATCCACCTGTATCATATATACATTCGTTATTATTTTCTTCACAAATTCCTTGCATTTGACTTAATACACAAAGTTTAGAACGAACCATAATAGGAATTTTTCCAATATATATTCCATTAACAGTTTTATCAAATTTTTCAGTTGTACCGTTTTTATAAGTAACTTCGGTTATTACATGAACATTAACATAAACACCACTAGAATATGACATATTGTTCATACGAGCAATATAAGGTGTCATAATATTCTGCGTTCCATCTGGCAACTGATAACTTGGTTTTGTAATAGTTGGATCAATAATATTAATTGAAATATTATAAATATTATCTGGAGGTGGTGCATCGTTTTTAGGATTTGCAAGTTTAACTTTGATAGGATTAAAACCGTTTATAATTTGTCCTAAGGTATGTTCCGAAAACTTATTATAACTATCTATTTGATGCTTTACGAGGGGATTTGATGATTCTTGTGAACCTCCTTTTTCAAAATATGTGTCAAGAACATCCCAGCAATTATTAGAAGTCATTATCTTGGACGATAATAAGTATTTATTTATATTTAATATATTCTTAAATATCAATTTTTATTTTTTATTGATTAAAGTTCATTTAATCAATAAAAAAAGATAAAAAAAATATATAACTACAAAAGTTTTTTAAATTTAACTAAAACATATGACTTTTACAATGTTTCGTCATGAAAATGTTGATATACAAGACTTTTATAATCCAAAATTAAGGGAATAGTTTCTTTTTCAACAATTGTAGTAGTGTCTTTTTCAACGATAGTGGCAAAGGATATCTTGGAAAACATCGTATATTTATATGTTAATATTATTATATTTTATAATAACCTATCATTTTTTATAAAAATATAAGAATATAATAATATAAATATTTTTTTTAAAAGACTTTTATTGTATAAATAAGTGACATATAATATATCTGTATTTTTTGAAAGAAAATTAATAGTAATATTGTTCATATAAATATTATATTATATTATTATTTAACATTTAAATATTTTATTGCGCACAAATGTTTTCATATTCGTCTGAAATATCCTCGTTTAGATGATATTCTTCGCATATGTATTCTGATATTTCGTATTTATTGGATATTTCATTATATTTATTGGATATTTCATTATATTTATTTTTAACAGTTTTATATTTGTTTGTTAGACTATTATATTTATCTGTAATATTATTGTATTTACACTCAATATTATCATATGTATATTTTAGTTTTTCATATTTGTATTCTATATTATTACATTTTGTTTTATAGGACTTTATCAAAACTTTTAATTGTTTATTTTCTTTTTTTAAAAAAGTTATATCTTTGTTATTATTAAAAATAAATAATTTATTGAACAGCGAATACATTGTTTTATAAATATATAATCGTTATATATTTATATATATTATACCAAAAATTTAACAAATCAATTATAAAAACTTCTTAAAATATATAATATATTTTTTTGTCATATACCAATTAAGAAAAGATAGATGATTCGAAATACACCTCCTATTAAAAATGGATATACTATATATACTATATCTGACTGTAAATATTGTAATATGGTAAAGGATGATATAAAAACAAAAATTAAGGTTGTTGATTGTGATTATTTTATCAAAACATTACGCGGACGAGATAAGTTTTATAAGTATATTCATAAATATACTATAACACCATATATACACTTTCCTATGATATTTAAAGACGGAAAGTTTATTGGAGGATATAAAGAATTTATTTCGTAATAAACAATATAAAATATATAATAATATATCTAAAAATAAAGTTTGTATGTTTATTACAGACTTTGAAAAAAATATTTCCGAATCAAATAGATTAATAAATAAATATCCAGATAGAATACCTGTTATTGTAGAAAAAGCAAAAGGATGCGTTCTAAATAATATAGACAAAACAAGATTTTTAGTTCCTCGTGAATTAACAATTGGACAATTTATAACAATTATAAGAAAAAGAATTAAATTAGAACCAGATAAAGCAATATTTATATTTATTAATAATATATTACCTCCTACTGGATTTAGAATTGGTTCAGTGTATGACGAAATGAAACATGGTGATGGATTTTTATATATATACTATAACGGAGAATCTGTTTTTGGATAAAAAAAAGTTTTTCTTTTTTTTTATTTTTTTGTTTTTTTTGTTTTTTTTGTTTTTTATGTTTTTTATGTTGTATTTATGTTTTTACATAACATCGGCGAGGGTGTCGTAATCCCATTCGTCGCACATATCACACTTGTAATCATCATCGTTGTATTCTTCGTCCGTGTTATTATAACCTGATTGCGCGAGAGAAATCTTCATTAGTCTGCGAATATATTTCTTTGGCTGTTTATCATAAAACATATGATAAGCTACGTTATCCCCTCCGTTAAGGCTGTAAGAAGTAGTTGAATTGCAAAGCATTTTTCTTTTTTTATCAATTAAGATAATACCGTAAAGTATTTAGCGTAAGACTTTCAAAATCTGTGTTATTTGCTTGTTCTTTTTATGAGAATAATATATTTTTTATAATTATTTATCATTTTTTTATTATATTTTAAAAAAATAGAACATATTTATTTGACTTTTTGCCATTCAGCACCTATTTTTTTCATTATTTGAGGTGCTGTATAATCGGGATATTCTTTTTTTAGAATTACAAATTGTTTTTTAACATAAAGATTGTATGGTGTTAGCTTACGTTTTGCTTTTTTTACTGCTCCTCCTTCTTGACTTTTATCCATAATATTTATAACTTATATACTATATAATTATTGAGATTTTATTTATTCCTTAAGTTCCGAAAGTTTTTTATGTTTTTTACTATTCAAATGTCTTATCATATGAAAATCGCGATAACACACATATGTTATACCACATGAACATTCTACTTTATTTATTATTTTTATTAAATTATAATTTTCAACTGCCTTATCCTTATATTTTTTTTGTATTTCTTTAGTTTCATTTCTACAAGTATTACAATACAAATAATATATTTTATCAGATTCATTTCTAAAAGAATATTCGTTCAAATCTTTTCTTTTATCACACTTTGAGCATTGCATTTATGTTATGTTTTTGAAAACAAAATATAAATATATCATTTTTTATATGATAAGTAAAAAATGTTTTAAAATTAAAAAAAATGTGCAAAAAATGACTATCAGCAAATAAAAAAAAGCTATCTAAAAATAACAACTGTTGTGCGGTAAATTATAGAAATGAAATCCGCAATTGAAACGTTATTCGATAATATGCCCGATGATATCAAGGATATGATCTGTGAAAAAATATTATATACTCAACCCAGAGAGTTGTTAGAAGAGATTCGCAGACGCAAAATATACAATGATATGTTAATCTATCTTGGTTGTGAAAAAAAAGTTAAACCCACAATTGAAGGATTTAAATACGCTTTGAAAAATTATGTAACTGATGTCAAAAAACTAAAAAAGTTGACAAAGCTGATTAAAGCTCAAAAAAAAAGTTTATCGTAGTTATTTGTATAAATATGTACGTAATTTATTTATTTATTATATTTAAAAATTGATTCAATATTTTTTATAATTATTTTATGTCTAAATTCAATTATGAATATGAAAAATATTTATGCGAAAAAGAAAATATAAAAGAAACTATTTTAAAATATGGAGTAGCAATATGTCCTATTTTAGATGATATAGAGTGTAAAAAAATGATTGATAATAAATGGGAATTATTAGAGTTTTTGACGAGTAAGTTTGAAATACCTATTGATAGAAATGATAAAAGCACTTATAAACAAATAATTGAATTATTTCCAAATCATAAAATGCTTATTCAACATTGGAATGTTGGACATTCAGAATTAGTATGGAATGTAAGACAAAATAAAAAAGTTAAAGAAATATTTAGTAATATTTGGGGAACAGATGACCTAATAGTTAGTTTTGATGGTGCTAGTATTTATATTTTAGACAAACCTAATAGAGAATCAAATTCATGGTTTCATGTAGATCAAAGTTATACGCGAAACGATTTTGAATGTATTCAATCGTGGATTAACGGATATGATACTAATGAAGGAGATGCAACATTAATTATATTAGAGGGTAGTAATAATTATCATAAAGACTTTCATAAAGAATTTGATATTAATGATAAAAAAGATTGGTTTAAATTACAAAATAAAGAGCAATACGACTTTTATATAAATAAAGGATGTTCGGAAAAAGCAATTAAATGCCCGAAAGGTTATGGTGTATTTTGGGATAGTAGAACATTGCATTATGGAAATCCTGTTCAAAAGTCGGCAACTGATAACTTTAACTATAGATGTGTTGTTTATATTTGTATGACACCAAGAAGTCTTGCAAAAACAAAAGATTTGGAAAAAAGAAAAAAACATTTTAATGAATTGAGAATGACTTCTCATTGGCCTCACAAACCTAAGTTATTTCCTAAAATACCACAAACATATGGAAAAAAAATAAAGGATATTTCAACAATTACATTTGATATGGCTAAAACTTATATAAATGAAGATGGATTAAAATTGATTTAAAATTATTATTTATTATTTATACTTAATGAAAAAATGAGTACATAATTTATTATTATTTTTAACTTTTTAACTTTTTTATTTCTTCTCAAAAAATAAAATTATGTACTCATTTTGGATAATGCTTCATTTAGTGTTTTTGAATGAATATGTAAATTATTAATTCTAATCATACCCCCACAATCTTTTAAAATATATGGTATTTTTCTACCATAATAATCTTCAATCCATACAAATTTATTAGAAGTATAATCTATGTAAGAAAATATATTTTTTAAATTTTTAACTACTGTACCATTAGTATAACATTTATCATAACCAAATAAATACACTCCTATAGCAGCAGCATCATAAATATTTAAAGTATTTTTATAATTTAACGAATAAGGCAATATACTATCATGTGTTTGTAGAATGTAAACACTATCGCTATATTTTTCGTAAAACTCATAAAGCGCTATCATTTCACTCATAAATCCGTTGTTATTTAAAATGAAATAAGTAAAATAATCAATTAATACTTTTAATAATAATATATTTTTCATAAAAAATATACCCGAAGCACATTTTTTATCTATGTGATGATCAATCATATAACATAATTTTTTTTCATTAATATTATTAAACCAGTTAATGGGGTCATCGTAAATCAAATTATCCAATTCAAGGAATAAAACGTTTTCTAAATGATATTTGATACATAAATTGTATAATAAATAAAATCTTTCAAATGATCTAATAAAAAGTTCTTTGCGATCTCCTATATTATCTACAATATGAAATTTTCCTATATTTTCGTTAACCAATATATTAAACTCTTTACAAATAACCTCTTCGTATTTTATTAAAAATATATTATTATATTTATTATACAATTTATTAACAATATCATTGCCATAATCATCATATATGTAATAAATAGGAACATTTGTAAATAACCTAATTTGATAAACACAATCTTCTAAATACGATTGTGTTTTTCCAATGAAAGATAAACAAATTATATAATTAGCCATATTAATAAATAAATAATAAATATTCTTTATATATATATTTCATAAAATAATAAAAATTGATATATGATTATGGAAATATCATTATCATAATATAATGACAACTATGGAAACATCCCGCAATATCAACTCTCGCATGTTTAATAATTATATTAATAAACATAATAATCCTGATGATATTGTTAAAATTCCTAGAAATGTAAAAAAACATAATGATATTGATAACGAAAAATGTTTGAAAGCACAAAAGACAAAGGTTCGCGATAGCAGATATGCTTTGAAAAATAGAAGAACTGTTAATAAGTACTGGAAAGACTTTAATAATGGTTTGTAAAAATAAGTATTATATGTATGTTTATATTTTTATATTATCGTTAAAAAATATGGTAATTATACATACATATATATTCCAAAATAACAATGGTAATACATAAATAAATATCATATTTTTTTGTTTATATTTTAAAATTATTAAAATAAATAATATAAGTGCTAATAATAAACTAAATAAATTATATTTGATAGATTCATAATTATCTAATTTAGCTGTTAATAAAGGATATAATAAACAATATGTTATTGTAAAAATAATAACGTATGGTAAAATGCTACCGTTATCGTATGTTAAATAATAGACATATCCTAAAAGTCCTAATAATATTGTCCATATAATACCTATAATATAACCTTGTGGTAAATATTTATTAGGTTTATCTTTATTTTTATATAAGTCATTTTTTAAAATATATAAATTGACTATACAAGCAAGAAATATTGGAATTATTATGTATATTAAATAAATATAGTTTTCTATTTTCATTATAATATTAACACAGTTATTTTAAACATTTTTTGGAAGATATCTCACTTGGATTCCACGAAATATATATCATATTTGTATTTGGCTCTTGTAATCGTTGAACATATAATCCATTTTTTCTCAAAGATTCTAAAATATATTCTACACAATCTTTCATTTTATAAAGTGGTTTTCCATATATATAAAATGGGATTTCGTAGAATATATTCATACCCCCGATAGAAGCGCTATTCTTGATTTTTTTATGACAACTTTCTATAATATAATCAAATGTTATAAACTTAACATACTCTTTTTTTTCTTTTAAATTGTATAATTCATTCAATGATATTCTTGGTGGCATTTATATATATATAATAATATATATTTTAAAGTTCTTTGATGTCGCTACTTTGAAAATCGTCAGGAGAAACCATTCTATTCACGCCTTCTTTATTTGTGTCGATAGGTACATATTTATCTTTTTTTAATCCTTTTTTCATTAAACCTGCAACTATATCATCGTTAATAGCATAATTAAAATATGTTACATTTCCAATTTTTAAACCATCAGCTTCAATTTCTCTAGTATCGAAGAATTCATCTTGTATTGTATCTTTTAATTGCTTATTCTTAGAAAAAGATGGATTGATATAAAATGGTGATTTGTTATTTTTAGATGTAGCGGAATAAATAGATCCATCATATTTTGTTTCTACTTTGCTGTTAAAAACGATATATCCATTAATATATATTTTACATTCCGCGCGATTATTAGAAAGTACATTATTTTGTTCTGCAATCTCTTTCATAACAATTGTTACCATGTACCATTTGCGATTAAAGTTAATATCATATACTCCTAACATATTATTATTTTTTTCATTCCATGATGATGATTTATTATATAAATTGCAAGTATCATATCTTGATCTATGTTGATATGAATCTGCAGAATAAATATTATTATAATCTACAGCAAGTTTTGAAGCATCAAAATTTATTCTAACAAGAGGATTTTTAGTTATAACAATATTTTTTCCTATATCTTTTGATGAACAGTTATAATTTGCATTCTCATTGTAATAAAGTTCTTTTTCACCTTTGAAAAAAAGTACAATATCTTTTTTTTTAGGATTACCATTTACCAATTTATCCTTATCAACATATAACCAGAAGTTATAACTATATTCTGCGCCACCTTGCTGATTTGTAGACGCATTTATATCAATATATCTATTGTGCGCTTTATTTACTGTATTAAACTTTATTTCTGGACCTATACCTAAATCAAACACTCCGGATATAATATCTGTTTTAATTCTAATATCTTTATAACCACCTTTTATCATGCTGTTAAATTCCATTATATATACATTATACGCAAAATATCCCATCAATATTAAAATTATTAAAGAAATAACAATTTGAAGCAAAGGGTTATAATTCATTTTTATTATTCACCTATCTATTTAAAATATGGAAATAAAAATAATAAAGGTTGTGTATTTTATTAAACTATACAACTACTTCAGATGATTTTAATTTATATACAGGATTTCTCAACCCATAAGCGCCAATTCCCATAGAGGACATTAAACCATTTAATGGACCTGCGTTATATTCTTTAAATATGTCATTACTATTTAAGTCGTGATTAAACATAGTAAATTTACTTAATAATCCAGAAAATCCTTTCAAAATGTTGTCGTCACCACCAACATATAATTTTCCAGAATGATTTAATTGTAATTTGTGTATGTTAAAATTTGATTTTTCTTTAACCGGATTATTAGTATAATGTCCATCTAAATATACTGCTACCGACCCATTACCAACATCATTTAAAACAAAAGCTACATGAACCCATCGTTGTATAGGTACATATTTTATGGTAAATCCACATATATCACCAGCATTATCAATAAATTTTCCAAAATTAGTATCATTAAAATATTTATAATTGTCAGTAAAATCTTCAGTTTCGTGTGCAAATCTTACATGAATTGAATTTGACGCTTTATCAAGAATAATATACGGGGAAGATTTTGGTATATGATGAAAGCCTGTTTTCTCATTACTTATATGAGCTATATGTCTATAATGTCCATTATTGATGTCCATGTCAAATATATATATCCAGAAACAATATGAACGTCTATTCCCATTTCCACCTTCAAGAGTATTATTAAAAGGGAATGTTGATAATTCATTACATAATACAGGAGCCTCTGTTCCCGGTATTATTATTTTTTTTTGATATAGCACGTTATCTGCTAATATATAATATATTATATAGCAGAGTATAACAGATATAATTAATAAAATAATTATTAAATATAATGAACTTGAACTATTATTCATAGAGTTCACAAAAGCTTCTTTTGTATTTGCTACAGAAACATTATTGACAGCGCTAGCAACAATTTTCGTACTTTCATTAATAGCATTAGCACCTCTATCTACTACATTTGAACCTGCATTACCGATAATTGAAAAATTATCTGATATATCCGAAAACATACCTTTATCATTATTATAAGCTCCTCTGTCGCCCATATTTTATTTAATTATCTAATTAAAGCATATAAATTTTCTATTACATAAATTAATGTGATAATTTGAAATTTGATATAATGGAAAATTACATGAATTATAAGCATATTTTATATTTTTTTTTTGTAAAGATAAATAACTTAATATCTTTGTAAAGTTTCCAATATTTGATACAGAGTTTTTTTTATATTTAAAAAGAGATAGATAGAAAACACATGATGTCAATAAACCGATACATATTTCAGTATTATTATTAAATGTATAATAATCATAAAGACAAATAATTTCAATGAACTTTTTATAAAACTCGTTTTTTTGAGAAAGAGTTATTTTTCGCTTATTTAAATCAACAATAAGGTTTTCGTGGAACTTTAGCGGGATCATCCACATATCTTTACATATTATACGATGTATTCTCTTTCTATCAAACTTATTATCATATAATATGTTTATGTCGCTATTATCTTCAATAATATCTGAATATATAATTTCATCGCTCTTTTTACAAGCGTCATCAAATAACTTCTTCAAGTTTCCATTTGAATTATCATATAATACAGTGATGTTTTTGGAAGTATGACCCATTTTTAAAAGTATATTATTAATATCTTTTTTTACGGGTATTTGCAAATTATAGACTTTACAAACCTTCTTAATCTCGCCGATTTTTTTTATTATATCGTTGTTTGTAATACATAATATTGGTATATTTTTATATTTATTATCTGTTAATATTTTTAATAATGTTAAATTAATAGTTTTGTCAGCCATAAACATAGAATCAAAATTATCTATAATTATTATTTTTTTTCTAATATTATTTGTTAGAACTTGAATCAGCGAAGAAGTAGTTGATTTATATATGATATC
>Ga0335396_10005880_pt1 | contig 12450 bp, 8 predicted proteins | sample FRY02_FD_205743 | JGI IMG/M metagenome (GOLD analysis project Ga0335396, IMG submission 205743) | Freshwater microbial communities from Lake Fryxell liftoff mats and glacier meltwater in Antarctica - FRY-02 (spades assembly) (version 2) | ecosystem: Environmental > Aquatic > Freshwater > Ice >... | reverse complement strand
TCGATCTGCTGGACGAGGAGACTCGACTGGTGATCGAACTGGACGGCGGTCAGCACTTCGCGAACGAAGACGCCTACCGCCGCGACCGCCGCAAGGACGCTTTGCTGCAGGAACACGGCTACTTCGTGCTGCGGTTTTTGGTTCAGGATATCGGTGTCAAGCTGGATCATGTGCTGGATACGATTCTCCGAGCGCTGACGCATTTGCGAGGGCGTTGATGCGATCATTGAAGCAACGCAATATCCGGTCAATCGCGGCATCCGCCGGGGCGAGCCTGACGGAGAGCAGGAAGCCGTGTCGGCAGGTATTCTTTGGTAGCTTGTCAGTTGTTCGCTCCATCGGGGCGAGCCCGAAGGAAGCGGGACGGCAGTTCGCTACGATCGCAGATTCTTCCGGATTGCAGCGCGGTCGTATTCACCGAAAGTGCCCACGTAATAGCTGAAACGCAGCACGGGCTTCATCTGCTGGACATAAGCGAGATTATTCATCAGTGACAACGCGACGCTTTCCGGCGATTCGGTGACATCGGCGCTCAGCAGAATGTGGAAGTGGTTGGTGACCAGTCCGATGCGGGCAAGCGCCTACGAATGTTTCTTGGCGGAATCGATGATCATCTGCCTGGAACGAATCAGAACTTCAGCGCGCGTGTCATGCCAGCCTCCTTCATTCTCCAGCACAACATGCAGATTGTGAACAAATCGACCGTGGCTGCTGAATCGTTCCCTGCCAAAATCGAGTCCCGAATCATGAAACTGCAGTGCTTCTATTCGTTCCTGTACCCGACGATCGGCCATCGGGTGATTCTCTGGCTGTCGAGCGACATAATTTGCAAGTACATCACTGTTGGCTACTCCGACGCTGCCGATGGAATAGTTCCGCCGCAACGCCTTCGGATTCGTATCTCGAATCAAGTACTGCCACCGCCCTTTCAAAGAGCGGACTATCTGCGACGGAGCGATGTGCGTTTGGAGCTGACCAGAAACTGAATCACATTGGCGGCAGCAATGTGATGTTCAAGGATGCGAACGCCATCAGATTCCGCGACCACTTTCAGTTCGCTCAGCCATTTGTCTGCTGGCGGAAATTCGTCTGTTCCAAATAGCGCCACGCTCCAGTTTAACTGGTAAGCGGTCGTCGTATTGTCGGGCGTGTAGAGCGGCTGCATAGCGACGTACCAAAAGGAACGTGATTTTAAAATCCACCCGGCAGCATAGCAGATTTCCGCCGGGTTCATCCCGGCGGGATCACAATTGAGATGCTACACACTTGCCGCCACGCAGATGCGATTTCCTTCGGGCTCGTCCCGATGGGATCACAAATGAGCAGCTACCAAACCCGCCGCAACGCAGGCGAGATTTCCTTCGGGTTTACCCCGATGGGATCACAATTGAGATGCTACCACACTCGCCGCCACGCAGATACGATTTCCATCGGGCTTGCCCCGATGGGATCACAATTGGCTGGCTGATGGGCACGCAACAGCCGGTCAATCGCGGCTTCCACCGGGGCGAGCCCGGCGGAGAGCAGTAAGCGATGAAAGGAAGCCTTTGGTAGCTTGCCAGTTTGCGCTCCATCGGGGCGAGCCCGACGGAAGCGAGGCGGAATGCGACTGCCGGTTGTCGGAACGCTGCCAGCCGGAGACGACTACGCCATCATCAGCCGCGCAAAACTTAGACCGAAGTGTGAAGTTTAAGCATGGACCCTGAATGACAAGCTGCCTGTGATTCCGATTCCGCTCAAGCTCGGGGACGCAGATGCGTCCGTGCCACTTCAGGACGTTTTCAATATCGTCTACCAGCGAGCTCGCTACGATCTGTCCGTCAAATACGACGCCCCGCTCGATCCACCGCTCACCCCGAATGAGCTGCGTTGGGTTCAATCGTGGTCGAATCAGTTGTAGACAGGCAGCTCAAGAACGGGGCCGGAACGAATAGTGCGCGGCACTCTTCGGGCCATTTGGCTATCGGTTCCTGCGACCCTTTCGCGTTCTTCAACTTTGTATTCGTCCCAAGCACAGTTTCGCCATTGCCAGCGGTCTTTGGTGAATAGCTTGACGCTTTTTCAATGGGGACAAAGTCGCATCAATCGTCATGTGGCGTGAAAGAGGTAAATCATCCACGTTTTCGTGTACTCGTGTTTAGCATGAAATAGTCACCTCAGTTTCGCCATCTTGGATCGTGACCCATTTAGGTGGCGGCCCCCAATCATCAGTTAATAAAGCGTCAACCAATTTCCGGCCTTCGAGTCCCTGCGACTGGAGTTGCTTGAGGCGAACCATAAGGTTTTGATCTTCCTCGTAGTCATGGCGACTGCCATCGACGAAGCCTGTTGAAACTTGTGGCATTGCTGTTGATGCTCCAGTGTAAATGTAGCGAATTGCGATTTATGCGGCGGGCGATTAGCCGGACGTAGAGATTGTGCGTTGAACCTTTCCGCTTCGTGGGGCCGCGTGTCAGGTTCGCTTAGTGCGGAATCAATGCGACTGCATAAGCGACATGCCTAAAATCCTACCCCCCGAAGTAAAGGTCTGTCACGCCCAATGGGGCGGTGGTCGGAGTTTTCGGTCGAAAGGACGGCCGGAGTTCTTCCGAATTTGCACACTGGGAACAGCACGTTCGTCGCACCGGGTCCACAAATCCTCTTTGGATGGCCCCTGCGACGCCTTGTGGCAGGCGAACGCCTTCATCGAACTGATGAAGGGCAGCACGCAGAACATCTTCAACAGTTTGGAACTGCCCTGATGAAAGGTGACGTCGAACAGACCGCTCAATATCTGGGGGAAGATTGATTGCCATGCGGTGAGAATACCATAGCACAGTTCAGACTGTCAAAACGATTCGGTCTGGACGTGACAAAGGAACTGGAATTCGGGGGACAAATGCTGAAATCGCCAGCACTTACCGCTCGATACCTGCTTTTTTCTGAGAAGACGTTTTGCATCTCGTCCGACTCCGAAAGTATCGACAAGCTGGTAAAAATCGTCTTCCGTTCGTGATCGATTCTCAACTACTCGCCGGTTTCAGATAGAACATCAAAATCGCAATATCGGCTGGCGTAATACCGCTGACTCGGCTGGCTTGGCCGACGGTTGTGGGGCGGAGGCGGTTGAGTTTTTCTTTGGCTTCATGACGCAATTGTGGCACGGCAAGGTAGTCGAACACGGGTGGGATGTTGACCGAATCGACTTTCTGCAGTCGTGCGATATCGGTTTCCTGGCGACGGACGTATCCGGCGTACTGAGCTTCGATCATCATCTGTCGTCGTGTGTTGGCGGAGAGATTCATTTCCGCAACTTGTGGGAACTGCTGATAGACTTCGTCCCACGTGATCGTGTTTCGACGCAAATGTTCTTCCAACGTCGCTCCGAGTGATCGGAGTTTGCTCATGGCCGCAAATCCACGTTGAAGTTCCTCGTCATAGTGCCGGAATCGTTCGGCTCGTGCGGAGCAGACGCTGCCGATTTTGATGCCCAGCGGCGTGAGCCGGCGGTCGGCGTTGTCCTGTCGCAGCAGAAGACGGTACTCGGCACGCGATGTGAACATGCGATAGGGTTCATCGACGCCTTTCGTGACGAGATCGTCAATCAGCACGCCAAGATACGCCTGGCTGCGGTCGAGCACAAACGGTCCCTTGCCCTGTACCTTCAATGCCGCATTGAGTCCCGCGAGCAAGCCCTGGCCACCGGCTTCTTCATAACCTGTTGTGCCATTGATTTGGCCCGCGAAATACAAGCCTTCGACGAGTCGCGTTTCCAATGTTGGATACAACTGCGTTGGCGGAGCGAAGTCGTATTCGACCGCGTACCCGTAGCGCATGATTTGCGCATTTTCGCAGCCCGGAATTCTCTTCACGATTTCATCCTGCACATCGCGCGGCAGACTCGTGGAGATGCCGTTGACGTAAACTTCCTGCGTGTTGCGGCCTTCGGGTTCCAGAAAAATCTGATGCGATGTCTTGTCGGCGAACCGCACGACTTTGTCTTCGATCGATGGACAATAACGCGGACCAGTCGATTGAATTTGTCCCGAATACATCGGAGCACGATGCAGGTTAGCGCGGATGAGCTCGTGGATCTCGTGAGTCGTGCTCGTGAGATAACAGTGAATCTGCGACTGCTCGATCTTGTCGTTCATAAACGAAAACGGTTCGGGCGTTTCGTCACCCGGTTGAATCTCGCAGCGAGAATAATCGATCGTGCGCCCATTCAGCCGCGCGGGAGTGCCGGTCTTGAATCGTCGAAGTTCAAAACCCAGCGAGGTCAATGCACCGGAGACGCCATGCGATGACTTGTCACCGGCTCGACCACCTTCGGCTTTCGATTCGCCGGTGTGCATGATGGCTTTGAGAAATGTGCCCGTCGTCAGAATCACCGCGCGGGCTCGATAGAACGCATCTCCTGTAACGCGAATGCCTGTGACCTTGCCGCCGTCAGTTTCAATAGCTTCGACGGTTTCCTGGCAGAGCGTCAGATTTTCCTGCAGCTCAACGCGGTGCTTCATTTCGAACTGATACGCCTTCTTATCCGCCTGAGCGCGCGGACTGTGCATCGCCGGACCTTTGCCGCTGTTGAGCATGCGAAAGTGAATTCCGGTCGCATCAATCACTCGTCCCATTTCGCCACCGAGCGCATCGATTTCGCGGACGATCTGACCTTTAGCGACGCCACCAATCGCAGGATTGCAACTCATCTGGCCCACAGTGTCGCAGTTCATGGTCAGTAGTGCGGTTTTCGCACCAAGTCGTGCGGCGGCCAGGGCCGCTTCGGTTCCGGCGTGACCTGCACCGACGACAACAACATCAAAATCATAGACACACTTGAACGACATTTGAGATAACCCGTTCGTCAGACATCGCGAGTTCGAAGGCGATTTTGCAGATCCTGCAATTGGAAGGAGAGTTCCGCAATTGAATAGCGACTCAAATCCAGTGTTGATAATTCATTGTCACCCAACAACTGTTGAAGGAGCTGAATCTTGCCAGAAAGCGTTCCTCGTTCGATGCCTTTCTCCAGCCCTTCCTCCAGCCCTTCAAACCGGGCCTGCTGGATCTGGGCGTTTTGATCGCGCAGAAACTTCAGACGGTCTTCGTAGAATTGTCGTTCGTCCGGTGTTTGTGAAACCATGGCCAGTACCCCAGTTGCTTCTTCAAATTCAGGACCAGGAAGCAGTGTGCTGATCTCTGCTGCCTCCAGATATTCGGCATTGACTAAGAAGTATAGCCACTTCTCTTTGTCGGAACACTGAGAAATCTCTTCGGCCGTGCGGTGAAAGTTCGGTAGTTCAATGGTGTGGATCTGAACGTCATCGGTGAGTACGATAGAATCTTGATCGCAGCGAAGCCGAAAACTTCGGTGATATACGTCGCTTTTCGGGAATAGCAGGCAATCCAACACGCAGCAACTTCGAACATCATGCACTTCGGGCGTCGTGAAACTAATTTTTAAACAAATGACAATTCTCCTACGAATGAATATGCTGTAGGAGTTCCGGCGGGGGCATTCTCAATCTGCCCTATTTGTGATCTGGCAGATGTTCGAGCGAACAGGAGAGTTGGATTATGGCGAGACTTATTGGTTCAACTTGCGTGCGTTGGGTTCTGATGGCCTCGATCTTCATTCTGGCACATCAATCGTTTGCACAGGATACAGAGCCAGCCGCGAAGCCCACTGCACTCTGGACCTTCGAAGAAGCACAGGCGCAACTGAAGATGTATCCAAAGGACGTCTTCCTGCAGTATGTCGCTCTGAAGTTGGGACAACGCGAAGGATTTGATGCGATTGAGTTGCTGGGATTGAATGATCCGACTCGAAGACAAATTGCGGCCGAACGGCGCGAGAATGTCGATCTGTTCAACCTGTTCTCCGGCTCGCTCGCCGTTCAGGAAAGTCTGCAACTGGACGCCATGCGACCTGGTTCAGGCGTCAATCGTCCAGACGGCGCGAGCAACGCGGCCCCGTCGATTGAAATTGCGAAACTGACCGGTCCAACGGTGAGCAGTCATCCGTGGCCTGAGATGTTGAAAGGTCAGCAGCCGAAGTTTTCCAAGCTGGCGAATTACGTCCCGGCGGATCAATACTACATCCGCTTCAAATCCGTAAGTCGTATGCTGGACGTCATCGACGGCGGCAATCTGTTCGCGAAGCATCTTTACACACAATCGGGCGAGCAGGCGTTTGCACGCGATACTGAGCAGCGATTACGACAGCAACTGGCCATCGAAACGAATCCGCTCGCGCGGCCGTTTTATGATCTCGTCGTCAAAGAAATTGCCATCACTGGCAGTGATCCATTCGTCAACGAAGGCAGTGATGTCACGTTGCTGTTTCGGTATGAACAGGATCTGGTGTTCAAGACTCAGATGAATGCGTACCTTGCAGCGGCTGAAAAAACGGTCGCCAATGTGACTCGCACGGAAGAGACATCGGAAGGTGTTTCCTATGTGCATCTGACATCGCCGAATCGCGAAGTGCATGTGTTTTCAGCGTATCCGGAAAAGGGCCTGCATGTTCGAAGCAATTCCCGCACGGCGTTTTTGCGAGTGTTGAAATTGATCAAAGGGCAAGCCAATGAGTCATTGAAGAGTCTCGGGCAGTCGGAAGAGTTTGCGTATGTGCGAACGCTGATGCCAGCCGATGCACCGGAAGAAGACGGTTTGATTTATCTGTCCGATCCGTTTATTCGGCGACTCGTCGGCCCGGCAGTGAAACTCACGGAATTGCGGCGGCTGAAGTGTTTCAACAATCTGCGTATGATCAGCCATGCGGCGACGATGTATGAAATTGAGAAAGGTCACGGGCCTGAATCGTTGCGCGATTTGGAAGACGCGAATTGTCTTCCGAATGGTTTCGACAAGGGTGCGTTGAAGTGTCAGTGCGGCGGGGAATATTCGTTGTCGCATGGTAAAGGGGTTTGTTCGCATCATGGGCATGCGGAGGCATTGATCCCGTGTTGTGAGATTCCGGAAACATCTGTCACGGCGACTGAGGCCGATGCGTACAAGCAGTTCGTGAACGAATACAGCCAGTACTGGCGGACGTTTTTCGATCCGATTGCTGTTCGAGTTCAGGCGACTCCGGAACGCTACCGGCTGGAAACAATTGTCCTGCCACTGATCAACAATTCGATGTATCAATCGATGGCGATGGCGCTGGGTGGCGAACCGCAGTTGTTGTCGGGAAACGTGACGAGTGACGCGATCATGTCGCTGAATTTCGCAATCGCCAAACAGCGGCTGCTGGAACAGTCTGGCTGGGAACCGCCGCGGGAAATCGCTCAGGAAAAGCCAAAAGACGAGCCAGCCGCGGCGTCAATGAATATTAGCCGGAATCATCTGAAGGAGATCGGCCTGGCGATGCACAATTATCACGACGTCCACAACCAGTTTCCAGCCTACAGCAAAAGTGAACGTGGCCGGCCGTTATTAAGTTGGCGAGTCCATCTGTTGCCGTATCTGGAGAACGCTGAACTCTACAAGGAATTTCATCTGGACGAACCGTGGGACAGCGAGCACAACAAGACGCTCATCGAAAGGATGCCACAAGTCTTCAAATCGCCGGGTGTCAAGTCTTCAAAGCCCGGGATGACGACGTATCAAACTGTCATGGGTGAAGACATGCTGTTTGAACCGAATGGCGGTAAAGTGTCGTTTCGCGATGTGACGGACGGGACTTCGAACACCGTGATGGCACTGGATGCATCGCCAGAATTTGAAACCATCTGGACCAAACCCGGTGACATGATGCCGGATCTGGCCAAGATGCGAACGGCTCTCCATGGCCGATTTCAGAGCGGCGGCTTGGTACTGATCGCCGACGGATCGGTACGAAAATTACGCGATGACATTGACGATGCGATGCTGATGAACCTATTCGTTCGCAATGATGGCAACGTTATCGGGGAGGTTTTCGACGACGATTTCTCTCAACAGGCAGCAATGCGCAGGCGTGATCCGTTTGGTCTGAATTCCGTGATGGGCGGGCGTATTCAGGAAGGCGATCTTTACACGTTCGTTGCGAAGGGACTTGGCAACCGCATCGGGCTGCACGTCTGCGACAACGATCCAACCTTCGATATGCAGTTGACATCAATGCTGCCCGAGATGTTTGGTCGCGGCGGTACAATGGGATCATTGGGCAGTGAGACGCTTTTCATCGGAATGGCTGTCGCTTCGCTGACGGCTCCGGTTTATATCGACGTCGCCGTTGACGACGTTGCCGTCGTTGATGCGTTTCTCGAAAAGCTGGATCAGGGTGCGGCGATTGAAGCGTGCACACAGACAGACTTCGGCTGGTTTGCGTTCAAGAAGGATTTTTACACGGTCCAGATCGGTGATACGAAAGTTCGATCGTTTGTGCTGTCACTGGGTCCGCTCAAGTGGCGATTTTTCTACGCTCGCATCGGGTCAAATGTCTGCATCGCCAGCAAGTTGCAGACGCTGGAGCAACTTGTAACCGGACCTGTCCCAGGTCCGGAACCCCAGGCTCCTCAACAGGAATCCAACGGCGACCAACCAAAGGAATCCGCCCCAAAAGGTGCCCGACCACGCAGCGAATCACCAACTCATGCGCAGTTGACGATTCATCGCCAGCAATGGAATCGCATCATGCCCTCCATGCGTCTGAGTTGGGACGAAGCGGCTCGTCAGGCATGCATCGACAACATTGGCCCACTTACGAGCGCCGCGCGAGTTGCGGCGAGTTCACATGCTGACGATGCTGAAGTAACGCCTGAACAATTGGCAGCAACGGCATCATCAATTTACGGCGGTGTTCATCGCTGTCCATGCGGCGGCCATTATGTGCGCACGGAAGACGGAAAAGTGGTGTGTGACGTTCATGGCAATGCAGACCATCCGCAACAGCCAGCTCCTGATGCAGAAAACGGAGGGTCACTGGAAATGCTGAATTCATTCAGTGAAATTCGAGTGTTGCTCACATTTCTCGAAGACGGCCTGCACGCGGTGCTGGAGATTGATCGAAAGTAACGGACTTGCAAACTGTGGAACGCAGTGGTAAAGATAACGTTCCGTTGTCGAGCGATCCGGCTCGGAGTCACCGTTCAACCCTTCACAAAGGCCAGGCCAATGACAGACGCACAATCATCCGCAGAAGGCACATCGCAAACTCATTCATCTCGACGCCGATTTCTCGCAGCATCGACCGCCGGGGTGGCAGCGATCATGGCGGCACCGGCAGTTGCGACGGCGTCCCGAACGTCCAATGAAACAATCATTGGAGAAGGCGAATACAAGTATCGCGTGAATCATGCGTTTGCCCAGTTGCCGGACAAGTATACGTGGCAGACAACTCACAATGTTGCACTCGACAAAGCAGGAAATCTGTACGTCATTCATGAAGGGCGTCGAGATCAGAAAGACCATCCGTCGATCTTTGTGTTTGATTCGGCAGGCAAGTTTATTCGCGCGTTTGGATGTCAGTTCCAGGGTGGAGGGCACGGCATAGAAGTTCGCGAAGAAGGTGGCCAGGAATTTCTATACGTTGCGGCCTAACAGCAGGTCAAGGCGTTTGCCAAAATGACGCTCGCCGGTGAAACCCTCTGGTCGCAAAAAGCACCGATGGAATCCGGCGTTTACGCCGCCGGGGAAAACATCTCGACAGAACCGACCTGGACTCGCCAGGGATTTCTTCCGACGAACTTTGCATTTCTTGATGATGGCGGTTTCCTGCTGGCCGATGGTTACGGCACCTTCCAGATCCATCGCTTTGACAAAGACGCTAAGTGGGTCAGTTGTTTCGGAGGTGCGGGTGACGGCGAAGGAAAATTCAACACGGCTCATGGACTTTGGGTGGACAATCGCCCCGGTCGCGAGCCTTCAATCGTGGTGACTGATCGGGCTCATAATACGCTTCAGATATTCACAATGGACGGTGTCTACAAGGAGACACTGACGGGGTTTGGTCTGCCTGCGAATGTTGATACATGGCAGAACTTGATGCTGGTGCCTGAACTTAAATCCTGTGTCACACTATTAGACGAAAAGAACCAGGTGGTCGCACGTCTTGGCCAGGCCGTCGATCGACTGAATGAAATCAAGGATCTGCGTGGACAGCCGGACAAATGGCTGGACGGTCAGTTCGTACATCCTCACGACGCCTGCTTCGCTCCGAACGGCGACATCTTCGTCGCAGAATGGGTCAGTACCGGCCGAATCACGAAGTTGCAACGCGTTTGATAGCGCGCGGCCATCGTGGTTCCGATGCCAATTTCAAAGATCCAAAAAACGTTTCTGTTTTTTCGATCCGCTATGTCGGTTCGGTTGCGATTCCTGCTGAAAGAAGCGACACTCGATTCGCGTTTTTCTTTCTGTGCCGGCCCACCACACATTCAGGAAATTAAAACATGCCGTTGAACAGATTGTGTGACCATACAGCGAACAGATCGACGGAGCAGCCGCGGTCGTTGGAATTTACGTTCGCCAAAACACAAAATTCCCGTGGACAACGCCATTCAGGCCTGACCCCTGATGTGTTCTGATCGATCACCAAAACGATCTTCATGGTCAGTCAGTGGGTTGTTTCAAGGCTACATCGACACTGCTGTCTCAGGCGTCCGCTGATCGCGATCAACGCCGCAGTCTTCTGCTGTCGAGGAATTTGGCGTTCAGCGACAGGGGTCAAATCTGCCAGGGTGAAAGCATGACTGCGGTTCTACTTGACCGCCTGTCCGACCTGTGTCCGATTGCATTCCTCTGGCGAAGTTCGAGATCTGGTGGTCCTGTTTCTACCGCTCGCCAAATCATCTCAAACCGTCGGTGAGATCATTCAAATCCTGAGGAACGACGCCACCTCTTTGAAGCACCGCTCGCTGATCGCCGTCCAAAGTCGGCGACATCCCGGCATACTCAATCTGCCAGGTTCCATACTGGGGCATCGCCTCCAGAAACCGTGCCACATGGCCTTTAAGATTCGCTACGTCGCTGAGCAGTTTCGAAGCCGATCGTTTGCAGGATCCGAATCGAATCACTTGATCTGGTTCGTTCACAGCCACCAGATCAATTTCGGTACCAGCTTTGTCCCAGTATCCCTGGATACGTGCCGAAAGAGAAAAATCTTCCAGACCAAGCCGGCTGCGTTCTTCGTAGAGTTGCCCGCACAGCTTTTCAAACGACGTTCCCTCGACTTCGTGAAGCCTCTGGTCCGCATCCGCGACCAGTTCTTCAACCGGTCGAAAAGCGACGGCTGAAATTGGATTCGCCAGAGCCGCCAGCCAGGACTTCAAAAAATTGTCAGTGAGGTAATAACGGCTTTTTCGTGCCTCGGGTTTCGAGAAAATCGGCAATCGTCGTTCGATCAGTCGATAACGTTCCGTGAGCGTCTTCAGGTACCCGGCGATCTGAATGGTCTCGTTGCCGCTGGCTTCCCGAATCGCATTGACTAGTTCCGCATGCATCTTTCCGGGATTGCGAGCAACGTACTTCAGCATCACGTCGTAGCGTCCTCGCAGTTCAAGCAGGAACCAGTTGTCAGCCTCAGTTCGAAGGGGGGAAGAGCTTTCGAAAAAGATGCGACGGAGCAGATCTGTCCGGCTTGCTCCCAGCACGTTCTGTTCGAAACAGTCACGGTAGAACTTGGGAACCCCTTCAAACAGATTCCAAAGGAACAGCAGCCGTTCCGGTGTTGGATCTGCGTGGTCACTCAGCATTTCCATCAATGCGGCAATATCCAGATGCGTGAGTTCAATGGTGTCGGTTACTCGATTGAAAAGTGGAGCCCTTCGGTCGTCCAGCAGAGCGGCCATTTCCCTATGAATGGAGCCCAGAACCACCAGTCCGCCAGTCACCTGATCGGCAATAGCATTCAGACGATCTACAGCGGCCTGCAGATAGGAACAGAACTCTTCATGTCCTTTGCGACTGAAGTACTGAAACTCATCCAGCACAACGACGTATCCGGCCATCGCCATGGCTTCGATCAGCTTGGCCAATTGACTCATGTCTGCCGGCCGGGCGAATGAATCTGCTGGAACGGCGAACGTGTCCAGGGCATCGTTCACCGCCGAAAGGATTCCGATGGGTTCAGAATCCGGAATCTGAACATAGAAAATCGGTTTCGGTGTCGTCAACGATTGCAACGCTCGCTGGATGAGTGTCGTTTTGCCGATTCGACGGCGTCCGGTAATCTTGGCAAAGAACCATCGACCACGATTCAGCATCTGCTGGATCGCGGTGAGCTGATCTCTGCGTCCGTAGAATTTCCATTGTGGCATGAGTCTGAAGGTCGGCGAGGCTTAGGGGTGCAGATTCGGTAAGGTTGGCTGGAATTATCTTAACAGGCCACTTCGCGTAAGCAATTGACTTCACTGTACTTGTGGCGTGAAAAATCTTTTGCAATGTAGTCGCAGTAACGGCCAACCTTGCAAAACCCCTCGTGAGCCGTGAGCCGTGAGCCGTGAGCCGTGAGCCGTGAGCCGTGAGCCGTGAGCCGTGAGCCTT
>Ga0335396_10005876_pt1 | contig 12457 bp, 27 predicted proteins | sample FRY02_FD_205743 | JGI IMG/M metagenome (GOLD analysis project Ga0335396, IMG submission 205743) | Freshwater microbial communities from Lake Fryxell liftoff mats and glacier meltwater in Antarctica - FRY-02 (spades assembly) (version 2) | ecosystem: Environmental > Aquatic > Freshwater > Ice >... | reverse complement strand
ATGTATAATATATATATATATATGTATGTGTATATCTATGTATATATCTATATACATCTCTGTATTTGTTCTGAACATATCTATATATATTTATATAGATAGATAGATAGATAGATATACATAAAGATATATATGTTTATATATATAGATATGTATGCGTGTATATGTATATGTATTCATATGTATATTTTAACATATGAATATACGTATGCAAACGTTCACTCGTCCGAACGCATATACGCACACATATATATATGCATACTAGAAACCACTTGGGACGTTTGAGGAATTTAATAATTCCAAGACCCACTCGATCAATTCAGAAGATGAAATCGTTGAAGATGGTGATAGTACTGACGCTGGGGCTACTGATACCGATACCGGTGAAGTAATTACTGTTACCTCAACTGACAGTAGTAGAACTGTAGTAGATGGCACCTGTACTTCATCAGTACCCATTACCTCGTCAACACCGGTAGTAGGTGCTGATGAGGTGTGACATGTGTTTCGCATGATATCAAATACGAGCAACAACGTATCTCGACATAATCAGATGGATGCACTCGTATACGCGTGAACACATACATATAGACATACACATCTACATTTCCTTCACCTGTCCATACGTATACATCTAAACATGGAACGACAACATCATTTGCGTTGCACAGCTAAAGCAAACATGCAAGAGAGGAAAGGATGAGGAAAGAGAGCGAGAGGGCCAGGTACAGCCAGGATGGAAATAACTGATGGTGGAAAGGGGCAGAAACACTTGATATGCGAGAGGGGGCAGGAGTGATGGAGGGAATCGTTTCACGATATGAATGGAAAGACTACCGTGTAGGGTTTAGAGTTCAGGGTGGGGGCAAGAAGGCGAGGATAGAAACAAAGACAGAGATAGAAGAAACCAGGGTTGTGAGAAAACAAAGAGTGTGCGGGAAGGTTTCTTTCAAATAAAATCTGAATAGGCATTGCGATTTTGTTGAACACTCATATTGCAAATCACTTGCTGCAGCCAAATTCTTTCCAACAAGATAAACTGGTGCCAGAACCGAAACACACAATTGTTATGCAAAAATAAAAGTCAATTAATGGAAATCACTTGATTGGCTTCGGTGACGGTGCACGGGGCCAGCATAAGGAAGATGGCATCCAGGGTCGGGGTTGAGAGGAGCACACGGGACGCGAGGCGACAGACTGGGTCTCAGGCGCATTGGTGAGATGCAAGCTTGATAGGGCGTGCAAGGATCGAGGCAGGCGGTAGTGACAGCTGGAAATCGATCGGTGAGCTTGATGCAGACGAGGTCGACAGACGTACCGGGCTTGAGTGTTATGAAGGTGGTAAGCTGATAAGCCACTGGATTGGCTTCGGTGATGGTGCTCTGGGCCAGCATGGGCAAGATTGCATAAGCAGGAAGAGCTCGGGAGGGGCATACGCAGCGCGAGGCGACAGACTGGGTCTCGGACACATCGCTGGTGAACAAGGTGGGGCAGGACGTGCAAGGATTGGGGTGGCGATGGCGACAGCTGGGGATTGATCAGGGAGCGTGACGCAGGCATGGTCGACAGACGTGCCGGGCTTAAGCGTGATTCAGGCTGTGAGCTAACAAGCTACTGCATTGGCTTCGGTATCAGTGCACGGGGCCAGCATTGGGAAAACATCCGGGTCGGGCTCAGCATGGACACATTAAGTTCCAGGTCACAGACTAGGTCTCGGATAGATCGCTGAGGTGCAAGGTGGTGCAGGACGTGCAGGAATTGAAGTGGGAGACGCTGACTGCTGCGAATCATTCAGATGCGTGACGCAGGTGTGGTCGACATATGTGCCTGGCTTGCAAGTGATGCAGACTGTGAGCCAACAGGCCACTGGATTGGCTTCAATGACGGTGCTCGGGGCCAGTAAGGGCTAGATAGCTTACACGGGTGGGGCACAGAAGAGGCACACGGGATGCAAGGCAACAGACTGGGTCTCGGACACATCTGTGAGGCGCACGGTGGGACAGGGCGCTAAAGGATCAAAGTAGACAGTGGTGACGGCTGGAATGTTATCGGGGAGCGTGATGCACGCGTGTTTGGCAGATATACCAGACTTGAGCGTACTGCAGGCCGTGAGCCGACAAACCACTGGATTGGCTTTACGGTGCATGGGTCCAGAGTGGGAAAGATTGCATGCATGGGCCGGGCTCGGGAAGATTACACGAGATCGAGGCAACAGACTTGGTCTCAGACACATCGGTGTGGTGCAAGGTGGGGCAGGGTGTGCAAGGATTCAAGCAGGAAACAGTAACGGCTACAAAGTGATCGGGGAGCATGACATGGGCGTGGTCGACAGACATGCCGGGTTTGAGCAGGCCATAAGCCCAGAAAGACGTGCCGGATGTGACGAGGCCATGAGTCCAGAAGCTACTGCATTGGCTTCGATTATGTTGCATGGAGCCAGCATGAGCATGAGGAATATGGCATACGCAGATAGGCTCGAAGGAGCATACGGGATGCAACAGACTTAGTCTGGAGAAATTAATGAATGCGAGGCGACAGACTAGGTCTCAGTCACATCACTGAGGTGCAAGATGGTGCAGGGCATGCAGGGATCAGTCGAAAGATTGTGATGGCTGGGATTGGATCAGGGAGTGTGACGCTCACGTGGTTGACATATGTGTCGGGCTTGAGCGTGATGCAGGCCGTGAGCCGATAAGCCACTGGATTGGCCTCGATAACGGTGCATGAGGCCAGCATGGGGATGATAGCATACACGGGCCAGTTGCTGGATATATTACAGCAGGTCTGCGGCGAGGCGACAGACTGGGTCTCGGACATATCCGTCAGGTGCACGGGGCCAAGCGTGCAGAGATCGAAACGGGCGAGTATGACTGTGTGGAATGGAGATCATTAATGATCTTCCTATTGGTTTTCCAATACACAACGTTATCTTTCTCTCTGTGGAATTGATCGGGGAGCGTGATGCACGCGTGATCGACCGATGTGCCAGGCTTAAGAGTAATGCAGGCTGTGAGCCGACAAGCCACAGGATTGGCCTCGGTGACTGTGCATGAAGCCAGCACTGGGAAGAAGGCATACACAGGCCGGGCTTGGGAGGAGCGCACGGGATTTGAGGCGACAGACTGGTCATTGGACCCATCGCTGGTGTGCAAGGTGGGGCAGGCTTTGCAGGGATCGAGGCAGGCGATGGTGACGGCTGGGAATCGATCAGGGACCATAGCGCACGTGGTCGACAGACGAGCCGGGCTTGAGCATGATGCATGCCTTTACAAGCTACTGGATTGGCTTCGGTGATGGTGCACGGGGCCAGCATGGGGAAGATTGCATACATGGACTTGGCTCGAGAGAGGCTTACCTGGATTTTTTTTTGAATTTAAGAGTGTTTATTAAGGAGTAACCTCAGCAAGAGGAGTAAGAAACATTAAAATCGAAAGACACCCAGTTCGCAGCTGTTAAGCTCCCCAAATATCTAGTGGATTAGGAAACAGTAGTGGGTGGAAATCGATCAAGAAGCGTGATGCAGGCGTGGTGGATAGACATGCTGGGCTTGAGCGTGGTGCAGGCTGCAGGCAAGCCACTGGATTGGCCTGGACGACGGTTCTCGAGGCCAGCATGGGGAAGATGGTATACACGGGCAAGTTTCTGGATGAATCACGGCAAGTCAGACAGGGTCTCAGACAGACAGGGTCGAGACAGACAGGGTCTCAGACACATCGGTAAGATGCAAGGGGCCAAGCGTGCAGGGATCGAATTGGGCGAGTGTGACTGTTTGAAATTGATAGGGGAGCGTGACACAGGCGTGGCGACCGACGTGCCAGGCTTAAGCTAGATGCAGGCCGTGAGTCGACAAGTCACTGGATTGGCTTTGATGGGGCCAAGATAGAAAAGATGGCATACACGGGTTGGGCTTGGGAGGTACACAAAGAATGCAAAGAGATGGACTTGGTCTCGGACCCATCGCTGCGGTGCAAGGTGGGGCAGAGCGTGCAGGGATCGAGGTAGGCGACGGTAACGGCTGAGAATTGGCGTACCGGGCTCGAGCGTGTTGCAGGCCATACACCGACAAGCCACTGCATTTGCCTCAGTGACAGTGCATGAAGCTGGCATTGGAAACATGGCATACACGAGCCGGGCTCGGGGGTGGCACATAGGATGCGAGATGACACACTGGGTCTTAGACCCATCGCCGAGATGCAAGGTGGGGCAGGGCGTGCAGAGATTGAGACAGGCGATGGTGATGGTTGCAAATCGATCAGAGATCGCAACGCACGTGTGGTCGTCTTGCGCGTGATGCAGGCTGTGAACCGCCAAGTCACTGGATTGGCTTCGATGATGGCGCACGGGGCCAGCATAGGGATGATGACATACACAGGCAGGGCTCGAGATGGGCTTGGGATCGAGGCGGGCGACGGTGACGGCTGAGAATCGATCAGGGAGCGTGATTCACGCGTGGTCGACAGATGTGCCGGGCTTGAGCGTCATACAGGTCGACAACCAACAAGCCACTGGATTGGTCTGGTTGACAGTACTCGTGGCCAGTATTAGGAACATGGTATCCAAAGGCCGGACTCCAGAGAAGTGCACAAGATTCGAGGCGATGGAGTGGGTCTCGGACACATTGGTGAGGGGCAGGGTGGAGCATGGAGCTCGGGGGACATGGTGAGTGGTGATGACGGCAGGGGAGCCGGAAGGGAGAGTGACGCAGAAACGGACAGTGGACTTGTAATCATTGAGCGTGATACGACGGTAGAACCGAGCGGGGACAGATTCAATGTTGGTGACGATATACGGGGCGATCATAAGGCTTGTGGCGTACACGGGGCGGGCACGAGAGGGGCACACGGAATGTGAGGCGACGGAGTGAGAGTCGTAGGCAGCGGTGAGGTGTCGGGTGACGCATGGGTCTCCGGTGACACAGCGAGTGGTGATGACGGCACGGGATCTTTGAGGGAGCGTGACACAGGCATGGCCTATGGACTTTGGATCATTGAGCGTGATGCGACGGCAAAATCGAGCGGGGACAGTATCAGTGCCGGTGATGATACACGAAGCAAGCATGAGGCTTGTGGCGTACACGGGGCGGGCTCTGGAGGAGCTCACGGGATGCGAGGCAATGGGATGGGAGTCGGACACATCGGTGAGGTGCCTGGTGACGTATGGGGCTTGGGGGACACGGCGAGTGGTGATGATGGCAGGGGAGCAGGAAAGGAGCGTGACGCAGGCATGATAACAGGACTTGGGGTCATTGAGCGTGATGCGACGGCAGAACCGAGCAGGGACAGCGTCGGCGTCGTTGACGATACACGAAGCAAGCGTGGGGTTTGTGGCGTACACGAGTCGGGCTCGGGAGGAGATCATAAGATGCGAGGCGATAAGATGGGAGTCGGACACATCGGTGAGGTACCTGTTGACACATGGGGCTCGGGGGACACAGCAAGTGGTGATGACAGCAGGGGAGCGGGGATAGAGCGTGACACAGGCATGGTCGCTGGACTTGGGGTCATTGAGCATGATGCGACGGCAGAACCGAGCGGGGACAGCGTCAGCGTCGGCGACGATACATAAGGGCGAGCATGGGGCTTATCGTATGTATACGTTTCGGGCTCGGGAGGGGCTCACAGGATGAGAGGCGACGGATTGGGAGTCGGACACATCGTTGAGGTGCCTGGTAACGCATGGGGATTGGGTTTCATGGCGAGTGGCCATGATGGCAGGGGAGCCGGAAGAAAGCGTGATGCAGGCATGATGACCGAACTTGGGGTCATGGAGCGTGATGCGACGGCAGAACTGAGCGGGGACAGCGTCGGTGTCAGTGACGATACACGAGCCAATCATGGGGCTTGTGGTGTACACAGGTCGGGCTCGGGAGAGGCACACGGGATGCGAGGCGATGAGATGAGAGTCGGACACATCGGTGAGGTGCCTGGTGACACTTGAAGCTTGGGGGACACGGCAAGTGGATATGATGGCAGGGGAGCGGACAGGGAGCGTGTCGCAGGCATGGACGGTGGACTTTGGGATATTGAGCGTGCTGCGATGGTAGAACCGAGCGTGGACAGCGTCGACGTGGGTGACAATACCTGGGGCACGCATGGGGCTTATGACGTACACAGGGCGTTCGTGGGTGGGGCAAATGGGATGTGAGGTGATGAGATGGGAATCAGAGACATTGGGGAGGTGTCTGGTAATGCATGGAGATCGGAGAACACGGCGAGTGATGATAATGGCAGGGGAGTGGGAAGGGAGCGTGACAAAGGCATGGACGTTGGACTTGGGGTCATGGAGTGTGATGCGGCGGCAGAACCAAGCGGGGACAGCGTCGGCGCCGATGACGATACATGGGGCGATCATGAGGCTTGTGGTACACTGGAGGAGCTCGGGAGGAGCTCACGGAATGCAAGGCGACGGAGTGGGAGTCGGAGACATCGGTGAGGCGCCTGGTGACGCATGGAGCTCGGGGGACACGGCGAGTGGTGATGACGGCAGGGGATTGGGGAGGGAGCTTCACGCATTCATGGACAGTGGACTTGGGATCGTTGAGCGTAATGCGACGGCAAAACCAAGCGGAGACAGTGTTGGCGTCGTTGACAATACACCGGGCGAGTATGGTGCTTGTGACGTACACTGGTCGGGCTCGGGAGAGGTACGCAGGATGTGAGGCGACGGAGTAGGAGTCGGAGACATCAGTCAGGTGCCTGGTGACGCATAGAGATCGAGGGACATGCCCATTGATGATAACGACAAGGGAGCGAGGAGAGAGCGTTACAAAGGCATGGTCGATGGACTTGGGGTCATTGAGTGCGATACAACGGCAGAACCGAGAAGGGACAGGGTCAGCGTCGGTGATGATACTCATGGAGAGCATGGGGCCTGTGGCGTACACGGGTCAGGCTCGGGAGGGGATGCAAGGCGACGGAGTGGGACTAGGAGACATTAGTGAGGTGCCTGATGACGCATGGAGCTCAGGGGACACGGCAAGTGGTGATGATGGCAGGTCAGCGGGGAGAGCGTGACAAAGGCATGGACAGTGGACTCGGAGTCATTAAGCGTGATACGACGGCAGAACCAAGAAGGGACAGCGTCGGCGTCGGTAACGATACACGGGGCGAGTATGGTGCTTGTGACGTACACAGGGCGGGCACGGGAGGGGCTTATGACGTGCGAGCCGACGGTGTTGGAGTCTTGGATAACGGTGAGCATGATGCGATGGCAGAACCGAGCGGGGACAGGGTCGGCGTCGGTGCAGATACACAAGACGAGTATGGAGCTTGTAATGTACACGGGGCGGGCTCGGGAGGGGCACATGGGTTGCGAGGTGACGGAGTGGGAGTTGAAGATATCAGTAAAACACCTGGTGACGCATGGAGCTCGGGGGACACGGCAGATGGAAACAATCGCAGAGGAGTGGAGAGGGAGCGTGACACCTGTATGGTGATTGGATTTGGGGTCATTGAGCGTGATGCGATGGCAGAACTGAGCGGGGACAAGGCCAGCGTCGGTGACATTACACGGGACTAGTATGGGGCGTGTCATGTACACGGGTCGGGCACGGGAGGAGCTCACGGGGTGCGAGGCGACGAAGTGGGAGTCGAAGAATTTGGTGAGGTGCTTGGTGACACATTGTTCCTCGGGGGACACGGCGAGTGGTGATGACGGCAGGGGAGCTGGGAGGGAGTGTGACGCAGGTATGGTGACCGGACTTGGGGTCATTGAGCTTGATGCGACGGTAGAACTGATCGGGGACAGCGTCGGCGTCAGTGACGATACACAAGGGCGAGCATGGGGCTTGTGGCGCACCCGGGTCGGGCTTGGGAGGGGCACACGGGATGCGACACATTAATGAGGTGTAAGATGGGGCTGGACGTGCAAGGATCTAGATAGGCGATAGTGACGGTTGGGAATCGATCAGGGAGCCTGACGTAGGCGTGGTCGATAGACGTACCGGACTTGAGCGTCATACAGGCCATGAGCCGACAACCCACTGGAGCGGATTCGATGACGATGCTCGGAGCTAGCGTGTGGAAGATGGCATACACAGGCCTTGGCAACGTCACACGGAATGCGAGGCAATAGACTGGGTCTTGGACACATGAGTGAGATGCCAGGTGGGGCAGGGTGTACAGGGCTCGAGGCAAACAATGTTGACGGCTTTGGAATAGATCGGGGAGTGTGACGCAGGTGTGGTTGACAGGCGTGCCGGGCTTGAGTGTAATGCATGTCGTGAGCCGACAAGCCATTGGATTGGCCGCGGTGACGGTGCACGGGGCCAGCATTAGAAAGCTGGCATACACAGCCCAGGCTCGGGAGAAATTAGGGTATGCGAGGCGACTGACTGGGTCTTGGTGCAAGGTAGAGCCAATCGTCCAGGAACCAAGGCAAGCGAATATGATGACTGGAAATCGATGAAGAAGTGTGACGCCAGCGTGGTTGGCAGATGTGCTGGTCTTCAGCGTGATGCAGGCCGTGAACCGACAAGCCAGTGAAAAGTCTTCAGTGATAATGCATGGGGCCAGTATAGAGAAGATGGCATACACAGACCTGACTTGGAAGAAGCACATGGGTTTGAAGAAGCACACGGGATGCAATATCGAGGCAGGCGACGGTGACTGCTGCAAACTGATCGGAGAGTGTAACGCAGGAGTGGTCGATAGACGTGCCAAGCTTGATCATCAGGCAGCTCATGAATAGACAAACCACTAGATTGGCTCTGGTGACGGTGCACTCGGTGACAGTAAGCGGGGCCAGCATGGAGAAGATGATATACACGGCCCGGGCTCGGGCGGAGTACACGGAATGCGAGGTGACAGACTGTGTCTTGGACACATGGCTGAGATGCAAGCTTGGCAGGGATCGAGGCACACGATGTTGATGGCTGTAATTTGATCGGGGAGCGTGACGCAGGCATGGTCGACAGACGTGCCGGACTTGAGCGTGATGCAGGCCGTGCGCCGACAAGCCACTAGATTTGTTTTATTGACGGTGATCAGGGCCAGCATAGCAAAAACAACATACATGTGCAAGTCTCTGGAGAAATTGAGGGGTGCAAGGCCACAGATTGGGTCTCGGACACATCAGTGAGATGCAAGATGGGGCAGGGTGTGTAGGGATCGAGACAGGCGACTATGTATGCCATCCGCAAATTGTTCAGGGAGCACGACGCAGTCGTGGTCGACTGGCGTACCGGGCTGGAGTGTCATGCAAGCCGTGAACCAAAAGTCACTGGATTGACCTTGGTGACGGTGCATGGAGCCAGCATGGGGAAGATGGCATACACGCGCAATTTTTTGGAGAAATCAAGGGATGCGAGGCGACAGAATGGGCCTCAGACCCATTGGTGAGGTACAAGGTGGGGCAGGGCGTGCAGGCATCAAAGTAGGCGATATCGACGGTTTGAAATCAATCCGGGAGTATGACGCAGGCGTGGTTGATCGACAAGCCGGGCTTGAGCGTGATGCAGAGCGTGAACTGACAAGCCACTGGATTGACTTCAGTTACAATGCACGGGGTCAGCATGAAAAAGATGGCATACACGCGCCAGGCTTGGAATGGGCACACGGTATACGTGACGCAGACGTGGTCGACGGACGTGCTGGGTTCGAGTTTGATTGGGTGTGTGAACCGTCTTTCTTGTAGTGCACAATGGTAATGGTGCTGGGGGTGAGAGTGGGGATGATGGTACGTATGGGCTGTACTCATGAGTGCACACAAGATGCGATGCGAAAGACTAGGTCTCGGACACATCCATAAGATACCAGGTAGGGCAGGGCTCGGTGCGAGTGCATTGATGATGACGGCTTGGGAGCGATCGAAAAACATGCTCCAGGTGTGACGACGGACGTGCCGGGCTTTAGCACAATACAGGGCATAAACTTTGATGTTCTTGGGTCCACGTCGGTGACGGTGCTGGGGGGCAGCATGGAACAAACAGCATATACAGGCCGGGCTCGGGAGATAGGCACTTGGGAAGCAATGTGGCAGAGTGTGTGTCGGACACATCAGTGAGATGCCAGGTGGGACAGGGCGCACAAGGATCGAGGTGTAGCAAGTCCACGGCAGGCGATCAATTGGGTAGCGTGACGTAGGCGTGGTCGAAAGACGTGCTGGACTTGGGCGTGATAGAGGGCATGAACCCTGATCCTCGTGGGTCCATGTTGTTAATGGTGCTGGGGACGAGCATGGGGAAGAATGTATTCATGAAAGACACTCAGGAGGCGCAGCCGGGATGTAAGGCGATAGAATTGAGCGTTTACATGTATACGTATATGTATATATATTCATACAGCCACACCTAAATTTGCAGACACGTACATGTATACATGTACATACATATAATGACACAAGGACAGCAGAGGACAGAGACGAATAGAAATTTTCATGCACATATATACACACATATGCATACATACATATCTGTATTTTGTAAGTATAAATGTCGTAAAGAAGAGTTGACATATGATAGCATGTAAGTCACATGGACCAGACAATGTGAAGGTGCAACCCTCTGTCATGTGCGAAGTCCCAGGCCCTTGACAATATGAAGGCTCCGTCTTCTTCACTAAGAGCTCGGCGTATCGAGTAATGTGAAATGCCTTCTACCCACATCCAACTCAACTGGGTGTCTCGAAGGGTGCAACCCCAAATCATAAGTCTGTACTGTCATGTAACAAAAATAGTCTGTCTCTGCCATGGGTGCAGCGGACTAAGGGCGGACCTTAGTATTTCACTTGCCTGACGAAGTGAAGGTTTGAACCATCGGTCAAAAGCAACTGACACACATTTACAGGCCCATAGCGAAAGTCTCATGGTGCGCCCTCAGAATGAAGGTGCGAGCCGTCTGTCGTGCGCGTGGTGTGTGTGTTTGTGTGACGGTCCCATAACGTGAAGGGAACGCCTTTTGTCATGAGCGTATTGTGTATCACGGTCCCACAAATTGAAAGGAGACGGTATGGTGTAACAGTCCCACAAAGTAAATAGAAAGCCGTGGTGGGCGTGAATATGATCACTTATGCTATGGGTGTGTGTGTGACGGTCCCACACAGTCTACCAAGTGGACTACGGACCCGATGAAGATTACTATAAAACAAACAATTAATTTGTATCAGATAAATTGAGCCCGTTGCACAAAACGATTCCTTCCTTACTATACGTTTTGTACCGAGATTGCTGGACTTTTGAAAACATTCCCGACAAGTTTGTCGAATTCGAACAAGTAAATGCAATTCTGGTGAAAGACATAAAAAGCGAATTGTATTGAAACGTTTGTGATTGAAACGCAAAATTACTGGTACTATTCGAGTATCAACACGTGTGGTAAAAAAGGAGTCAAATTCTACTTGATGACAAAAATCGAGACTTGCGAGTGATCTCATATTGTAGTAACCTCAAACCAAACGCACCTCGGGGACGTTTACCTCTTCTCACTTGATCTCTGTAATTTCCCCTATATCTGTGGCCAACTATAAGTGCGTCAATTAAGACAGGGTTGGGTATCGTTCGAACGGACGCGGATTCTCAGTGGAATCCAATTTACACAGCATTTCAATGATTCATGTTTGTGGAAACGAACCAATTGTGTGGTAACACTCCATACGTGATCTGTATGTGGGAAGCATGCGGCCAGCGCTCGAGCATGCCTTAGTGGAGAAATTGCTTTTTGAAGGGTATCAAGTCCCCGGGATCCTCACCAAAAGTCGAGATTCACTGAAAACTCAAAACAAAGTGGTGTAGGATGGCGCTGGGTCATTTGGGTCAATTCGACAAAATTCACTGTGATTCAAGGCCGCACAAAGTTTGGTTAAACTATGTATTAATATCAGGACACTTTTTTGACTTTCATCGTGAACTGAACTTTCAAACAAAAATTATGGATTCCACTGCTGCTAAAATTTCTCATTCCAAATTTGCTATATGTTCTAATATCAAAATGTAGAAGAGAGTAAGATCTGTGCATGCCTTTGGGACTTGCCAACAGAATGCTGCTGCTGAGTGGTAAATTCCGACGAGTTTTGCGGCCAAGCAATTTTTTTAATTAGAAGTCGCCACTATGAAGTGGCATTCTCTTTACACGTCCAAAGTCATGCACAGACCTAGATCTGACTCTCATCTACTTTTCTCAACTAAGAATATACAGCAAATTCGCACGCACAAAAAATACCAACGCTCGGCGTTTTCTTCCCGCGTTCGTGCGCTGGCCGTCCGCGTGAAAATCACGTTTCAATAACTACCGAACAATTAGTTTGTGTCCACACTACCAAATTAGAAGAAACGCTGGGGGAACTAGATTCCACTGAGTAACACACGTCTGTTCGAACCAAACCCAACCCTGTTTTAATGTAGTGTATTAATTGTCCATAAGGAACCATTCAATCTGGTCTCCTTCCTACCAACACAACCCAAAAAAATAATATTGTATAATCTGAAACCACTTGAAAAGAGAAGTCCTTCGAATGGGACATGG
>Ga0335396_10005869_pt1 | contig 12468 bp, 13 predicted proteins | sample FRY02_FD_205743 | JGI IMG/M metagenome (GOLD analysis project Ga0335396, IMG submission 205743) | Freshwater microbial communities from Lake Fryxell liftoff mats and glacier meltwater in Antarctica - FRY-02 (spades assembly) (version 2) | ecosystem: Environmental > Aquatic > Freshwater > Ice >... | reverse complement strand
TAATGGTCTTGATTCTATATTGTCTTTTTCTAATTGCAAACGCAACTCTTGGCTGGTAAATCCTGTGATTGCTGAATCGATAAGCACGCAACTTAACCAATGATTGGAAAAATAATCTTTGGTTGGTACTGCAAAAACGGTGATGCCTTTAACGTCTTTAAACAACGCTTTATAAAATTGATTGTTTTTTCTTCTTAACGCAACATGTTTGTCAAGCACTTCCATTTGACCTCGCCCAATCCCAGCAAGAATGTTACTCATTCTGTAGTTATAACCAATCTCGGTGTGTTCGTAATGAGGTGCATTATCTCTTGCTTGTGTCGCTAAAAAAATGGCTTTGTTCTTTTCTTTTATAGTTTTACAAACCAAAGCACCTCCTCCAGAAGTGGTAATAATTTTATTTCCATTAAAAGATAAAATCCCAAAATCTCCAAACGTACCACATTTTTGACCTTTATAAGTAGAACCCAATGCTTCTGCGGCATCTTCTATTAATGTGATTTCATATTTTTTTGCAATTGCTGAAATCTCATCTATTTTAGCGGGCATTCCGTATAAATGAACAATAATAATGGCTTTTGGTTTTAACCCTGCTGCCATTCGGTTTTTGATGGCTTCTTCTAAAAAAACCGGACACATATTCCACGTGTCTTTTTCACTATCAATAAAAATTGGTTTTGCTCCACAATATACAATAGGATTTGCAGAGGCGGAAAACGTAAAACTTTGACAGAGTACCTCATCGTCTTGTTTTACGCCTGCTAAAATTAATGCTAAATGAATCGCTGCAGTACCCGATGAAAGACAGGCCACTTTAGATTCTTTCTCTATATAATTGGATAAATCTTGTTCGAATCCATTTACATTTGGACCTAATGGTGCCACCCAATTAGTATCATAAGCTTCCTGAACGTAAGTCATTTCATTTCCTCCCATATGAGGTGAGGAAAGCCATATTTTTTCTTTCATTATTTTATACCTTTAAACGATAACATTTCCATAAAAATATTATAACCATCCCATATGTAATCAAAATCTAATGCCTTGCCTATAGGGACAACTCTATCTACCGTTTCAACATCAGTTTTATTTAAGAACTCTTTTATCTCCATATTATTTAATCCTGAATAAGTGATTGTTTGTGTTTTCGCATTAATATAAGGAAGAACTTCCTCAAGTGAATCTATTAATTGATAATAAAGATAACCTGCTCCACAACTATGTGGTATTTCGTTTGAATTTAATTTTAAAAAAGTAATATAATTAGAAGAATTTATTGTTTCTAATATTCTTCCTTCTATTATATCCACGATACTTTGATTTAACTTTAATGAGGCTATTGAACTAATATCCTCGTCATACTCAGCTTCTGCAATTTCAGAAAGCTTAATATAGATTCTTTCTAAAACCTCTTTTTTATTAATAGATTCACCTACAATAAATAAACTATGGGGTGATGAGCATCCTTTTTGGTTAAAAGTGTAAATATCATTATATAAGTTCTTTACAATCTCATCGAAATTAACATTAAACTTAGATATGTCTTCAGCATTTATAATACTTAACGATACTTTATCTGTAAAGTACAAATCTTTTACTTTAGGTTTTGTTGCGTATTTCTTAAACTGATTAACCGTTTCATCTCCACCCCAAATAATTCTTCCATTTACATTTAATGAAATTTCTTCATTTAACTTATTAGAACGTTCGTAAGAAACGACATTTATATACTCTATAAGAGAATTATATTCTTCTTTTTCAAGTAAACGATTAAACAAATCGAAAAGTCTAAATATTAATTCACTTTCTAATTTAGAAGATATACGCACAACATTTTTGTTACCGGCCAATAAAGCCAACACCAAGCTATAAATAAACATTGTATCTACATTTGAAGGACATAAATGAAATACTTTCCCAATTGGCTTTACTACAAAACCATCGATATTTTTAATATAGCTATTTTCGGAAAGAATTCTTTTAATATTACTTTTTCTCAACCAAAATCCTAATGAGATAAAAGAAGGTTCTGCTTTAAAAAAAGAATCTCTTAAAATATTTTTAGATAAATCATTTAAGAAGTTTAATACTAAATCATCTGCTACATCAATAAAGTACTTATTCGTTTTTAATACTGGTAATTCTGATGTAGAATTAAATGTTTTTTTTGGTATAATTCCTGTAATCATAATTTATTTTTTAAATGTATCGCTACAACCCCTAATTTCAGCTTTCTTAGTTCTTCCCAATATTTTAAAATACTTCCCTTTCCATCCATTTGAGGCATCATCTTCACCCATAATTACTCCAATATCTTCTGTGAGCAGCGAATGACCAGGGTAACTTTTAGGTAAAATACTTAAAATTTGAATCAACCCCTCTTTTCCATGAGGTAAAACCGAAAAATCTTTCGGATCTCGAATGATAACTTCTGAAAAGTTTGGACAGTGAAGGTAGCCATCAGAATTTTCTAAAAACACCGACCCTACTTGTTCAACCATTCCATAAAAATTATAAATGTTTTGAGGTTGTATTTTAAATTTACTAAACAAGCTTTTCTTAAATGTTTCATTATCAACCGCTAGCGATTGCAACTTTTTCCAGCCTCCACTATGTATTAAAATAGCGTTACTCAAATCAATTTCAAAATCTAAATCAGATGTGGCCAAATATTGCCAAACCATAAAGGTAAATCCAAAAATTAAGATTTTTTCTCCATTATATTTTTTCGAGAATTCTCTTAATTCATCTTTTAATAAATCAAAATTATCATCTAGAATATATAAATGCTTTTTTCCGAATACTGATAATCCTAAAACCCCTGCTCCTCTTGCCGTAAAACTTTTGCGATCCTTTAACACCGATTTAGAATCAGCAATTATCATAGGTAATCTACTTTTACCTACTACATGAGAGATAATTTTAGAAAGTGTAAGTGTTTGTAGCGCTGCCGTTTCTTTATCTAGAACTATTTGACTTGGCACGCTCCCAGTTGTTCCACTAGATTTTAATATTTTATATATGTTTTCTTGTGGAATACTTGTTAAAAGTTTGTTTTTAAAAACACTCACAGGAAGAAAAGGAATATCGTTTATTGAAGATATTTTTTTATTTCTATGAAAGTATATTTCAGAAGTTTTTTTAAATTCTTCTGAATTGTCTAAATGATGTTGATTAAGATTATTAAGCAAATCAAAAAAAAACTTATCTTTTTCTCTCTTTGTTAATGAAAATTGTTTTAACTGTATATACTCCTTAAAGTTCATAATATTTTTGTAATTCTTTATAATCGACTTTTCCGTTTGAGGTAAGAGGAAAATTATTAATCATCTTTCTTTTTATAACACTTGAATGAATTTTCAATTCTTGCCCAATTGCTTTTTTTATATCCTCTGCACTCACTTTGTCAGTATCAGTAAATACTACAATATTTTTATCTTCTACTCCAATACAAGCAAAGTTAGCCGCTTCTAATTTATGTTTTAAAAAAGACTCCAACTCGTCTAAATTTACTCGATTACCAAATATTTTAATAAAACGCTTAATTCTACCTGTGATGAAATAATAACCATCTTCATCTACTTTTGCTAAATCTCCTGTACGAAGCTGTTTTATTTCCTCCCAAATAACTAAATCTAATGTTTTTTGTACATAACCACCGAAAACATTAGGCCCTTCATATAATAGCTCACTACTCTCTTGATCTATTGAAAGTTTTCCATTTAAAATTGGCTTACCAATAGATGTTATTTTTTTATGTAATTTTTCAGGTGATACAAATGAAATTCTTGCAGTAGCTTCTGTTTGGCCATACATTACATAAAATAACACATGATTCTCTAAACAATAATCTAAAAACCGTTGTTTAGTTTTTTGATTTAAGTTACCCCCTGCCTGACTTATATAACGTAAAGAAGTATATGTTTTTTTTCTAAAACCAATTCTATCTAACATTTCATATATAAAAGGAACTCCAGCAATCGATGTAAAACCAAATTCTTTAAACTGTTTCCAGAAATCCTTGCTTAAAACGTCATCTGTATTACAAATAATTGTTCCTCCGTTTAAAGCATTTGAATGCAAAATAGACAATCCATAAGAATAAAAAAAAGGCAGGTTTAATGGTGTAACATCTTTAGAATTAATAGGTAAATATTCTGAAATTGAAACTGCATTTTCAAATATATTTTCATCGGAAAGTTTAACAAACTTGGGTGAACCTGTTGTGCCTGAAGTTGACAATAAAATTTTGACTTTGGAATGAATCTCCGTTTTAGCTTTTTTTAAATTGAATATATAAAATGATGTAGAATTAGATTTAACTTCAACTTTATTGTAAGTGATAATATCTTTCCTACCTTGATCTATTATAATTGCTGGTTGATATTTTTTTTCTAATTCAACTTTTAAATTTTGATCTAATTCTTCATTTAATAAAGCTATGGTGAAATTATTTTTTAAAAGTGAAAAGTACATTCCTACAGAATGAACTTTGTTTTTACAATATAAAAAAACTAATTGCTTTTGAGTTTTTTCAATAATTCCTAAATCAAATAAAATATCTTGTAATTGAAATTTTATTTTTGTTTTTGCATCTATAAAACTTAGAGTGGTGTTTTTTTTTATTTCATTAAATAATGTCATATAATTATTGGATTTTAAATTACCATTCCACCATCAACCCCAATAATTTGTCCAGTTACATAGCCTGATAGATCAGAAGCAAGAAAAAGAATCACACCTGCCACATCATTTGTAGTCCCTAATCTTCGCATAGCTATTGCTTTTAAATTCTTCTCATAAAAAGCAGGATCTTTACCACGAGTTAAATCAGTATCAATAAACCCCGGGGCAACACCATTAACTCTAATATTTAATGAAGCTAGTTCTTTACTTAATGATTTAGTGAATCCTATAACTGCAGATTTGCTTGAACTGTATATTGATTGCCCCAAACTACCTTCTACCCCAATAATTGAAGTAAGATTAATTATAGATCCCTTTCTATTTCTAAGCATTAATTTTGAAGCTAACTTAGTGACGTCTATTAATCCAAAAACATTTGTAGCAAATGTTTTTTGAATTAACTCTGGTTTTACCATTTGCAAAACAGCATCCTCCATAAGACCAGCATTATTCACAAGTATATCTATAGGTTTTTTGCTTTTTTTTATTTCTAAAAAAGCAGCTTTTAATGCATGAGCATCTGTAATATCTAATGCAAAATATTGAACATCTACTTTATATAAAGTAATTAATTCTTTTTGAACCGCTTTTAGTTTAGCTTCATTTCTAGATATTAATATTAGGTCACCTCCATTTTTAGCAAATAATGTAGCAACCTCTTTTCCAATACCTCTAGAAGCTCCAGTAATTATTGCTGTTTTACCTTTAAGCATATTAAAATTCAATTCCATGTTTTGACATAATTTCCTTTGCTTTTGCTACGCTACTCATTTCTATTACGTCATCAGTATCTAGCTCTATATCAAACACTTCTTCCAGTTCAGATATCAAAATCATATGAGAGATAGAATCCCATTGCTCTATACTTTGATATTCCAATGAGTCTACAACTACTAATTCTTCAATTTCTAAAGCTTCTGTAAAAGCTTGCAATAATTTTTTATTATTCATTTTTTCTTTATTTTTCTTTTTATATTGTTGATGTTCTACCACCATCCACTATTAATACTTGTCCAGTAATCCATTTACTCGCTTCTGAGAGTAAAAAGATTATAGGTAAAGCCACGTCTAATGGCTCTCCATAACCCAATGGATATTTTTTTTTATCCAAATTTATTGCTTCCTCTGAATAAAATTCTTTTGCATCCTCTGCAATTTTTGTATTAACCATACCTGGTGCAATAGCATTAACCCTAACCCCTTTTTTAGACAACTCATTTGCATAAGTTTTTGCCATAATATTTAAAGATGCTTTAGAAATAGCATAAGGACCTTTGCCTTTAGACCCAAGTATTCCTGATATTGAACTAACGAAAACAACAGAGCTAGGTTTTTTTATTTTTTTCTCCTTTAAAAGTGAGCTTAAAATTAAATTACATGAATTAACATTTATTGCTTGTACTTTATTATAAATTTCATTTTTGTAAAATTGTATCAAACAATTACTATCTATTCCAGCACAATGTACGAACCCATCTACCTCAGGTATATCGGCTATAAAATTAATAATTTGAGATTCCTTTGATAAATCAATTTTAAACACAGAAGAATCTTTTATGTTTTTTTCTGTAATATATTCATTTAATTCCTTTGTATTTCTTCCGATTCCAATAAAATTACCTCTCAAGTTAACTATTTCCTTACACAACTGCAACCCTATACCTGAAGTAGCTCCACTTACTAAAAAAATTTTTTTATCTAAACTAAACGAATTAATCATATTCATTAAAAATATTTATAAATTTATTTTTTGCTTCTATATAAACCATACCAATACTTAAACCGATACCAAAGCCACATAAAAATAATTTTAAATCATCACTTTCTAAATTAAAATGAGAAATAGTTAATGGAATTGTTGCTGACCCCGTATTACCATATTTATCTAATGAATATAATGTTTGATTTTTTTTAAAACCAACTTTTTTTCTTATCATTTCATTCATGAATTTATTTGCTTGATGGAAAATACAAAAGTCAATATCTTCAGGGTTAATTTCAAAATGTTCAAAAAAACTAAGTATTTCTTTAGGAACTCTTCTTATGCCGAAACTAAAAACCTCATTTCCGTCCATATAAGTATCTACGGCAGTTCTTTTATTCCCATCGGAGTCCTCTATTAGTTTAAGTGAGTCCTCGTTAAACCTATTCCTGTAGCCTCCATCAGGTATGTATAAATATTTATACCCAGAGCCATCAGACCAAAGATTAAAATGCATTTTATTTCCTTTTTCATATTGTAATGCTGTTGCTGTACCAGCATCACCAAATAAAGGAAACGTAACTTTATCTAAAGGGGAACATTGTTTACTTAATGTTTCTCCTACGAGTAAAAGTCCTTTAGAAAAATTACCTGATGAAAGGAAATTTGATATTACAGAAAGGCCATAAACATATCCACTACATCCCAATGATAAATCAAAACAAACTGTTGATGTTGAAAGCTTAAGTCTATCCTGCATTATAATTGCCATATTTGGAACTATATAATCAGGTGTTTGTGTAACCATAATTAATACATCAATTTCATCTTTCTTCCAATTGAGTCTGTTAATTAATAACTCACTAGCTTCAAAACATAAGTCAGAAGTGCACACACCCTCTTCTGCGTGTCTTCTTTCTTCAATACCTGAAACAGTAATAAACTTATTTGCTTCTTTTTCTGTTTTAAATAAATCAGAATCTCTATTATTTACTACTTTTTTTGGCACAACAGTAGAAATACCTTTAATAGCAACATCTTTAATTATAGTACTCCCCATTATTTTTTAGTTAACAAATATAATTCACTTAAAGTATTTAACTTATTAATCTCTGAGGCAGAAACCTCTACACCATACTTTTCATCAAAAACACTTATTAACATTAACATAGTCATTGAATCCCACTCATCTAAGTTTTTAAACTCAGTATCTAAGAATAAAGAGTCTATTTGGGTGTCTTCGAGAATTTCACTAAAATTTTCTAAAAAAAATTTCATCTTAATTGTTTTTTATTAGTTTTGCTGGAGTTCCAAAATAACTTGAACTATCTCCAATCTTTTTTATAATTACTGAATTTAACCAAATTTTGTTTGCTCTACCTATAACGACTCCTTGTACAACTGAAGAGTTAAGACCGAAAACATTTAAATCACCCATTTTAACATTACCTGAAATTGCGTTTCTTGAAAAAAACATATTGTAATTGCCGATACAAGTATCATGTCCAATACTGGTATAAGAGTTAAATATATTAAAGTCACCAACAATTACATCTGTTGACAAAACAACATTAATCATTATAATATTACCTCGACCAATATTTATTTTTGAATCTTTTATTACGGATGGGTCAAAAATATTTGGAAAACTCAAATTATCCTTGTCAATTTTTTTAATTAAATTAAATCTTAATTCTGGGTCACTAACAGCTACAACCACTTCAATGTTTTCTTTTATTGAATTTAAAAAGTTAACATCACCTAAAACCTTAATACCTCTAACTATATCACCTTTTATTTTTTTATCATCAATGAAATAAATATTATCCCAATAGTTAAAAGTTGAATTTATTCTTGTTATAGAAAACGAAACCTCTCTCCCAAAACCACCAGCACCTATAATGTATAAATTTTTTATTTTCATTAATTATTTCCTGTAAAAGGTGTTGTTGTAACTTCTCCTTCTTTATTTATTCCTTCTTTATTTAATACTTTCAAGACTGTTTTAAATAAAATTTTAATATCTAAAGCAAAATTAATGTTTTTTGTATAGAAAATATCATATTTAAATTTATTTTCCCAACTTAAAGTGTTTCTTCCATTCACTTGCGCCCAACCTGTAATCCCAGGCTTAACAATGTGTCTCTTTATTTGTTGCTCGTTATATAAAGGAAGATATTCGGGTAATAAGGGTCTTGGTCCTATCAAGCTCATATCTCCTATTAATACATTTATTAATTGGGGTAATTCATCTAAGGAAGTTTTACGCACAAAAGCACCAATTTTTGTCAATCGTTGTAAATCTGATAATACCTCCCCCTCAGCACCTCTCTCATCAGTCATTGTCTTAAACTTGATAATCTTAAATAGTTTTCCGTTTAAGCCAGTCCGGATTTGAAAGAAGAATGGTTTACCTTTACTTGACCTGATTAAAAAGAGGGTTACAATTATTAAAATTGGAAATAGCAGAATCAATCCTATTAATGAAACTATAAAATCTAAGGCTTTTTTGAAATATTTGCTATACATTATTCATTTTTTTATTTATAAGGTTATAAGTCACATTTACTGTATATTCCTCTTGAAGTAATTGCCATGCGTTTTCTTTCATCTTATTAAATTTTTGAGCATTATTACATAAATCATTGATTGAAATTTGCATGGATTTTTGATCACCTGCTATTATTTTATATCCACATTCATGCTTTTCTAAAACATTTCCTATATCTGTATTAGGGTCAGTAGCAGCAATTACTGGCATTTTATATTCTAGGTATGATAACAATCGAGATGGGAAGTTTGGAATTGTAAAATCCTTATGTAAAAAAATCAACCCCACGTCACAAGCCTTTAAAAGTTTATCATATTCTAATTTTTGCAATCCTTTTAATAGCACTGCATTCTTAGGTTGCTTTGTGGTAAACCAATTAGCTAAATACCCATATTCGGTACCTGAGCCTACAACCAAGAAAAAAATTTCTTTATTTATAGTTTCTTCAATTGTTTGTGTTAGAAAATCAAGCCCCTGAGGCTTCCCTAAATTTCCCCCATATACTAAAATTTTCTTTTGTAAAGGAAGTCCATATTTTTCTTTTATTTTTTGTCTTTCTTTTACTGTTTGTTTAAACTCTATTGGTGTTATTGAATTGGGATTTACTTCAACTTTTTTTTGATTTATGCTTGTATTATGAGCTAAAACATAATTCATATTAGCTTCAGACATACATCCAATAGTGTCTGATAATTGATACAATCGTTGTTCCTTTTTCAAGAAGATCTTGTGAAGTAAACTTCCGTTACGGAGTATTCTCATATCAACAGCATTTTGAGGAAAAATATCTTTTAAAAGTAAATACGAATATGCACTATCACGTGTTTTTATATATCGAATAACTCTTGACAACGTTATTGGAGGTGTAGAATAAAGAACCAAATCAAATTTTATAGTTGAAAAATATTTTTTAACTGCATTTAAATACTGATATTCAATAGCTAATATACCTATACCCTTTTCAATAATATTTGTTTTCTGAAGGTTGAATGTTTTTACGTTTAATAGCTGTACATTTCCTTCTTTAAGAAGAACTGTTGATTTTTTATCTCTTCTTTCTAATGGACTTACTATAAAAACCTCATGCCCTTCATCTCTAAATTTCCTGAGTAAGTCAGTATATATTCCGCGCTCTTCAATATTTTGAATTTTAACTAATGTTAAAAATATAATTTTCATTTTTAATCCTACCTTTTAAAATTTTATTTTCTACTAAAAAAGACCTAAGATTTACTCCAAACCGTTCTATTCACATAATCAGTATAAGACATGATGATACGCAGTACTTTATCCGACACATTTGGCATCGCATAATCACTTACCAATCTTAATGTTCTACTATCATTTCTTTTTTGAGTCTCTAAAATATTTAATCCTTGTATAATACGTTCAGGACTTACACCTACCATCATTACAACGGCTTCTTCCATAGCTTCTGGGCGCTCATGAGCTTCCCTAATATTTAAGGCTGGAAAGTTCATTATTGAAGATTCTTCCGATATAGTCCCACTATCCGACAAGACAGCTTTTGCATTTTTCTGTAAATTGTTATAATCATGAAATCCTAAAGGCTTCATTAATTGAATCAATGAATTGAATACAACTCCAGTTTCATTAATCTTATTTCTTGTACGTGGATGTGTGGAAACGATAATAGGTAACTGGTACTTTTCTGCAATTTCATTTAGAGATGTTACCAATTTTAAAAAGTTATCTGAATTGATGTTTTCTTCTCGATGTGCGGAAACTAAAAAATAGGCTTCCTTTTCTAGGCTCAATTCATGCAACACGTTAGATGCTTCTATTTTATCAGCATACGCAGTGATTACTTCATAAATTGGAGAGCCTGTTTTAATTACTCTGTCTGCTGGCAATCCTTCTCTCAATAAGTATTCTCTAGCGATATCACTATACGTTAAGTTTACATCTGAGATATGGTCCACTATTTTTCTATTGGTTTCTTCTGGCACTCTTTGATCAAAACATCTGTTTCCTGCTTCCATATGGAAAATAGGAATTTTTCTTTTCTTTGCTGCTATTGCACACAAACATGAGTTTGTATCGCCTAAAACTAAAAATGCATCAGGTTGTGTTTCTTCTAAAACAGGGTCTATATTAATTAAAATCTGACCTGCAGTTGTGGTTGCATTTCCTCCTGCAGCATTTAAAAAATAATCGGGTTTTCTTAATCCTAAATCTTTAAAGAAAACTTCATTCAATTCATAATCATAATTTTGACCCGTATGGACTAAAATATGCTCAATGCTTTCTGTTTCGTCTAATTTTATTAGTACTCTTGAGAGCCTGATTATTTCTGGTCGTGTACCGACTACTGTGAGGACTTTTAATTTTTTCATGATAATTGGAACGCGGATTGTGCGGATTTATTTGAACGCGGATTAGGCGGATTTAGCGGTTTTCTCGCGGATTTTATATTTTTTGAACACGGATTGTGCTGATTTAGCAGAAATTCGCGGATTTTTTTTTAGTTTGTGAATATTTTTCTTTTGAATTCTGGTTTCTTTCCGAAATTTAGTAATAGTCCGATTTCTAAATGCGTAGCTTTTAAATAATTTATAAGTTGAAACTCATGCTCTTCACATAAGTTTCCAGCTGCTTTAAGTTCTATGATGACACTTTTTTCTACCATTATATCTGCATAATATTCTCCCACTAATTGATTTTCGTATAATACTTTTATTGGAACTTGTTTCTGAACATGTAATCCCAGTTTCTGCAACTCTATCATCATTGCATTTTCATACACCTTTTCCAAAAAACCATATCCCAAAGAATTATACACATTGTAATACGCTTTAATTACCTTATCTGTTATGTCTTTATGAAGTAGCATGTTTTTTTAAGCAAGTTTACAAAAAATCCGTGAAAATAAAAAATCCGCGTAAACCCGCATAATCCGCTAAAATCCGCGTTCTATTTCATCATACTTCCTCGAAATAAGTATCCGCATCATCCGCATCATAAAACTCATTAATCCAAAAGTTCGTATATAAAACCTCATCTCCAATATTCTTAATGTTATGTGTATACCAAATGGGCATGTCTACATACGCTGGTTCTTTGCCATCTAAATAGAAATCCAAAACTTCGTCAGTTCCTATTTTTCTTAATTGGATTAAGGCCTTCCCTTTAATTACAGCAAATCGTTCAATCTTACGGGTATGAAAATGATTTCCTCTAGTGACACCAGGTACTGTTGTAGAAAAAGATACCTGCCCACCGACACCCAAACGTATAATTTCAACAAAACTTCCTCTTGGATCCGTATGTTGTGAGAATTTCACTGGAAAATGAGTTGAAATATCCATATAACAACGAAATGTATTGAATAAATTCAATTCAAAAGTACTATTTATTGTTGGTATCTCTCCTTTATCTTGGTATTCTTCTTTATATTTTTTTAACAAATATAATATTTCTGACACTTTGGCTGTTGAAGTATGAGGCACATAATATAAAGATTCGTTTTTTTTCTCTTTTGCTTTATTTATAATCTCTAAAACCAATT
>Ga0335396_10005855_pt1 | contig 12486 bp, 8 predicted proteins | sample FRY02_FD_205743 | JGI IMG/M metagenome (GOLD analysis project Ga0335396, IMG submission 205743) | Freshwater microbial communities from Lake Fryxell liftoff mats and glacier meltwater in Antarctica - FRY-02 (spades assembly) (version 2) | ecosystem: Environmental > Aquatic > Freshwater > Ice >... | reverse complement strand
AAAGTAGCAATGCCCCACTTTTGGCGCCTCCACAAGCTCGTGCAGTCTGGGAATTTAATACCGATCTTTCGGAGACACTCCTCGGTTTGACGGCCACTTCCAAAGGTGGGACACGATTTGAGGATGGCGCGCTGGTTGTTGATGGCAAGTCGGCGTATGTCGAAACGACACCCTTAACTTTTGATATTGGCGAAAAGACACTCGAGGTTTTGGTCCAACTAGACACTCTGGATCAGGCTGGGGGTGCTGCAATCAGCATCCAAACACTCGATGGAACTGCATTTGACGCGATCGTCTTTGGAGAGCAACAGCCAAAACAATGGATGGCTGGAAGCAATGGTTTTTTGCGAACCACGCCGTTTGGTGCGGCTGAAGAAACAGAGGCTGCCAATCGGCCTGTTCGCTTTGCGATTGTCTACCAGCGGGATGGAACCATCAGCGGTTATCGCGATGGAAAGCCCTACGGAACCTCCTATCGGCAGGGCGATCTCCAGTCGTACGCTGCCGGTCAGTCACAGCTTATTTTTGGGCTGCGTCACGCTCCCGCTGGAGGCAATCGAATGCTCTCCGGACGCATTCATCGAGCATTGCTCTACGACCGGGCTCTGACGCCGCAAGAGGTGGCTGCTGCAGCGGGCGTTGTCGAATTAAACCATGTAACAGAAGACGAGTTGCTCGAGGCTATGCCTGCTCTGCAGCGCGACAATCACAGGCACATGACTGCACACATCAATCGTCTGAATCAAGAACGACAGGCGATAGCCAGCCAGCAGCCTCAGGTTCTTTACACATGCGTGAGTACCAATCCAGGCGTCACGCATATCTTGCGGCGCGGGGATGTGGGAAATCCTGCAGAAGCGGTTTCTCCCGGCGGTGTCTCTGCGGTTGTCAGTGATGCTTTTCCAGAGGCCCTTGCCCCCAATGCACCCGATGCGCAGCGACGCACAAAACTTGCTGCGTGGGTCACCGACCCGCACAATCCTTTATTGAGCCGCGTGATGGTCAATCGATTGTGGCTCTACCACTTTGGTCAGGGATTCGTGGTGACTCCCAGCGATTTTGGTTTCAACGGCGGGAAGCCAAGCCATCCTGAGTTGCTCGATTATCTCGCAAACGCTTTTCAAAGCCTCGGCTACCGCTTGAAGCCTATGCATCGAATGATGGTCAAGACCGCCACCTACCGTCAGGTTTCCACTGTCCGTGAGAAAGCCTTGGCAATTGATGCCGAAAATAGATTGCTGTGGCGCAAGTCACCTAGCCGAATCGAAGCCGAGGCGATCCGGGACGCCGTGCTGGTTGTTACCGGTCAACTCAATCCCACGATTGGCGGTCAAGGGTATCGCGATGTCGAGCACTTTCCGTTTAAAGGAAGCAATTTTTACAAACTGATTGCGGAGCGTGGGGCCGAAGGCCATCGCCGGACGATCTATCGGTTTACCCCTCGTGGTGGCCGCAATCCGTTCCTCGACACGTTTGATTGTCCAGACCCTTCCGCGACGACTCCTAAGCGAGCCACAACGATCACGCCGCTGCAATCTCTTGCGCTCTTGAATAACGACATTGTCTTTACGATGGCAGATCATTTTGCAACAAGTGTCAAGCAAACGGCAGGCGAATCAATCGACAAACAGATCGAACAGGTTTACCTGCGAGCTTTCGGCCGAGAAGCCACTTTCGACGACGTGCAGCTCGGCCAGCACTTTCTGCTCAAACACGACTTGGCAGCTTTTTGTCGAGTGATCCTCAATAGCAGTGAGTTTATCTATGTTCACTAAAACACTCACCCACATCAGGCGTCGCATCTGCTCGATGCATGCTGCTCAATCTTGCTCTTTGTGTGGAGCACCATGATGGATCCTCTTTTTACGCGCCGCCGGATGCTGGATTGGTCAACCGCATCGCTGACAGGAACGATCCTGACATCGCTCCTCATGCGCGACAACGCCGCGAGCGCCGCGTCTGTTGCGGCGGATGCCAAGGGTTCTCCCCATTTTGCTGGCAAGGCCAAACGAGTGATTCATCTGTGCCTGTGCGGAGGGGTCAGTCATATCGATTCCTTTGATTACAAGCCAGAGCTTGCAAAGTTTCATGGCAAATCTCTTCTGGCAGAAGAACGGCCGGCAACATTCTTCAATCAGATTGGCTTGATACGTAAAAATGACTGGGAGTTCAAGCAACGCGGGCAAAGCGGGCTCTGGGTATCAGATCTCTTTCCGCACCTTGCTGAAGTTGCCGACGAGTTAACGGTGATCCGTTCGATGGTGGCTGAATCGGCCAATCACACACCGGCAACATTCGAGGAGAACACGGGATTTCGGCTGAATGGCTTTCCCGTCATGGGCGCCTGGGTGTCTTACGGGTTGGGGAGTGAAACCGACGACCTGCCGTCTTATGTTGTGCTGCCCGACGCCCGCGGTCTGCCAGCAGGGGGCACGATAAATTGGTCCAATGGTTTTCTGCCGGCAGAGCATCAAGGCGTTGCCTTTCAAAGCCAGGGGCCGGCCATCCACGACCTGTTTCCTGCCCGCGAATTGCCTGCGGGCCAGGACAGCACGAGTCGCGAATTACTGGCTGAAATCAATCGTCGTCACTGTCTCGGCAGAGGCTCCGAAGACGCGCTGGTGGCCCGCATGCGGAGCTACGAGCTGGCGGCAAAAATGCAGCTCGCTGTGCCACTTGTCACCGATCTAAACCAAGAATCGATCTCCACTCGACAGATGTATGGACTGGACAACGAAGCAACTGCTGACTTCGCCAGCCGGTGCCTACTGGCTCGTCGCTTGTTGGAGCAAGGCGTGCGTTTCGTACAGCTTTTTTCTGGGGGCTCGTTTGGCTCGCCCCGCATTAATTGGGACGGACATGAAGATGTCAAAGAAAACCATACGCGTGAGGCGGGACGGATGGATCAGCCCGTTGCCGCACTGTTGAAGGATCTGCGACAGCGTGGCATGCTCGACGATACGCTTGTGCTTTGCACTTCAGAGTTTGGACGAACTCCGTTCACGCAATCTGGAGCTGATCAGATTGGCACGGGCCGCGATCACAACATGTATGGATTTTCGATCTGGATGGCGGGCGCTGGATTGAAGCACGGTGTCGCCTACGGATCCACCGATGAGATTGGCTGGAAGGCTCAAGAAAAGCCGGTCCACTGGTACGACTACCACGCCACGGTGATGCATCTGCTGGGCATCGATCACCAGCGATTGACCTATTATCACAATGGCATTCAGCGGCGACTCACCAATGTCCACGGTGAAGTCCTACAGGATATTCTGGCCTGATCTACAACTGCGTGGGGTTTGGAGCATCACCGTAAACTGCTTTCGGATCGAATGTTTTTTTCTCTTCGGTGAAGATGAGCGCAGGGCCAGTCGTTCGCTCGGCACCGACAGGCACGCGGCGATAAAAGCAGGACCGGTAGCCAACGTGGCAACTGGCCCCACCAGAAATTTCAACTCGCAGCCAGATGCAGTCTTGATCGTCATCGATCCGCATCTCGACGACTTTTTGCACCAAGCCGCTCGTGGCCCCCTTATGCCAGAGCGTTTGGCGGCTGCGGCTGTAATAGTAAGCCTCGCCCGTTTCGATCGTCTTGGCCAGCGCCTCTCTGTTCATCACCGCCACCATCAGCACTTCGCCTGAGTGAAAGTCGGTTGTGACGCAGGGAATCAATCCGCTGGCATCAAACTTGGGGGCGAGATCGTTTCCCTCCTCCACCTGTTCAACGGTGACACGGGTTCCAAACAAAAGATCAGGGTTTGATGAAAGAGGTGCCGCCACGAGACCAGTGCTCCACAAAAAGGAAAATGAACCGCAATCCGACTCCTCTTATAGGATACACTCCTGACGAGATCGGATGCCCTGGAGTGATCCGACTCTCCATTCTCTTTCGATCGTACACCCTTCCAAACATTATTGGTGGAGCCTGCAAGATGCGCGGTCCGACTTCTGCTTTTGTGCTGCTTAGAAATGCTTTCTTGTTCACATTCTATGCGGCCATCTCAGGCCTGACGCCAACATCCGTTGGCCTGGCCCGCGAATGGCCGACCTTTCGTGGTCCTGAACGGACGGCCGTAGCCCCCGACACCGATCTCCTTGAAGCATGGCCTGCCGATGGTCCGCCGCTGGTCTGGGAAACGGTCGGCGCTGGCCGCGGCTACGCCAGCCTTGCCATCGTGGGCGACAGAATCTATACGCTCGGCGACAGTCTTTCGACCGCTTCAGATAAAGACGAGTATCTCACCTGCTTTGAACGGCTGACTGGCAAGCAGGTTTGGAAAACGAAGACTGGTGCTGCGTGGAACGACGGACAGGAGTCGTGGCAGAGTTCGCGAAGCACTCCGACGGTCGATGGCACGACGGTCTATGTGCTTTCGCCGTTTGGCCAACTGGTAGCCTGCGCCACCAAGGACGGACGAGAGATTTTCCGCATCGATCTCAAGGCTGAATTTGCTGGCAAAAAAGGGGACGGTTGGGGATACAGTGAATCGGTGCTGATCGACGGCAATAAACTTGTCTGTACGCCGGGCGGCGACAAGGCAACGATGGTTGCGCTCGATAAGAAAACTGGCAAGCCGCTCTGGGCGTGCCCCATGCAGGGCGACCGCGGCGCCGGCCACTCCTCAATCGTGATCGCCGAACTCAAAGGCCGAAAAATATATGTGCAAACAACGGCCAGCGGAGCGTTTGCCGTCGATGCTAAAACCGGTCATTTTCTCTGGGCATACCCTATCGATCAGACAACGGCTGTCATTCCCACGCCGATTGTGCGGGGCGATCTTGTCTTCTTTTCTGCGGGCTACAAACGGGGCGGTGCCCTCCTCAGACAAGTCTCTGGTCCCGCCGGTGCGATCAATGTCGAAGAAGTCTATGGCCTGAAAAAAGACCTTGCCAATAAACACGGCGGCATTGTCTTGGTGGGCGACCATCTCTACGGCGATTCTGACGATCAGGGGATTCCCTTCTGTGCCGAATTGCTGACTGGCAATGTGGTCTGGAAAACCCGGGGCAGCGGCAAAGGCTCGGCCTCAGTTATGGCTGCTGACGGCCATGTTTATGTGCGATTTGCCGACGGCACGCTGGCCCTCATCAAGGCCGATCCGACGACCTATGCAGAGATCAGCGCGTTTAAAATCCCGCAGAGCGAAGGCCGTCCCAGTTGGTCGCATGCCGTGATTCTTGACGGAAAACTCTATCTTCGCGAGCAGGACAAAATCTTCTGCTACGACATCCAGCAGAAGTAGGGCGCAGTCGCCATACAATGGGCTCGACACTCGATGTGGCTTGCATCACGCCTGTAAAACCGATTACCAGACTTCCAGCAGCATGCCGATTCGATTGCCAAAGATAATTCCTCCGATCACGGCGGCTGACATGGCAGCTATCAGCACCGTCCCGCTGGCCATATCGAGAGCATCGCGAATGTCCGGGTGCTGGCCCCGATGCACGGCTCGAGCCAAGGATTCAATTGCTGTGTTAAAAATCTCGGCCGCCAGAACGCTGCCGATCGCCCCCACCAGCAAACACCACTCAACGAGCGTTAGCCGAAGCGCCGTAGCAAAACCGATCACAACCACCGCCACAGCCAGATGGACTCTACAACTCGACTGGGTTTGCACCGCTCGGACAACGCCCCGAAATGCGTCGGCAACTTTTTGTCGCCATGTGCGGCGATTGAAAACAACGGAGGCATCTTTTTTCATCGCCGCTCAGCCGATCTTGGCGGTAGGATCGCCCTTTACCAGTCGCTGGGACAGAGGTGCTAAACCCTTACATTCGCTCGACAGAGTTTAATTCGGTCGGCGACAGCATTCAATCTTTCTTGAAAGGCTCGAACGATTCCTGCCACACAACATTCCGGGCGAGATCCCCTGATCCACTTCGACCCATTGATGATCGCATGTCTGATAGCAATTCTCGCCGTCTGAGTTTCGATTCGCTCTCGAGCAGCACCATGGCCGACTGTCCATTTTGCGCCGGTAACGAATCACTCACGCCTCCCGATATCATGCGGATGCCTGCAGCGAGAACGCAGCCGTGGCACGCCCGGATCATACCCAATCGCTTTCCCGTCGTTGAGCAACGCAGCTCGACGCTGAGGGCCGCCGAACTGCCGACCAGCATCGCGACCCAAGCCACGCGATCAGCTCACGGCGTACACGATGTGGTGATCGAGTCGCCGAACCACGACCAAACCATTCTGGCCATCACCCCCTCAGCCTGGCGCGATGTCTGGGAACTCTGTCGGCAACGCATTGCTCTTTTAAGCGATCGCGAGGATCTTCTGTGGGCCACAGTTTTTAAAAACTCGGGCGTTCAAGCTGGAGCGTCGCTTGAGCATCTTCACAGCCAGTTGATCGCTCTGGACTTTGTCCCGCCGGTGCTGGCTGCTGAACTGGAGGCTCTTGCTGGCACTGCCAATCCGTTTGCAGAGTTTCTCGAAGTTGCGCGAATGACGGGCACTGTAGTCGCTGAGGCTGGCGACCTCGTTGCGATTGTGCCACCAGCACCGCGACAGCCATTTGAAACATGGATTTTGCCTTGCCACCCAGAGGCTTATTTTCATGCCACCTCTGCCGCCCGTATCGAGGCCCTGGCCTCACTCACGCAGCGTGTGGTTGCCAAGCTGGACCGCCTCGTTCCAGGGGCCGACTACAACTGGTGGCTACACCAAGCACCATTTGCCAAGCGCGCTGGTAGTCCAGAAATAGCCGGCCTCGCCAAATGGCACTGGCACTTGGAAATCTTGCCTCGCCTCTCCAGTTTTGCAGGATTTGAGTTGGCCACCGGCTGCCACATCACGACACTCTTTCCGCCGGAATCAGCGCGGCGACTGCGGGAGGCATAAGAGAGTTTTACCAACCGTCACCAGCGGCATAGACGGCCAATTGCTTCGCTCTTGACAGTCCCAAACCCAGAAATGCTGTTTGGCGCGACGGAGTTCATCCCAGACAATCTAAGGAGCCCTCCGATCGATGCTCCGCTTCCGTCATTCTCTTTCGTCATTCTAGAGACTGTCTATGTCGTCCGCCGTGCGGTTTGTCTTTGTGCTTCACGACCATCAGCCGGTCGGTAATTTTGACGAAGTGATCGAGCAGGCTTACCTCGACAGTTATCTGCCTATGCTCCAACTTCTTGAGCGGCATCGCGGCATCCGCTTAGGTCTGCACACCAGTGGCCCGCTGGCCGAATGGTTCGACCGCCACCATCCCGACTATCTTGACAGGCTTGCCCGACTGGTGGCCGATGGACGCGTCGAAATCGTGGGAGGCGCATTCTATGAGCCGGTCTTGGCAATGCTGCCAAGCCGCGATCGGATCGGCCAGATCCGGCTCTACACCGAATGGCTTCAGCGGCGACTCAATGCGAAGGTCTCAGGGATGTGGGTGGCGGAGCGGGTCTGGGATCCTGGTATGACAGCCGATATCAAAGCCGCCGGCATCGACTGGACGATCCTCGATGATTTTCACTTCAAGGCTGCCGGTCTGAACGATGACAAACTCGATCGTCACTGGCTCACCGAAGGGGACGGTGCCACGCTTGCGGTTTTTCCGGTCAGCGAGCACTTGCGCTATGTGATTCCATTTGCTGCGCCGCAGGCGACGATCGACCACTTGCGATTTCTTGCCAGCCGTCGGCACGGGGCACTTGCCGTTTTTGGCGACGATGGGGAGAAGTTTGGCGTCTGGCCCGACACGCACAAAGCCTGTTTTTCCGAGGGCTGGTTGGAGACATTTTTCGAATTGCTCCAATCCAATCGCGATTGGATTGAAATGAGCCTGCCATCGGAGGTGGTGCGGGATCAGCCACCGGCAGGCACTGTCTGGCTGCCCGAATGCAGCTACCGCGAGATGACCGAATGGGTGCTGCCTGCGGAATTACAACTCGCCTGCGTGCAAGTCCGCACGATGGCACAGACCGATCAACGCCTGGCTGGCATCTCGCCATTCATACGCGGCGGCTCGTGGCGGAATTTTCGCCGCCGCTATCCAGAGGCGAATGAAATGTATGCGCGAACGATGGCTGTCAGCGAGCGGCTGGCCCGCATTCGCACGGCTGGCCCTGTTGATCCAGCGGCCCTCGTTGAGGCAACGCAGGCTCTCTACCGAGGTCAGTGCAATTGTGCCTACTGGCACGGTGCCTTTGGCGGCATCTATCTGCCGCATCTGCGCAATGCGATCTACCGTGAATTGATCGCGGCCGACATCGCGGCCGACATCGCCGAGGGGCGAAAAGGCACGTGGGTTGACGCCACGACTGACGACTACGACTTTGACGGCCGCACGGAGGTGCGACTTTCCAGCGATGGCCTCGATGCATGGATTGCGCCGGCCCGAGGCGGCATGCTCTACGAACTCGACCTGCGCGATCAGCGCCACAACCTGCTGGCCACACTTGATCGTCAACCCGAGGCCTACCATGCGCAGGTGCTGGCTGGGCCGGGAGCCGCCCGCAGCGTCGTCGATGCTTCGCAGTTAGCAAAATTTAAGCAGGAGGGTCTGGAGAAATTGGTGCGCTACGACACCTCCAGACGCAAGAGCCTCGTCGACCATTTTTATGACGTCGATATTGCCTCCACCGCTGTCATGGGTGGCACGGCCATGGAGCGAGGCGATTTTGCTGCGGGTGCTTACGCAGCCAACATCCGCCGCAACCCAGGCCGCATTCAGGTCCTGCTCTCGCGACTCGGCAATGCGTGGGGGATTCCGTTGACGCTCTCCAAGGCGATCACGCTTGAGTCCGGTTCACGGACTCTGGAAATTGCTTACAAGCTGGCAGGATTGCCGCCCGACTTTCGCCAGCATCTGGCGGTTGAGTTTGGTTTTGCAGGCATGCCGCCTCGTGCTGCGGGGCGTTTTTTCTACGATCAATCGCACTCCGGGCACCGCCAACTCGGTGAACTGGGAACCCGGCTCGATCTGCCCGTCGCGCGGTCGCTGGGATTAATCGACGACTGGCTGGGCATCGATGCCAGACTTTCGTTGGGCGAAGCAACCAACGGCAGCATCGCTGGAATCTGGGCGTTTCCGCTGGAATCGGTGAGCCAGTCGGAGGGGGGATTTGAGCTGGTGCATCAATCGGTGGTCGTGATGCCGCATTGGCTCGTCACGCCCGATGCTGATGGTGTTTGGAAGGTGAGTATGAAACTCACGATTGCAAACCTCAAAGCCGGACAGCCCTTCCAGCCTGTCTTGGGCACAATGGCGGAGGTGGTCTAAGGAATCAGAGCAACCCAGTTGATCTGTGGGTCGATTGACTCCGCAGCAAATGCCAGCACGGCAACGGGTAGCGGCTGGAGTCGCAGCGACAAGTCAATCGCACTGTCATGCATGAGTGTCGTGCCATGCGTTGGATCACCGAAATTTTCACCCTCTGCCGAATGGGTCTGCGAAAGCACTACGGCAGCCACATGCAATCCGTAGCCTCGTGCCGCGTGCACCAGAGCCAGTGTGCGGCCGATCGCGCCCAACCTCGCAGCATCGACAATCACCAGCGGTAACCCAAAATCGCCCGCGATATCGGCATTCAGCGAGACCTCGCTGAGGGGTGAAAAAAGTCCGCCGGCCCCTTCAACCACAACGCAGTCGCTGGCATTGGTCCAGGGTACAAGTCCGTCGCGTAAAAGTTTTTCATCGACTCTTTTTCCTTCGCTGCGGGCACTTCGCGGCGGTGAAAGCGGGGCAGAAAACATCTGTGGACAAACCTCCGTTAGCGTCAACGGGCGGCCGGCCGCCTCCCAGAGCTTGCTGCTGTCGCGACTGGCGATCGGATGGGCTGTAGAAACCCCGCTGGCCACCGGTTTGTAGACTCCCACACGCAGGCCAGCCCGCACGAGTTGCCGGACAATGGCGACTGCCACCGCTGTTTTACCCACGTCTGTGTCGGTTCCAGTGATAAAAAAGCCTCGCTGTTTCATAGAATCTTGGATCGAATCCTGGCTTTTGAATGGCTCTTTGATGCTGAGCGTGTTCTACGCCATTTTTACAGTCGAGCGGGAATCCACGCGGGGCCAAGCGGCATGGCCAAAGCTGATAGGAACACCCGATACGCAGACAGCCGCTTTTATCCACATTAAGTTGCTTCGCAACCAGCCATGGTCTATACTCCACAGGCCTCTATTTGAGACTGAGTCTCAATCTAGTCTCTGCTTTTTACAGGACAGGAGCCCGCCAGAAACGGGAGTCACCTCATGCTATCACTTCAGGAAGTTGCCATTGGTGCCAGTGCCCGGGTGCGGGATGTGGCTGGTTCTGACGCCACATCGCTGCGACTGCTTGAAATGGGACTCACGCCCGGCGTGAATGTCCGCGTTGTGGGCACAGCGCCGCTTGGCGATCCGCTCGAACTCGAACTCCGCGGCTACAGGCTCTCGATCCGCCGCAACGAGGCCTCGCGTGTGGCCGTTACTGAATAGCACTAGGACCACATTCGCCGCGAGCACCCTGTCCGCGAGCACCCTTTGAACACACATTCCGCCGACGGCACGCTCAGCCCACGCCCCCCTCTCACCGTCGCCCTTCTGGGCAATCCTAATACTGGCAAGAGCACGCTCTTCTCAGCACTCGCCGGCATACCGACGCGGGTCGCCAACTATCCAGGCGTCACCGTTGAAGAAAAAATCGGCCAGTTCACGCATCACAATCGGCTGATCAAACTGATTGATTTACCGGGCACCTATTCTCTTTCTCCGAAAAGCCCTGATGAAACAGTGGCCGTGAATGTGCTCCACGGCCAGATGCCGGGCGTGCCTCTGCCCGACTGCGTGATTGTGGTAGCCGATGCCACAAATCTGGAACGCAATCTCTATCTCGCCAGCCAAGTTCTAGAACTCGGCCTCCCCACGGTGATCGCGTTAACGCTCTGTGATCTGGCAGACGAGAAGGGCATTGCCATCGATACGGCCTTACTGGCTGAGCGACTCGGCTGCCCGGTTGTTCGTGTCATCGCCCCCACTCACGAAGGCATTACCGCGCTCTGCAACAAAGTGATCGCCGCTCCAACTGCGCCGCATCCCAGCCCGATCAGCCTTGACCGTGATTTCGCCGCCGCCAGCACCGGCCACTCCCTGCCAGCCCGCGAGGCGATGGCCCGCTATGCCTGGATTGAACGGCAACTCTCTGGCGTCGTTACGAAAACTCCTCCAGCCAGCCGATCGTTTGACGAGCGAATCGATGCCGTCCTCACGCACCGCGGCTGGGGCACGCTGATTTTTATCGCCACGATGCTCCTGGTGTTTACCTCGATTTTTTGGCTGGCAACGCCGCTGATGGATCTGATCTCCGCCAGCATGGATGGCCTTGCCGCTGGGGTTGAATCGTTGCTGCCGCAGGGAGCGATCCGCTCCCTGATCGTCAATGGTGTGCTGGCCGGGATTGGAGGCGTGGTCGTATTTTTGCCGCAGATCGCCATGCTTTTTTTCTTCGTCGCGATCCTTGAGGGCTGTGGGTACCTCTCACGGGCAGCTTTTCTGATGGATCGATTGCTCTGCGGAGTGGGGCTCAGCGGCAAGTCGTTCATTCCTCTGCTCTCCAGCTTTGCCTGTGCGATCCCCGGCATCATGGCCGCACGTACGATTGAGAATCGTCGCGAACGTCTGCTGACAATCCTCGTTGCACCGCTTATGAGTTGCTCCGCCAGACTGCCCGTCTACTTGCTCCTCTGCGGTGCCTTTGTGCCCAATGTGGCTGTTGGAGTGCCGTGGTTACGATTGCCTGCCTTGGTCTTGGCGGCGATGTATGCCATCGGTGTCGTTGTAGCGGCACTGGTAGCCCTTGTGCTCACGCAGACTGTTTTTCGAGGGCCGCCGCAGCCGTTTGTGATGGAACTACCCGGCTGGCGTTGGCCCCGTGCATCGGTCGTTTGGGAACGCGTTCGGGAAGCGTCCTGGTCGTTTTTACAAAATGCCGGCACTCTGATCGTGGCTGTGAGCATTGTCGTGTGGGCGCTAGCGAGCTATCCGTACAGCCAGCAAATGATCGAAGCAGAGGTGAACGCTGACCACCACAGACTGGTCTGGCAACTGAACCAATACGCCCAGACTGATCCCGATCGAGAAGAAATTGTCGGCCAATTAGCGGCTCTTGAAACAGCCGATGGCCTAGAGGCCGCTCGTCGCGGCGCCGCCCAGCGACAGAGTTTTCTGGGCCGCGCAGGCCGCTTGATTGAACCTGTTGTCAAGCCATTGGGCTGGGATTGGCGGATTGGCTGTGCGGCAATCGCCAGCTTTCCGGCCCGCGAAGTCGTGCTCGGCACGCTCGGGGTGATCTACAATCTGGGCGAGATTGATCCCGGCAAAGGGGAGGGCTCGACCGCCCTCGTGCGGCGACTGCGAGCGGCCACTTGGGATGGCACCAATCGCAAGGTCTACACGCTGCCGGTGGCCCTTTCGATCATGGTCTTTTTTGCGCTCTGCGCACAGTGTGCCAGCACGCTGGTTGTGATTGCTAAAGAAACGAACAGTTGGGTCTGGCCGGTCGTGGCCTT
>Ga0335396_10005853_pt1 | contig 12487 bp, 8 predicted proteins | sample FRY02_FD_205743 | JGI IMG/M metagenome (GOLD analysis project Ga0335396, IMG submission 205743) | Freshwater microbial communities from Lake Fryxell liftoff mats and glacier meltwater in Antarctica - FRY-02 (spades assembly) (version 2) | ecosystem: Environmental > Aquatic > Freshwater > Ice >... | reverse complement strand
CGGAAAAGCAAAAAGGTGGCCTTCGTCTGGAAAAAAAGGCCGCGGCGTTCAAAGGCGGAGACTCTGGCGAGCCAGCCATCGTACCCGGTAAGTCGATGGACAGTCGGCTGCTGAAACTGGTCATTGCAAAAGACGAAAACGAACGCATGCCGCCGGAAGGCGAACCGTTGACTGGCCCGCAGATTGAACTGCTAAAAAAATGGATTGATGCCGGGGCCGAATGGCCGGAAACAGATTCCCCAACCAGCAAACCCGCCCGACTGGAAATGGTGGTCACGGACGAAGATCGAAATCACTGGTCATTCCGTCCATTGCAGACGGTCACGCCGCCCGTCGTTGTGGATCAGGCATGGATTCGAAATTCCGTGGACCAATTTGTTAGACACACGCAGGAAGCCAAAGGCCTGACGTCCGCGGCAATCGCCAATGCAAGAACATTGATTCGCCGAGTCTATTTCGACGTCATTGGCCTGCCGCCAATGCTGATCGACAATGGCGGAATGCTTCACGAACAGACGCTTGGCATTGACATCGATCCAGTGGCGATCCTCAATCAGCCGGCAGCCTATTCCGCTCTCATCAATCAGCTTTTGGCATCCCCGCACTACGGCGAACGCTGGGCACGGCATTGGCTGGATGTGGCTCGTTACGCAGATAGCAACGGGCAGGAAGGGGACGCCGATCGTCCCGATGCGTATCGCTTTCGCGATTTCGTGATTCACTCGTTCAACGATGACCTGCCCTATGACACGTTTGTACGTTGGCAACTGGCAGGTGACGAAATCGCTCCGGACAATCCGCAGGCGATCGCGGCCACTGGCTTCATCGTGGCTGGCAACAGCACAATGCTCAACGTCCCGATGGAAGAAGAAAAGCTTCGCAATCGAGCCAACGAACTGGACGACATGGTCTCCACGACGGCCCAGGCATTTCTTGGAATGACACTTGCCTGCGCGCGATGCCATGACCACAAGTACGATCCGCTGCCGACTCGCGATTATTACCGCATGATGTGCGCCTTTAACAGCGGCGATCGCGTTGATGTCCCGTTGGCGTCTCCAGCTGTGGTCAAGGACCGCCGCGACGCAACCGATGCGTGGCAAAAGCAAATGAATGCAGCACAAAAGAAACGCGATGAATGGCTGAAGACGGCAAGGCAGCCGATTGCTCGGCAGGTGCTTGCTGAAAAAGTCGCAAAGCTGCAAATCTCAGACGATGAAAAAAAGCTGCTGCTCGACAACTCCGATGATCCAGCGGCAAAGAAGCTGGCTGACAAATATAAGAAGGAACTGAAGATCGACGACGCCGAATACGTGGCAGCACTGTCATCAGAGCAACAGGCGAACTGGAAAGAACTCGACACTGCCGTCAAACAAATCGCCGATCAAAAACCTGCCAGCTTGCCAACGGGCTTTGCGTTTGCTGATTTTTCTTCTGAGCCTCGCGAAACATGGCTATTTGAACGCGGCGACTTTATGGCTCGCAACGAACGACTGAGCCTTGGGTTCCTGACCGTGATGCAGCGAAACAAATCCGCTGACGATTACTGGAACGCCGCTCGCGAACCAAAAGGTCGTGACGATTCCACGCAACAGCGCCATGCGATGGCAGACTGGATGACAGACACCGAGCATGGTGCCGGTGTACTTCTTGCCCGCGTGATCACCAATCGTGTTTGGCAACATCATTTTGGCGATGGCATTGTTCGGACGGTCAGCGACTTTGGCGCTCGCGGCGATGCGCCAACACATCCTGAACTACTGGAATGGCTCACCGCGGAATTCATCAATCATGGTTGGAGCGTCAAGCATCTGCATCGCCTGATCCTCAACAGCCACACGTACCGTCAGGGAGTCGCCCCGAACGCAGCGAACAACACCATCGATCCAGAAAACAAGTTTCTCTGGCGTCGTCGTCCGCAGCGGTTGGAATCGGAGATTCTGCGGGATTCCATGTTGACTGTCGCAGGTTCAATCAATTCGGAAATGTTCGGACCAAGCGTGAAGCCTCCGATTCCAGGCGAAGCGATGCAGGCACGAAACGTGAAGAACCCCTATCCCCAGAACCTGTCGGACACAGTGGAGACTCGGCGTCGATCGATATACATGTTTCATAAGCGAGTCGTGCAGTATCCTTTAATGCAGGCATTTGATGCGCCGGATGCGCAAGTCAGTTGCGGTCAGCGAACGAATACTACGGTCGCACCTCAAGCATTGGCATTGTTGAATGATCCGTTCGTTCGCCTGCGTTCCGAAGAATTCGCACAGCGACTGATACATGAAGCTGGCAGCGATGGCGCAGCACAGATCCGTTCGGCATTTCAAGCTGGACTCGCACGCCAGCCCGATAACGATGAATTGAAGGTTGCTAAAACGTTTCTGGCTGAACAGTCAGCCGCTCGAAAAATCCACGATCAGAAATTGACCGATGATGCAGCAAAGACGCTGGCACTGACGGACTTTTGTCAGATGGTGTTTTCGTTCAATGAATTCATTTACGTCGATTGAGTTCTATAACGCCACGGGGAAGCAGTTTTATCGTGTTGAGAAGTAGTGGCCGAGCACTAAGGGTTGACTGGCGGCAGGCAGGCCACCAGTATGAACGTCACTCCTCGAACATTCCTCTTGAATGAATGACACTGACATGAGCAAAGATATCACGCGCCGTACGGCCCTCAAATGGACCACCGTCGCCGCTTGAGCAGCAGCCGTTGGGATTGGTCATGGGACACAAGAGGCCGGCGCAGCCTCCACATCTCAGATTGGCACTTCCACCGATGGCTGGAATTTAACGCACGACCGGGTCTGGCTTGGCAGCGACGTCATGCCCTTAATTCAGGGCGCCCGGGGCTGGGCCGAAGGGAAGCCCCGGATTGTGAAATACGGGGGGTCGGCGTTGCTCGTACGGCGGCCAGCCAATCCGTGTTCTTGAACTTGCAAAAGCATTAGAGACACTTTGAGGCGATCTGGAGTGGTGGTCACGTTGACCGGAACGCAGGTGAGTTCAGGGAAATACAAAAATGTCGTGGTTCTTGTTGCTGGCTTTTGGCGTTTGCGTGGGAATCCTCGGTGGACTGCTCGGGATTGGTGGCGGCGTTGTGCTCGTACCGGGATTAATCCTCCTGTTTGGCTTCAGTCAGCAGGAGGCGCAGGGAACCAGTCTGGCGGTCATGATTCCGCCGATCGGATTTTTTGCGGCGATGGTCTATTATCAGCATGGCTACGTCCGATTGCCGATGGTCGGATTGATTGCCCTGGGATTCATGATTGGCGCTTTTCTGGGTGCCAAAATTGTTCCGCATGTTCCTCTGGCAATGCTTCGAATCGTGTTTGGCATTCTATTGCTGTACATCGGATTTGCTTTCATTCTGAGCCCACGCGGGAGCGTCAGTCAGTCGGCATTGCCCGCTGGAATTGCCGCCGTGGTTTCGGGTGTCATCGCCTTTATCCTGCGTCGTCCAAGGCCGCCAAAGAGGCCGCTCGACAGGCCCGGTGAAGACCTGGATTATCACATTTAAGCGATCGGCAGGAATGGCATTACCATCGCCGCTTCTGTGAACTGGGCGGCCATTGCGAAATGGCCATACGGAAGGATGTAGATCTGAGGACAGATCTGCCTACGTAGTCCGACCTGTCTCAGGTCGCATTCCTGCGGCGTGGTGATTTCTTTGGTAGCCTTGTGTCGGTCACTTGATTCTTAGCGCCGCTGCAAAAACCTCTGATCTGCCAGCCAGCGCTCGCAGGCCTTGGTTCAGGCGCCATAAGGACGATCGTCCGCGCGGACACCAAAGTCGTGGGTCGTCGATGTGTACAGATGCGATTCCGTCGGTACGCCTGCCTTGTTCAGCGCCAGATACATCACGTCGCTGTGTTCCGGCGGGCTGATGATGTCGTCGCTGCCCTGTACAAGAAAAATTGGCGGCGTCCTGGCGGGAATTCGCAGATCAGGAGCCAGATCATTCTTGCCTTTGGCTTTCTAATAACCCGAATCAGCGGCGACAGCAAAATCAGGTCGGCAGTCCGTCTTGTCGATGTCATCGATTGCGGGATACGTGCGCTGTTCGAATTCGGTGGCGGTGGCGACGTGCCCGCCTGCGGAAAATCCGATGACGCCGATGCGGTCCGGATGAATGCCCCACTCCTTCGCTCGGCTGCGGACCAGGCTGACCGCTCCCTGCGCATCCTGCTGCGGGCGACGGGCCGGTTCGCCCTGAATGTCGTGCGGGCGACGCGGCACGCGATACTTCAAAATGATGCCAGAGATGCCACGAGACGTCAGCCAGTTCGCAACCTCCTCACCCTCCAGTTCCCAATAGAGATCCCAGTAGCCGCCGCGCGGACAGATTAGCATGGCGGTACCGGTATCGATCTTCTGTGATGGGCGGAAAAACGTCAGCGTTGGTTTCGTCACATTGGTGATCATCCTGGTTGACGTGTTCACTTCTTCTTTGTCACGAGTCAAGACAGGCGACGGGCGTTCGTACTCTTCGCCAATCGTTCCTGTTTCGTCCGGCGCGGGACCCGGCCAGACATCTACAACCATCGGTTCGTCGACGTACAAGAACACGCCAAGGCACAACTGGCACAGTAAGGAGAAGAGAGGTGCCAAAATTCGAGCGGTCAAAAAAATCTTTCTCAGCAGCGCGTAATCGCTTCACCGACCGCTGTTCCGATGATGACAACGTCTCATGATTTTAGATTCGACAAATCGGTTGCGGGATTCAGTTCTGTGACTTTGAAGTCTGCCATGTCGGCCTGCTCCGGATCTGAATGAGGAAAAAGATTCAGGAATTCTCGTGAAGATGATCGTCTGCTGGCACAAGCGAATCCACGACGGCTGCAGATGACCTCCGGATTCGCTAAGATTCGATAACGCCGGAAATCCGCTTCTTAGGAATGGCAACTGGCATGCTCGCCGCCGCAATAGAATCGCGATTCGAGCACAACTAACCTGTATCGACTCCGCATCTCAACGTCGTGTACCAGCCTCGCGATTTTCGAGCGATGCGGGAAATGGGCGAGTCCTGGACCATCATTACCGAAGATATGCCTCAACCCACCGGCATCAATCCGAGAGGCCCACGGCCAAAAGTAAAGGCGGATGACAAATGAGAATTGCATCAAAAGCACTGAGCCATTACAGCCGGTGCATAATCCCCGTGTTGCTCCTGGCCCTGTTGGCTGGACCATGGTCCTGGGCTGTCGCTGAAGAGGCGCGCAGCATTCCGGCTGGCCAGCGACAGCTTTTTCTTGATGACGAAGGGGTTGAGGAGAGTGAGAATCTCAGGCGGACGCTTCATGCGTCGGAGAAGAAAGGTGCTGTCATCCGCAGTGCAAATCCTGCTCAGACGATCCAGACAAGAATGGCTCCCGTCTGGGATCCTGAAGCGCAGCACTTCAAGCTGTGGGTGATCAGTACTGATGAACCGTTGAGGATCAGCACCGACGGACTGAACTGGACTTCCGGCCCAAAACCGAACCTGCGGATCGAGCACGCGGTCTACGATCCGCTCGATCCGGATCCGGCGCGACGCTTCAAGGCATCACTGCTGAACGAAGGATTCGCAGTTTCTCCTGACGGTGTTGAGTGGACGAAGCTGGATGTGCCAGCTGTCCCGAGCAGCGACGAAGGCAACATTAGTTACGATCCGCAGGAAGGGCCGTTTATTCATTCGGTCAAGCGTGGTGGTCCGTTTGGGCGATCCATTGCGATTGCCACCAGCAGAGACTTCAAAACCTGGAGCGACTTCGGGGTTGTGTTCCACGCCGACGAGCTGGATCAGGAACTGGGGACCGGGAACATCAAGGCGCGCGCGGCCGATGCAACGCTGCAGCAGACTGTGTACAACGTTCCGCAATCAGAAAACGTGGATGTCTACAACATGGGCGTGTTTCATTATGTCAACGTCGCTGCTGTTCCTGGTGACGTTTCCGTGACCGTCCTGGATGGCAACGACCAGACAATTGCCGTTTCCGAACCAGTGACAGGTGACCAGCCTCGGGCGGAGCTTCGCTGGAAGTCCGGCAATACGGACACCCTGAAAGAACAGGCTGTGCGACTGAGATTCACGCTGCGCAACTCGCGACTCTACTCTTTCTGGTGCGAATGAGGAGTACTATGGTTCCACATGCCACATCGGATTCACTGCCCAACCACAACCGGAGACAATTCATGACTCGCTTTCTCATCCTGATCACGCTCCTGAGCTTCAACTCGATTTCCGCGGCCGACGAGCTGCTTGAGATTGGTTCGCGTCGCGAATTATTCGTTGATCATGCGATCATCGACAAAATCGAGGGCCGAGCTGAGTTGCAGTTGCACCACCCGACGCCGCAGGAGATCGCGATCGTGCATGATGCTTCCTGGGAAGGAGCGGGCAGCGGTTATCACAGCGTCATACGTGATGGAGATCTGTACCGGATGTATTACCGCGGCTCAGCACTGGGCGTTGAAGGCGGCAAGCTGAAACTTGGGAGTGAAGTCTATTGTTACGCGGAAAGTCGGGACGGAATTACGTTTAGCAAACCGGAGCTGGGGCTGCACGAACACGACGGCGCGAATCAGAACAACATTATCTGGACCGGAGTCGGCACGCATAACTTTGCTCCGTTTTTGGATACGCGCCCCGACTGCCCGGTTGAGTCGCGTTTCAAGGCACTCGGTGGCACTGCGGCACAGGGCGGGCTATTTGCATTTCAGTCTGCGGATGGGATCCACTGGTCGCTAATGCACGACAAGCCCGTAGTCACCGAAGGAGCGTTTGATTCGCAAAACCTGGCATTCTGGGACGCAACAGCGGGCGTCTACCGTGCTTACTTTCGTACGTTCACTGAAGGTGTAACGACCGGCAAATTGTGGCAGCCAGCGGGCTATCGCGCGATCCGAACCGCGACCTCGCGCGACTTCCTGACCTGGGAAAACGAAGCCGATCTCACGTATGAGGACTCTCCCGCCGAGCATCTTTATACCAACCAGGTGGCGCCCTACTTTCGCGCTCCGCATATCCTGATCGGCTTTCCGACACGTTACATTGAACGCGGCTGGTCCGAATCGATGCGAGCGCTGCCGGAACTCGAACAGCGCGAGGAACGAGCGGCGGCTCATCTGCGGTACGGAACCGCGATCACCGAAGGGCTGCTGATGGCCAGCCGCAACGGTGTTCATTTCAAGCGCTGGAATGACGCCTTTCTGCGGCCGGGGCCCGAGCGGCCAGGGACGTGGCTCTATGGGCATCAATACATCGCCTGGCATGCCGTCGAGACGAAATCCTCCCTCCCTGGCGCGGCAAATGAATTGTCGCTGTATGCCAGCGAAGGGTCATGGCACGGAAAGAGCAACGCGATTCGCCGCTACACACTGCGTCTCGACGGCTTCGTCTCAGTCAATGCACCAATGAGCGGCGGTGAACTCATGACCAAACCGCTGACATTTGCGGGCGACAAACTGACATTAAACTTCGCGACTTCAGCCGCAGGCGACATTCGCGTGGAATTGCAGGACCGGGACGGCGAGCCACTGCCTGGGTTTACGCTCAACGACTGCCCGCCAATTTTCGGCGACGCGATCAATCGCACGGTGACGTGGACGGACGGCAGCGACGTCAGTAAACTCGCGGGAACGACGATTCGCCTGCGATTCTCGCTCCGTGACGCAGACCTTTATTCGCTACAATTCAAAGAGAAGACTCCGTGAAATGATTCAATTCAGGCTATCGCCTCCAACATGAAAGCATGATCGAAGAACATGATGACCGCTGGATTCATTCGAATGCTCATTGCGTCCCTCTTCTTGTGTGTCTCCACCACGACATGGGCGGACGACGTTCGTACAACGAAGATCACCGTCACAATTGACCGTGGCCGTGACCTCGGCCAGAACTTTGGTTCGCTGTTCGAAGTGACCAGCGACGACGGACAACTGGTCATCGGTGCGGGATTTCAAAATCTCTACAACACGCGATACCGAGCTGACCGTCATGCCGTACAGTTCTTTGTCCGACCCACAGCAGGTGAGCGAACGTTCGGAACTGATGCCCTGCCGCGTCCGAACAACCTGTGCGGCACATACCTTTACAGTCGCGACGAGGTGGTCCGCTCGACGTATGGTGGAATCAGGGTCTGGGACTCCGCCACAAAGAAATGGCTGGATGAAACCGAAGTCGGCGGCACCGGAGAGACAATGCGCATCGGCGACGGCACGCTCGAATTCGTTGACAGTGCGGTGAAATACAACGGGAAGACAATTCTCAGTGCGCCTCAGCGGGGAAGCTATCAACTCTTCTTCTATGCCAATGGCCATGTGTGTTTTTATCACGTCAACCGCGGCGATGGCGAGTATCGTCCCTACAGAAATGACGAAGATGGTTTTAGCAAACTCTACGCCTGTCCCTGGACGCCCGACCAGGACGAGATCGACCTGACGCGCGCTGTCGTCCTCACGCTGCCCGTTGTTGGCGAAACGACGTTCGCATGGGGACAGCTGGGGGAGCAAATTGTCACCGGTTCCAATATCGGCGGGTTTTATGTCTTCACAGACGGGGTCTGGAGAATGCTGCTGGAACCCAGGATCGACGTCAGCTATCAGCTTTACTCGACCATGGCATTTCACGACCGGCTGCTCATGGGCCAATACCCGACAGGTCGCGTGTTTGAATACGACGGGGACAAGATCACCGACCTGACCCAATGGCCGCCGAAGCTTGCAGGAGTTTCGGGGAGTGCCCGTGAAGCGCAGACAACAGTCATCTATGGTGGCAGCGTGTTTGTCGGTGTCTGGCCGTGGGGCGAATTGTGGCGATACAATCCCGACAGCAAAACCTGGACGTTCATGCAGCGGATGTTCGACCATCCGAAACTTTCGCACAGCATCATCCATCCGTATGACGTGGAAAACAGCGGCAACGCTGTGAGCAATCTCTGGGGCCAGCGCGTCACCAGTCTGGTGACGAACGGGCCCGATCTGTTTGTTTCAACTTCCGCCAAATTCCCGTGTGAGTGGAATGCTGAGCAGTTTCCGTTTCTCGCCCCTGATCAGTGGAAGTCCTACGGAACGGTGCACCGCATGACGATGCCGGGACACCTGGGCGCGAGTACAGAATGGACCGACGGACCGACAACGATCGAGTTTACGATCCGAGGTCCGGAAATCACGATCACTCAGGATGGCAGGCAACTCGCCGCCACGACAACGACCGGTCCCCTGGCGGCACGGTTGCGGGCCGTTTCCGGACTCAAACAGCCAAAATGGGGCGAAGGGATCTATGGAAAGTTCCGCGGCACGATAATTACGGGCGCACACATTTCACAAGAAGGAACCTCCCCGTGAGTCCTCAAACAACTACCTGTGAAAGGCAACAAAAGGGTCAAGGGGTCAAGTTTCTTTGATGCTTTGCCCCATCGATGCTTTCACGAGCGCGGCAACGCTTGCCTGCAAGACAAGTCGCATCAAGTCAGGCGTTTTATTGAAAGCTCTCTGTACGTTTCCACCATGTCATCGAAACTCAACTCAACTTAATGACGAGACGAGTCTATTCGGGACTGTCGTTCGTTTCTTCCAGCAATAGCGAAATGGTTCGGATGACTTCATTTGTCACGTCCTGCTGGCATCGCCCGCGTCGACTTTCTGGCAGGATTTCGTCATCAGAAACTTCGATAACCCAATCACAGACAGCCACCGACGGTTGCGTCAATGTTGTGCGCGGGTGCCCATCATTTCTATGCGGAATGATCACTTCGAAACCCTATTCATCATCGTCGTCGTAGCGGCTGGCTTCGAACCTGTCATGCGACATTCCAGCAAGCGAAACTGGGAGCGAACGAATCGGTGTCGTCGGTTCTGTGATGTGCTCCAGAGTTTCGTTAACCTCCAGGAGTAACTCGCGCAGGTCATCACTTCCTTCAAATCTGATTCCGAAGTGTGCGGCGCGATCCATGACGCTTACCAACTGGCCAGCCGTTTTCTGCCATTGGCTCGACAGAGCATACAGTCGTTTATCGATACTGATGTCTGATTCGAACGCTCCGGACATGATGCCATCAGTCCAGGCTGTCTTTATCTGCTCAAGTTGATCCCAAATCAAAACAGTTAGAGCGCACAATCCACACCCGGCCCCGCTCACGGAGTAGCACGCATGGCGAAATACCAGAACGCGTTGCCTCAGTCCCAAGGCAACTTCTTCATGACTGATTGAGGAATCGAGACCACGTTAATTTTTTTTGACGGGCAGGCTCTTCCTTATTTCGCGGCATTTCACCTCCTCAAGACGCACAGTGGTGAAGAGAGCCTTAGAAAGTACTTCCGGACCGGAATTGGCTCGAACACACCGGTCAGGTCTCGTGCTCGAAACCGCCACATGGCGGGCAAGTAAGGATTGGGGGCGATAGGCTCGGGTATTCCGCTGACGCACTTGCTGAGGCCAACGGCAAATGCGTTGAAATCCTGGAGGAAATCCGAGACGAGTACGAATACACCGAAACACCAATCGTCATCAGCGGATGTATTGGTCCTCGCGGGGACGGGTATGTGCCCACCGCTCTAATGTCTGAGAGCCAAGCCGAGGACTACCACTGCTCCCAGGTCGAGACCTTCGTCGGTACTGCTGTCGATCTGGTCACGGCCATCACCATGAACTACGCCGCAGAGCCCATTGGAGTGGCTCGTGCAGCTCAGAAAGCCGCACTCCCTGTCGTCATCTCTCTCACGGGCGAGACCGACGGAAGGCAATTGATTGGGGCCATCCAAAACAGTAAGCATTCCACAGGTCAGCTTTCGTGCATTTCGCATGATGAACATACTGGTTCAGGCTACCGATCCGACGTGATCGGCTTGAGCGTTGTTTTTGCTGCGGCGCTGAAGCGGGACGCAGGAGTCACGGTGTTGGCAGAGCAGCGTTTGCTGAAACCTGCGATTGTTTGCAGCCACAACTCAGCAGACAGGTTCAGGCGATCCAGAATCGGGGGAACTTTCCTTGCCACCGACCCGCGTCTGCCTGGCTTCACCTGACGACCGGTCCAGTCCGGAAGCTACAGGTATTCCGCCAGAGACATGAACACGCAACCCTTGTTTGACGCTCGACGCGACGAACATTTCTCACGAACCTTCTTTCGCTTCGGCTCAAGTTCCACAGGAGCCAGCCAGCCCGCGTTCTCACCATGCTCAATGCGAGCGTCTTTGGCATCGGCCGTCGAGACTACGTCGGCGAGCAAACAAAGGTTCCAGCAAACAAAGGTTCCAGCCACCGAGCAAACAAAGCCTCCAGCCACCGTAAAAGACTCCCATACTTTTTCTACCACCACTTATTCGCACGCGGAAGCTTTTCCGTTGCGGGCGTGGTGCGGAATGCGGGCTGGCCTGCTGGTTTACGTTGTTGCATCTGAATATACTGCTGGCGTGAACGGCCGAGCAAACCAGATGAGAATCGATTCGATTGAGGAACAAGAGTGCAAAATTTCTCGCGACGACTTGCGGCGGCAGTGTGTTATTTGAGCCTTTCTGGTGCTCTGCTGACCGCTGAAGACTGGCCTCATTGGCGGGGACCGAATCGCAACGACATCGTTGGCGAATCGTCGGGCTGGACGGCGGAGGGATGGCGGAGGGATGGCGATCCTCGGCATCGGCATGGAAGCAAAATGTCGGCGAAGGATCTACGTCACCGATTGTCGTGGGTGAATGTTTGTACGTCATGGGCTGGCGCGGCCAAAAGGACTTCGTGCACTGTCTAAATGCAAAGACCGGCAAGGAAGAGTGGTCGGTTTCGTACAAGTGCCCGCAGTATGGGCGCCTCGCAACGGGTGACGAAGGACTCTATTCCGGTCCTACGTCGACACCTGGAGAGTCGAAAACGGGGACATAGTACTTTACCGGTTCAGTGGGATGTCCCCGCTTTGTGGGATTCTGTTCTGGCATGCAGCAACAAATCCATCGAGAAATTTGCGGTACCCAACCTTACCGATCGATCCGCAATTCTCGTGTCCGGCACCATCAATCAAGCATAGTTTATGACCAACACGTTCCATCCCCACTGATGAAATCGTTCGGTGTGTTCGAGATTCTTTCCCTTGGTCGCATCTTGGCCGTGCAGGTAGAGAAAGACTGGAGCCTCCGAATTTTCGACGGGGACCCAAAAGTTGCTGTGTGATCGGGCTACAAGCACAGTCGCCGATTCACGAAATGACGAAATCGATGTACTGAGCCTCACAAGCGGTTGAGTAAGAAACTCGAAGGCGGCGTGCTTGAGGCAGAAGTTGAATGCATGCGGTGGTTTGCCAGTAATTGCTGTGCGTGCAGAGAGTGAGCCGTGATGGCGACGCTGCGGGACCATGATTCGCCATTTGCTTAGCGAGTGTGTCCGGGTCCAGCGGTGAGTCGATCTGTTCGATGTCGCGGAGAGCCCGTTCCCGGTGTTCCGACGACGAGTGGACTCGATGGCCGCGTAACGCTCGGGGAGACCGATTGCCATGGATTGCGTTCGTGGGAAGCTGAACAGCCG
>Ga0335396_10005849_pt1 | contig 12492 bp, 7 predicted proteins | sample FRY02_FD_205743 | JGI IMG/M metagenome (GOLD analysis project Ga0335396, IMG submission 205743) | Freshwater microbial communities from Lake Fryxell liftoff mats and glacier meltwater in Antarctica - FRY-02 (spades assembly) (version 2) | ecosystem: Environmental > Aquatic > Freshwater > Ice >... | reverse complement strand
TGTCTTGGAGGTGGTCCAGCGCCTGATGGACCCGGAGCGCCGATCACAGTCGCTGGGCGTGGTGACCTTCTCCGTCGCCCAGCAGCGGCTGATCGAGGAACTCCTCGACAAGGAGCGGGCGGCGAAACCCGAGTTGGAACCGTGGTTCTCCGATGCTGTTGACGAACCTGTCTTCGTCAAAAACCTGGAGAGTGTGCAGGGTGACGAGCGGGACATCATCATCTTCTCCCTCGCCTACGGTCCGGATCTGGAGGGGCGTGTCTCGATGAACTTCGGACCGCTCAACCGCGATGGAGGCCAGCGCCGTCTCAATGTCGCCATCACTCGCGCCCGCGAAGAAGTGCTCGTGGTATCAACGTTGCTACCCGAGCACATTGACCTCACCCGCACGGCAGCTCCGGGGGTGGGAGATCTACGGAGCTTTCTCGAATTTGCCCGCCGCGGCCCGGCCGCACTCGCCAATCTCGACCGCCGCCTCGGCACTGCGGATCATGATTCACCCTTCGAAGCTCAAGTAGCCGCGGCCTTGAGGGAGCATGGCTACGAGACCCACGCTCAGGTCGGCTGCTCCGGTTACCGAATCGACCTTGCTGTCGTCCACCCAGATTACCCAGGGGCCTACCTTCTCGGAGTCGAATGCGATGGAGCCTCCTACCATTCCTCCCGCAACGCACGTGATCGTGACAAGCTCCGCCAAGCGGTGCTTGAGGGACTGGGTTGGACCATGGCGCGCGTCTGGTCGACCGAATGGTGGCGTGACCCACACAAGGAAATCACACGGATTGTGGAGCGGATCGAGGAAGCGAAGCGGAGCTATGTCGCCGAGCGCCGACCTCCGATCACCAACGTTCTCCGCGCGATTGCCGATGAGTCGACCGAGTCCGAGGCGAGCATGGAAACCGAAGATGCTGACAGTGAAAAAAAGAGCCTGCCATGGGAGCTGCCAACCTTCGTAGAGAAGCCGGCCTTTCCCGCCTACCACGCCCACCGATTCACCTGGCCCGAGAGACCGCCGGAACTCTTCTACGAAGCGTCGGAAACACCCGCGATTCGGTTTGCCATCGACGAGGTGCTTGCAGCGGAGGCTCCGATCTCTGAACCCCAGCTCACCGCCCGTGTTCGTGCACAGTGGGGTCTGAAGTCATCCGGCAAACGAATTGTGGAACGTGTCCGTTCCATTGCAGCCGCTACCGGAGCCCGCACCGTCCTTCAGGGCGAGAACGTGTTCTACTGGCCCGCAGACTCGGAGCCCGAGCGGTGGAGCACGTTCCGCGTCGCCGGGGAGGAACCTGTTGATCAGCGGAGCGTCGAAGACATCCCGCTCGAAGAGATCGCCGCGGCCGCTCACGCCGTCCTCTCGACTCAACTCAGTTTGACCCAAGAGGGCCTCGTTTCAGAAACGGCCCGGCTTCTCGGCTACAAGAGGACAGGCCGAAAAGTGATCGAGTGCATCGGTGCCGGGGTCGATCTACTCGTTTCGCGGGGAGTTGCGGACAAGGATTGAACGAAGAGAGAATGCGTTCCTGATCTGTCCGCTACGGGCACTCCTTCAGGGCCTTTTCACTTAGATCGCAAGCCCGTTCACTTAATTGTCTTTGGAAAAAGCTGGTCATCCTCAAGAGTTCCGTAGGAACCCGCAAATCGCCCTCCTGCTGGACGAACTCGAATCTATCGGCAATTGCCAGGTCGAGATTGATCGCAGAACATCCTTGCTGCATCCCGACCCAAAAACGCCTGTTAATCCTCCGCTTCCAAAATCGGAGTTTGACCCTGCCTCCCCATTCGCCTTCGTTCGCATATGAGCGAAAGAAAGGCAATTCCGGCAAAGCTCCGGGACAATGTGCTGCGAGAGGCAGGCTACAGGTGCGCCAATCCTCCTTGCCGGACAACGTTAGCGATTCATCTGCACCATATTGTCGAAGTGAGGGCAGGCGGAGGAGATTCGATTGAAAATCTTTTAGCATTGTGTCCGACCTGTCATTCGCTCTTTCACGCCGACATAATCTCTAAAGAGTCAATCCAAGAGTGGAAACACCGTCTAACGACGATCAGCAAGCTCAACGCTGCCGGGGAAAGGAATGGGACGGAATCATCGGCAAATGAGCGCCGTGGTTTTGCGCTCGCGGTGGCGGAGTTCTCCTGGCGAACCTGCGAAATTGGCTTGGTTCGAGGTGAACGATTCAAAAAGCGAGGGCTGTGCACCTTCGTGACGAGAGGCCTCGCGGTAACATCCTTGCACGTGGTTGATGATGTCATCAAAGCTAGCTCAGAAGATGGGAGTTCATGCATTTGGACCAAGGCGGGGATGGCCCCCTTCGAGGAAGTGGAGCGAGATGAATCGCTCGGAATTGCTCTGGTCAAGATGGGATCGATTGACGATGCCTTTACCAGAAAACAGAAACTTGCTCACTCGGACATTGACGACATTCTGGCTCCGCCACTTCAAACCGATGTGCGATTCCGTGTCGTTCCATTTGTAGGCGAACAGGTTGGGATCCTCCACAGTCCTTACTCTACCAAGGAATATCGTGGCGTTCTGGAGCTTCAGTTCGAGACCGCAGTTGTCTCCTATTTAAATAGATTCGGACCTGATCTTGACCCATTTCGCTACACCCTCAGCCCTCTCATCACCCAAATTGAAGATGAGGGTGCCCCTGTCTTCACCTCAGACTCCCGTTTAATTGGCATTCTTACGGAAGCGCATCTTGTGGAAGGTCAGATCGCCACCAGACATGTTTTCACTAGCTTAATTCCGTTACGAAAGATCATACCAGAGAATCAATGATGCAGGGCAACCTCAGCCGTTCTGACATATGCTGCCCCCCTTCAAACCTCCTCCTCCAGCATTTGCCCGTGCTGCTTTAGCCAGGCCTTGGCCTTCTCGGCGAACGAGACCTTGGCGCGGACGATGTTCCAAAACCTCGGGGTATGGTTGCTCTCCAGGAGATGGGCGAGTTCGTGGACGATGACGTAGTCGATTACGAACATCGGGGCCTTGATGAGCCGCCAGTTGAGGTTCACGTTGTCTTTGACTGTGCAGGAACCCCAGCGGTATCGGTTATCGACGATGTTCACGGCTCCCGCGGTGACGCCGAGGTCCCGGGCGTGGCGTTCGGCACGGGGGATGATGGTCTCGCGAGCCCGCTCCAGATACCAGGCCTTTAGCACACCTCGTCTTTTGGTTTGCTGCATCGGAGGAATGCGGAACTTGCGTGAAAACTCCACCGCCCCGCTCTCCGTATCGGCGATCTCGATGCGATATTCACGACCGAGATAAAGCGCCGACTCCCCATTCGCCACCTCCTTGCCCGGAGGGTGGGGAAGATCCTGGTATTTCTGCGCGTGGCCGACTTTTTCGAAGAGCCATTGGCGCTTGCTCTCGACGGCATTGCGGATGGCTTCGTCGCTTGCCCCAACCGGGGCGTGGACCACGATGGAGCGATCCCGCTCTACCGTAATCGTGAGCTTCTTGCGACGGGACGAGCGGACGATCTCGTAGGGCAGATCCATCACGATGCGTAGAGGATGGTGTCGTGATTCTTCTCCGCGATCTCCATGAGACGGCTGTTGATCACCTTGCGTTTTTCGACGATCCCCGGGAGCTTTACAAAAGCCGGCTGGAGCAGGACCTTTTGGATGTCGGCGATGAGCTTGTTCCGGGCCGGGATGCTTTCCCAGAAGCCGGTGAGCGCCAGCTCGCGCACCAGTTCGCCGGAGAGTTCCTGGGTCAAGGCAACGAGCAGACTGATCCTCTCCTCTTCGGGCATGCCGTATGTCACGGGTGATTCGTTCACCATGGCACTCACCCGCTCTGCGGATCCTTCCCCGAAAATCTCGCGGCGCAGCATGCGGAAGATCGGCATCTGCTTTTTCCGATGCAGTCCGTAAGTCGGCTCCTTCCCGGCGCTGAGAATGCGTTGACGCAGTTTCTCGAGTTCCTCGTAGATCTTGTTCCAGTTTGAAGCGAACTCCTCGAAGATCTTGCGCAAGGCCTCGGCGAAGGATGCCCGCAGCTCAGGGTCGTCGTCCATCTCGACTTCGAGGTGATGGCGGACGGCGTGCTCGATCTCCGCCGCCTTCGTCTTCACCCGGTCGTGCTTCTTCACCTCCTTTTGGAAATCCTCATCGAGAATGGAAATGGGCTCCACCTTCACATCGACGCCCTTCGACTCGAGGTAGGCATCCACGATCTTTCTGAGCTTGGGCGGGATGCCCTTCATGCTGAGGCGTCCGTCGCGGAGGTGTTTGCTCGCGAGAGCCTGTATCTCGGCGAGAGCCTCGTAGTCGCTGAGGTAATCGAGCGCTTCTTTTGCCGGGAAGACGAGGTTGAGGTTCTTGGTGAACTGCTTGAAGAGGGCCATGAACTGGAAGCGCAGATCCTCGTCGTAGAAGAGATCGTAGAAGGCGTCGTGATCATTGAGCTCGCTCAAGCCGTGTTCCTTCAGAAACGACAGGATCTCGTCGTGACTGTTCTTCAGCTCACGCAGTTCTTCCTCGGGAAAACTCAGGGCATCGATCACCTCTTGCTGCTCCCGATCATCGTAGCCGTCGAGAGCCCGTTTCAGATGATGTCCGATGCCGACATAATCGACGACGAACCCCTTGTCCTTCCCTTCACCCCCGACCCGATTGACCCGGGCGATGGCCTGGAGCAGTCCGTGAGCGACGATGATCTTGTCCAGATACATGACCTGCTCCACGGGCGCGTCGAAGCCCGTGAGCAGCATGTTGTTGACGATGATGATGCCGATGTCTCCGTTCACGCCCTCGTCCTCCTTGCCAAAGCGTAGTTTGAAACTCTTGATCGAGGACGTGTGACGGGTGGCGTCGGTGAAGGCCTTCAGGTGGAGTTCGTCGTTGTGTCGGCCTGAGATGACCACGTCGGTCTTGAGCCGCCTCAGCATCTCCAACTCGGCATCACAGTTGCCCCGAGCCTCGGCATCCGCAACGGCCGCCTTCAGCGCCTCATCGACATGGGTCTTGTAGCGAACTGCCGCCTCCCGGGAACAGGCCACGATCTGCGCCTTGTAGCCGTTGGGGAAGACGTGGGTGAGGTAATGCGCCACCATGTCCTTCGCCTTCGCCTCGATCGTTGGATACGACTCCAGATAGGCTTTCCGTCCTCCGGCCCCGAGGATCTGAAGATGCTCCGGCAGAGTGTAATCGTAGAAGACATCCTTGAACATCGCGTCCATCGCCTCCTTGTCGGTCACCTCCGCATTGTGGGTGCGGCCCTCGTAGACGATCTCGAGCGTCACCCCGTCGGCGATGGACTGCCGCATCGTGTATTTATCGATGTAGTCGCCAAAGACCTTTTCGGTCTTGTCGATGGGAGTGCCCGTGTAGCCGATGCGGGTGGCGCTCGGGATGCCCTTGTCGAGATTGGCGGCCAGCTTCGAGTATTGCGAGCGATGCGCCTCGTCCGTCATCACAAGAATGTTCGGGCTCGTATTCAATTCGGGGAACATTTCCGTCAGGTCCGCCTCGCGGAACTTGTGGATCATCGCCATCACCAGATCCGAGGCATCGCTGGAGAGCAGGCGCTTGAGCGATTCGATACTGTCGGCCACCTTCACCGTGTAGCCGATGCTCTGGCTCGTTTCGCTGAGCTGCTCCTCCAGCTGCGTGCGGTCCGTCACGAAAACGATCTTCCATTTGGACAATGCCGCGTGTCGATACATCTCGCGCACCATGAACATCATCGTCAGGGACTTGCCGCTGCCCTGGGTATGCCAGATGATCCCGCTGCGCTCGCGCTTGTTCTTGCCGTCGAGGAGGCGCTTCACCGCCAACTTCACGGCGCGGAACTGCTGGTAGCGCCCCACGATCTTGATCAACTCGCCTTTGTCGTTGGTGCCGTAGAGCGTGTAGGTGCGGATGAGGTCGAGCAGGTTCCGGTGGTCGAGCATGCCAGCCACGAGACGCTGCTGATCGTTCGGCCCACTGGATCCGTGCTCCAGTTCATCAACCGAGCGGGGAAAGGGATCGGACCACCGGTAGAAATGCTTCTCTGTGTGGGTTGTGATCGTGCCGAACTTCGCCTCCTGCCGACACGTCGCGACGACGAACTGATTGTAGTAAAAGAGCGGGGCACTGCCCTCGCCCTTGGCTCCACGCTGCTCGCTGTAGCGCAGCAGTTGGGCTATCGCCTCCGGTATGGGTTCCTTGACCTTGGGCGACTTGCACTCGATCACCACCACGGGGATGCCGTTGAGGTAGAGGACGATGTCCGGAATGATGTGGTGCTCGGTGCCGAGGATGCGAACCTTGAGTTGGCAGACCGCGATGAAGCGGTTGTTCCCGCGATGGTCGTAATCGAGGAAGTGCGCCGTCGGGCTGCGCTCCCCCGTCTGCCTGTTTTCGCCTATGCACGCTCCGCGGGTGAGCAGTCCAAAGACGTGCTGGTTGTTCTGGAGCAGGTTGCCTCCGGAAAAGCTGACCGTGAGTTGTTTCACCAGATCCTCCGCCTGGTCGTCCTCCAGCCACGGCTGGATCACCTTCAGCTGTTCCCGCAGGACCGGCACCATCACGACCTCTGCCAAGCTCGTGCGGTGACTGTCCCCCGGATGCTGCTTCGCATCGAGGTCGAGGATTTCCCATCCCAGCCCCTCCAGTTGGGCGAGCAACGGCTTCTCGACGTGCTGGCGCTCGTCGATGCGGATCTGGGTGGCGGTGTCCTTGTGGCTCATGAGTTCTGATTCTCGGATAGCCAGCGTTTGCCGTCAGCAGTGAGGCGGTACTTCTGGAGGCGGCTATTCGGTTTGTCGGGGATGGTCATTTCTATCACCTTGGCAGCAATTCCCGCCTGTTGGTAGTGCTGTCGAAAGTGCTTCTCATCACGCAGACCGAGAGCTTCCATAATCTCGGTCCGCCTCATCTCACCAATGATGGCGCCGAGCATCTTTCCCACTTCGGGGGTGACTTCGGGGGTGACTTCACCTGCGGGCGGTGAGTCTGGGGCCGCCATGGATTTAAGATACTCCGGTGCGTATCGAAACTCGATGGTGAGTCCTGTCCCGTCGAAGTCGAGCACGGGCTTCGGGATGCCGCCGGCCTTGCAGGCGGCGAAGATCCGCTCGATGCCACGGCCCCAGGTTTCAATTTCGCCGGAGCGGAAAAAGACGTTGGCGATGGCGGGATTGAAGGGAGTGGAGGCGTGCGCGGCCAGAAGGTTCTTCACAGTCCAGCCTTCCGGAAGCACGGCGGGGTTCCAGATGCGGAGGCGATCCTCGTGGATGCGGATCTGCACCGGTGCGCCGATGGCGTAGTCGCGATGGACGAGGGCATTGAGAATGGCCTCGCGCAGGGCGGCATCGGGCACGGGGTAACGCTCGATGCGCTGGATACCCTGATAGGTGATGGCGGCTTTGAGATATTTGGTGCGGACGAGATCGATGGTCTTCGCCGCCTGGGTAAAGAGATCGCCCTGGATGAGGTCGTGGTAGGCGAGGTCGGATTCGGAGCGGAAGAAGCCGATCTTCACGAAGGCTCCGGTGACGAACTTCTCGGGGTCGGCATGGAAGAGGAGGACGGCGGCCCGTTTGAGGTAGGCACCCTCGATGAGCTGGAGTTTTTCTACGAGGGCGGCTTTGGACGAGCGCAAATCCGCCGGGTCGATACGTCCGCTGACTCGGGCGAGTTCGCGAAACTGGCTGATGGCAGTAGCGGAGAGGTCGGTGACTTTGACTCCCGGCATGGGCACACCATCCCAGGTGCGGCCTTGGCGACGGAGGAGAAAGCGGTCCAGTGCCGCCCCCTTCAACTCTTGCAAGGTGCTGCCACTGCGCAGGTAGTAATGGCCTCGGTAGCTGATGGGGTTCGGGTAGGGATCGACCACGATTTCCAGATAGAATTTGCCGCCCTTGCCCTTCAGGTTCACCGCCACCACGATACCAAGCAGGTCGCGGATCTTGTTTGGCAGGTCCTCGAGCAGCTTCTTCGCCTCCTTCAGCCCCACGACATCCCCGGCGTCGTTCTTTCCGATCACCAGAGTACCGCCCTCGGCGTTGGCAAAGCCGCACACCCAGCGCAGATATTCGTCGCGCCACGATTCTTTCCATTCGATGTGCTGGGATTCGATGGGGTTCATGGGTTACACGATTTCCGATTCACTCTCCTCGTCCCCAAGCTGCCGCTCCAGCGACTGTCGCACCAGTCCCATGATGTAGGGCAAGTTCTCCAGCTTCTCCAACATTACCTCCGTAGTTCCGTTGCCCCAGCGCCCCAAGCCGGTGACATCCCTGCAGAGCTTGCGGGGGTCGTCCACGTCTGGAACCTCCATGTTCAGGCTGAGCCGCAACCGCTTAGACTGTGGGATAACATCCACGAAATTCGTTTCCGCCTTGAAGGCAATGTATCGCTTAAGGACGACCTCGCGCACACATTCGTCGAGCGCCAGCACCTCTGTGCGGAATGCGTCGAAGAGTTCGCGGGTGGATCCGCCGTCGAGGTAGGGATGGTCGGCCAGTGAATACTCCGACTCTTCCTTTCCTTCGTTACGGTAGGTTTCGAGAATTTCGGCAGGAAGCGTCGGAGCATACCAGATCTTCGTCGCCTTCTCGGCGAGTCGATCCGCCCGCTTCCGGATCGCCTCTTCGTTCCAGACCTCGCAGGTTCCCAGCCCCCCGTTGAGCCGGAGTGGACTCTGCTTGAAGCCCCCGTCCATGTCGCGCTTCTCCTGAAAAGATCGGTCGCTGTATTCCGAGTTGTAGCCGGTCAGGGTCAGGTTGCCGAGGGTGTGCAGATACTGCTCCCGGATGCGCTTCCAGTCCTCGCCGAGGTCGGCCTGCCAGCCCTTGTTCAAGTTCTCGTTCTGCGGCAGGATGTGCTCGATCGTGTAGTCCTGTACCATGACGCGCTCCTTCCGGTCGTGGTTCTCGAAGCGGCGTAGCCAGTAGGAGCGGCGGTTGAACTGGTAGAGATTCCGCACCTTCATCTGGCGCTGGAACTCCTCGTCGCCGGGGAAGCGGCGGTAGGAGGGCAGCCCGAGGAAGTTCGCCTTCACGCTCTCGAGGTAGCGGTCCTTCTTCAACTTCCGTTTGAAGGTCGCGAAGGTCTGTCTCAGGGAATTGGTCGGAATGTCGCAGACGGCCCGGCGGAAGACGTAGCTCTCCACCATCAGGAGGATCTCGATGAACTCGGCTTTGCTCAAGCGCTCCAGCGAAAAATCGGCGTAAAGCTCCATCAGCAGCGGATAACACACGTCCGCCCGCAGCTCCCGGATGTCGTGGAAGGCTTCGGCGAGCTGCACGTCTTTTTCCTTCCCGAGCGCGATGGCGCAAAAGTAGCCCGCGAAGTCCTTCAATGACGCCAACAGGTCCTCGACCTCGTGCTTGCGTGAGTAAGCCTTGAACTCATTGTAAACATCCCCTTTCCGGATGCGGTAGTTTCCCGTTTGGATGACGAGGAAGTAGCGCATGAACTCGTCGAACTGGCTGTTGTAGTTCTCCGCTCCGAAGACGATCTCCATCGGTCGCCAATAGTCGTTGTAGAGGCGGGTTTGCAGGTCGTGCTGCAAGCCCATCAGCACGAAGTTCCGGATCAGGTCCGCCTGGGTCAGGGCCTTGCCGGTCGAGTTCATGCTCTCGAAGATCATCTGCGGATTGTCCAACCCCTGCTGGAGCCGCACGTCCACGATCATCAGCTTCTGGATGCCCTGGTAGACCGTCTTCACATCGGCCGTGGCCATCTGCTCGGTGAAGAAGGCGAAATTGTCCACGATCCTCGAAGAAACCGGCTCCGGCGGGGTCTTGCCTTCGAGGAGGGCGATCAGGGTTTCCTTGTCCGTTTTCGTCAGGAGCATCTTGTAGCTCAGGTCGCCTCTGCCGTAGCGGTTGCGCAGGTAAGAATCCTCGATCTGTTCGGCCGAGACCGGGTCGTCCAGATCTTCGGCTTTGAGACGCCGCATCAGGCTCAGCAGGAGCAACGTCATTGTCGTGATCCGCTGCTGGCCGTCGATCACGAGCCAGCGGGAGATCGCCGCGCTGGTGTCCTGCTCGGGGATGTAGACGGCGGAGCCGATGAAGTGGCTGTTCAGATCGGGATTGCCGCCAACCCGGAGGATGTCCAGCCAGAGCTGCTCGCAGTGGCTCCGCTCCCAGCTGTAGGTGCGCTGGAAGATCGGGATGATGAACTGCTTCGAGCCTTCGAGGAGTTGGGTGAATTGGAGGTCTTGGGCTTTCATTTAGGAAATAAAATCGATGGCTTCTACGTTGACGATCAAAACTACATCCGCCATTCCGCCAAAGCACCTGAACTGTCAAAAATAACCAACACTCCGTTCTCCCTCGATGTCCGATCTAAAGCCCCTACAAGGAGACCATCACAATCTGGACTAGTTCTATAAAACTGCCTCGAGCCTTCCCGCATTTCCCCAAAACGACCATCTCGAAATTTTATAAACCTAAGAGGAATTGAAGTTGAATCCGGAACTAAATATGAACGTTCAGTTGCACTTTCCGCCCCTCTCTGAATTTCTCTTGTCGCACACACTAAAAGGGCATCCAAGCCGATTGCGAGAGCAAACGCGTCCTGCACTGACTGCGAGAGATCTACTTCTGATATCGCGGTCGTTGACCTGTGAGCGGCGCTATGACGACGTTGCGAGAAGTTTTTAAAGACGTTCTCCATTGGCATAGCTGAGACTCCGATCCGAGAGCATAAGCTTAGCATCTGCTGCCAAGGCTTTTGAACGGCAAACGCGTCCAATACTCCTTTTATATTCTCTTTTGAAACATTCGAAGCTGAATGAAAGAATGATATCTCCGATAACATAAAGTCTTCACCATTTGTCGAGCTAACTTTCCGACAGTGCTCTTGAATAAAAGCCATTCGATTCTCAACACTCGTCAATTTCTCCTGAAATCCGATTGCCCGTAGAACGTCCATCGTAGCAGCCTTCTGTAAACCAGTAGGCAGGGTCGAAAACGCAACGCCCGAGCTTTGAATTTCTTCTAATAGTTCAGCAATTCTATCCCGAACGAAGTCTTCAAAAGTGTTAAAGCACTGGATAACTAATCCGTTCCTTAACACACGAGCGGAATCATTTCTCGCGATGCTCTCTGCTCCAATTGCAGGAATATCCTGTAGGTTAAACTCCAAAATCGAAGAGCGGATCGAAACAATCCTTTTGCAAAAATGAGACCTAGCAGCGCTCATGTCTCAACAGAATTTTTTGAACACGTCACAGACAGATGATATTCTCTTCCTAATGCTGCCGGGGTTATTAGTAGATTGACTTACGGACTTTTGAAATTCTGAATCTGATTGATATTCTTTTGAAAATTGCATCAACACTTCATCCCGCCTACTAACCAGTCGGGCAATCTCTGAGTCCGAGAATTGCGCGCATGCAACCATCTGAGCGTCATACATTGGTGAAATGAACTGTGATCGCCACGAATCCCCTTGCGGTTTATAGAACGCTTTGTCCTGAAAGATTTCTTTGCAAGCTCTTAAACAGAATTTAAATTTATTTTCAAGCTTTTCAATTTGACCCCCGCTAGCGAACCGATGGCCCGCCATGAAATCGTCCATTTCTTCACTAAGAATCTTACCGATAGATTGCCATCTATGTTCGATTGTGAAAAAGCGCAGGACATGCTCGACATCCTCCATTTTCACAAAAGCAACAGCGCTTTCGTCCTTAATTTTCATCCGTTCGTGAAGGAAATCACTCACTGAAAGTTTAAAGAGAAGGTCATTCAATGAGCCCGAAAATGCGACATTCCTAATCTCCTGTGGAAGAAGTCTTTCGCCGCCTGTATTCAGCCTTAGAAAAACTTCATATTTTAATTGAGGGTCTGTCTGTTTCAGTAGTGTAATAACACGTAGATACGGCCTTACTGAAAGCGCATTTTGTATTTCCTTTGGCAATTGCGTAAAAGTGTGATTTTCTAGTTCTTGAAACTTTTTGAGACCTGTTAACTTTAGCTTACCCGAGAGAAAATTTCTTATTGTTGTAATTCGCTGCTTTCCATCGATTACCGAATACTTTCCAAAGTCATCTTCAGAAAGATATACCGGTGGAACTGGAACATTTAGAATGAATGACTCGATTAGCGCAGATTGCTTCTCGCGCTTCCAGCGATCCCGCCGCTGATAATGAGGTTCCAAGTCAATTGATCCAGCCTCTGCCATGTCGTGAAGGGCCCGAAGGGAGAAATCGGAGTGCTGTACAATGAGATTGTTCTGGGCGTCAATAAACCTTCTAACAGTCTCGGAGTTTGAATTAGACATTCTATTTATTCGTTAATTTTTACTTTCTGATTTCGTGCCGATAGTTCACCAGATGATGCAAGAATTCGCTTCCTGCCCGTCAGCAGATCCTGCATCAATGCGGTTTTGACGGCCCTGTTCTTTTCGAGATTATCCTGTTCAACGCTGATCTTTGCCGAGACCGCTTTCAATAAACTCTCGATCTTCAACATTTCATCGGGGGGCGGAACCGGGAGAAGTGTGGACCGAAGGGTGTCGGCCTTGATTGAGGCCATG
>Ga0335396_10005848_pt1 | contig 12492 bp, 10 predicted proteins | sample FRY02_FD_205743 | JGI IMG/M metagenome (GOLD analysis project Ga0335396, IMG submission 205743) | Freshwater microbial communities from Lake Fryxell liftoff mats and glacier meltwater in Antarctica - FRY-02 (spades assembly) (version 2) | ecosystem: Environmental > Aquatic > Freshwater > Ice >... | reverse complement strand
CCTTGGCGAGAAACATCAGACCCCCTGTGATTGCCCACTGGTGCAAACCTTGTCGATTTCATCAAGAAATATGATGCCTTGGTTCTCGACCAATTCCACTGCTTTTTCATTGACGGCCTGCCTATCGGTCAAGGCTTCGGTTTCTTGCTCGAGAATAATCTTTCGGGCATCCCAGATTTTAACCTGCCTAGTCTGAGAGTTCTTGGGCAGCATTTTTTCAAACATACTTTGAAAATCAGCATCCATGTTCTCCATTCCCATATTAGAAAACACCTGCACAGGCACAACTTTTTGCTCGATGGATAATTCCACCATGCGCTCTTCCAATTCGCCCGCTTTGAGCCTTTCTTTCATGATTTTCCGAGCGTGATTGCTTTTCACATTCGCATCCTCATCTTCGGCAGAACCAGGGTGCGGTGCTAGGCAAAAGCAAGTCTAGCAAGCATTGTTCAAGTCGCTCTGCAGCCTTGGTTTCCACCGATTTTCGTTGTTCTTTTCGGATCATGCCCGCTGCAACTTCTGCGAGGTTGAGGATCATGCTTTCGACATCTCGGCCATGGTATCCCACTTCGGTATATTTAGTGGCTTCAACTTTAAAGAACGGGCCGCCTACCAAAACCTATGGGGATTCATTGAATGAAAGAGATAATATAGTCTCTAGTCCGGCAAAAAATCCTTCTGGTTATTCTGTACCAATGAGGGGAAAAAGACTTGATACAATTAGACAGTTGAAAGGCCTTGAACAACCTAGCGATTATATTGAAGCACAATTTCATGGTGAATTAACTCTTGACCATGTCGAATCTTTAGTAATCAATTTAAAACCACCTAAGACTAATGCTGGTGACGAAAATGCCACAAAAGGAGATAAGGAACTACACTATATTTTAGAGGAAATGGAAAAACGAGGCATAAGTGTTGTCTTTAAACAACAATATAATTGAATTATGGTAATACAGTGCTATAGTAACTATATGAACGATAAGTTTTTTGAAGTTGTTGCCGTGAAAGGTGAACCACCTTACAGCACTTTGCTAGTTCGAACAGCTTTTGAGAAAGGCCGTATTGTTGAACTAAATTTTGATGAGGCTATGCCCGAGTGGAATTTACTGTCAATAGTTCGTGGCGGTGGTTGGGTTGATGAGTTTGAACCCTTTGATGATAAAACACTTGCTAAAATAAAACACCTCGTCGATACAGCAAAAGAATAAGCCCTTAACAATCATTTTTTTTATTGTTAAATAATTTACCCCGCTCAATTTGACATGGCCTACCCGATTTGTGCATACTGCCGGGCATGGCATCGAAGCTATTGAAAAAAATCTGGATTTCAGAAGCTAAGCTTTCATTCGAACCGCTCAAAGTGGATCGAAAAAAATGCTTAATTTATGGCGTCAAGATCATTGGCTTTGACTCGGATAACGGCCGTAGATATTTGCCAGAAGCCCTTAAAAAAGCTTTACCGCTATATGAGGGCATCAAAGTAAATGTTGATCATCCCGACGACCCCAGCGATACACGCTCAGCATACGACCGATGCGGTAAGCTAATCAATGTAAGGTATGTCGAGGGTAAAGGCTTATTTGGCGATCTTTGGCTTAATCCCGGACATCGTATTTTTGAAAGTGTATTTAGTGCAGCCGAACAGATGCCAGACCTTTTTGGTCTTAGTCACAATGCACAGGGTGAAGGCGAAAAAGAAGACGGCGTTTTTATTGTTTCAAAAATTACCGAAGTTCGTCATGTGGATTTAGTGGCTGACCCTGCAACAACATCTTGGGCCAATCTGCGTGCGATTTCAGTTTTACCAACGCATGGTATCCCACTTCGGTATATTTAGTGGCTTCAACTTTAAAGAACGGGCCGCCTACCAATTGGGCCAATCTGCGTGCGATTTCAGTTTTACCAACGCCTGTGGTCCCGATCATGATGCTATTTTTAGGGGTTACATCTTTGCGCATTTCAGGCGCCAGTTGCTGCCTGCGCCAGCGATTTTTGCACTATTTCAGTGGCATCAAGATTACTGTTGGCGTAACCGTTCGGTGAATACCCTTCTTGCAAGGCATGTTAGCCTTGGAGTTTTTCAATAACTCGAGGGAGAACAAGCAAAATTAATTAGAAGGTATCCCAGAACAACGCTGGCGGGACTACCCTGACCAAGTTCCCCACTACCCCTGCAAATCAACTTCACACGCTTTTACAAATCAGGCCGGTTGCTACTATGCCATCACTTGGCTGGATTACATCGCCACTGCCGCTGATTAAAAGCACATTTTCCTGATCTGCTGCAATCAACATGGCTTCTAATCTTCTTATACATGCGATCTGTGCGCCATTCCCGGGCCAATTCGATGGCTGCACGGGGGACTAAACCTTGATAATCCTTCAATTTAGATTTAAAGCGTTCGATGAGTGCAAAAGCGTCTGCAGCTGCACCGGCAAAGCCTGCAAGCACTTTTCCCTAAAAAAGTCTGCGGATTTTTTAGGCATCGTGTTTCATTACTATATTGCCCAATGTTACTTGGCCATCACCGCCTAAGGCCACTTTGCCTTGGTACCTGACCGCCAAAATGGTCGTAGCGTGAATTTTTTCAAGCATATCTGCTTTCTTAGGGGGTACTTGGCTTTATTTGCAACATTTTAGAAAATCGCCGTAATATTCGTATCACAAACCCGAATTACTTTATAATGGCTTTTGTTGGGAACATTCATTCTTTGAAAGGGAAACTCATGATAAGCATCATGAAAAACTTAAGTATACTCGGGGCGGTGGTACTTTGCTTGGGAATAAATAGCGACTTAAAAGCTGAATACCGCGAGGTCAAAGATACTGCAGGTTTTTTTTCTGAAAATGCAAAGTCCGAAGCCAACCGCAGAATCTTAGACATTGAAAAACGATTCAAGCATGATCTTGTGATCGAAACCTTCAACAGTGTCCCAGAAGATTTCAAGAAAGGCGTTGATCCTAAAGATAAACCTGCAGTCGGACGAATGTTTGACCAATGGGCACGAAAGCAAGCCTCCAGCCTTAGGGTCAATGGGGTTTATATCCTGCTTTCTAAAGACCCTGCACATCTTCAAATTGAAGTCGGCAATGAAACCCAAAAGAAAACTTTTTCATTGCTTGACCGCGACAACCTAACCAGCCTCATGGTTGCAAAACTCAAAGAAAAGCAAAATGATAAAGCTCTGATCGAAGCAGTCAACTTTGTTTATTCCGCAATGGAATCGCACCCTGAAACCCGCAAGTCTGGTGGGGCACCTGCAGTTAACAACCAAAACAAACCGGTGGCTGCTGCTCCTATTCCTACTCCTAATGCAGAAAATAAAGCCGAAGGCTCCCCTATTGGTGGCTGGATTTGCATGGGTCTTTTAGCGGTTGGCGGGATTTGGCTGGTCATCGCAATATTTAAAGCCCTGTTTGGCGGGGGCGGGGCAACGGCGGGCGGCGGGGGTTATGGTGGCGGCGGTATGGCTCCTGGCTATGGTGGCGGCGGGGGCGGCGGCTTTTTAAGCTCCCTCATGGGGGGTATGTTTGGCGCTGCTGCTGGTATGTATTTGTACAACAACTTTTTAGGGGGTGGCCATTCGGGGTCTTCCGCTTATGGTGCTGATCAAAATAGCGCGGGCGATAACGGCTCTTCTGCCCAAGACTCGGATTACTCCGGTTCGGGCGGCGATATTGATGATAACTCGGGCGGCGGTGGCGGCGACTTCGGCAATGATGCTGGCAATGATGCTGGTGGTGGTGGTTGGTTTGGTGGCGGCGATAGCAGTAGCGATAGTGGTGGCGGATGGTTTGGTGGCGGCGATAATGGCGGTGGTGGTGATTTCGGTGGCGGTGGTGGCGATTTCGGTGGCGGCGGTGGGGATTTCGGTGGCGGCGGTGGGGACTAATCCCCTAACTTTAATTTCTTTAGGATTTTCTCTCGTTGACCAACTGCTTTTTTTGTCAAAAACTTGCCTCCATTCCTTCTCTACCACTAGAAGAACTTGTTTGGAACTTCCCCAATAGCTTCGTGCTGCTGGGGAAGTGGCAGTTTTTTAAAGGCTATTGCATTGTTGTTGCCAAGCAACATGTGCGTGAACTTAACGACCTTTCAACGGAATCTCGACACGCCTATTTTGATGAAATGTGTCTTGTTGCCAAAGCCATCGAACAAGTTTTCGAGCCCCTAAAGCTTAATTACGAACTTTTAGGCAACCAGGTATCTCACCTTCATTGGCATTTATTTCCTCGTTATCAGCACGACTCTGAAACCTTGATGCCTGTTTGGTTAAGGCTCGATCGTGCAGACAAGAACCCCGAAGAACATCTGCGTTGTACAACTTCGAATCTTACTCCTTTGCAGACAGCAAACCTTTTACGCAACTGTCTTGAAAAGCTGGGGGCAAAAAAAGATGCATAAAGTTCGAATCGGAACCAGAGGCAGCCCTCTTGCCCTTTGGCAGGCACATTATGTGCGTGATACCCTTGCAAAGCATTTCCCTGAACAAAAAATCGAACTGGTTATTCTTGATACCAAGGGCGACCAGATTCGCGATCGTGCTCTCAGCCAGATTGGCTCCGATGGTTTATTTACCAAAGAAATTCAACTCGCACTCCTAGACAATAGCGTTGATATCGCAGTACACAGTTTAAAAGATCTGCCCACTGCAAAAGTCGCAGGGCTTAAGCTTGCTGCAATTCCCAAGCGGGGGTCTACAGGTGATGCCTTTGTTTCCAACACCATCAGTTCTTTCGATGCCCTGCCCCAACATGCAACTATTGGCACCACCAGTTTAAGGCGGAGATCGCAAGCCATTTATCGCAGGCCAGATTTAAACTTAGTTCATCTTCGAGGCAATGTTGAAACTAGGCTGAACAAGATTGAATCTGAAAAACTCGATGGGATCATACTGGCGGAAGCCGGCTTGATCCGACTTGGGTTTGAAAGTCGAATCAAAGAAATTCTTGACCCCGAATGGATGCTTCCCGCGGTTGGACAAGGGGCGCTTGGACTTGAGTGCAGGGATGATGATGCAAATACTTTACAACTCTTGGAAAAACTCGATGATCCGATAACCCATGCTGAAACAATTGCAGAGCGATCGCTGCTCAGAAATCTGGGGGGCGGGTGCTTGGTTCCGGTTGGTATTCGCACGAAGATAACAGGCGATATCATTTTTTTGACAGCAGTGGTTTTATCAGAAGATGGCAAACAACGAATAATAGCGGATGAAACCGGATCGATCAAGGAAGTTGAAATGATAGGATTAAGGTTGGCAGAGAAGATGAAAAAAGGTGGAGCGGAAAAGATACTTTCAAGTATCCGCCCTGCCCTTCCTTCGTAAAATTTATTTGCCCTTGGCCTTCTCCCCAAAGATTTTAAAATCTGCCCAATCGCCCGTGTCATCAAAAGTACCAACGCCAACTTTTCCATGGGTAAAGTTTTTGTTGGTTGCAGTCATGATCGGTTCATTCATATCATCAAAAAAAACTTCGATGGATCCAGTAGAGACATTGCGTTTGATGCGAGCCTTATGCCATGAGTCAGTCCAATTTGTTCCGGGTGTTGTCTTGATTGAAATTTTCTTCCGATCGCTGCCATCGACTATGAAAATTTGATTTGCATGATCATCAGTTTTCTTCCCGAGATGAACATAATAAAAATGGGCAGGATCTTGATAACCAAAGAAGAGGCATAGATCGCGGTGGTTATAATCCTTGATGGTGCTGAGCATTTTGGTTTCTAACACAAAATCTCCAACGATGAGATCTTTCACAAGTGCAAAGTGATAGGGGCTACGATGAGGGGGCTTAAAGGCACTGGCTTTTTTAAATTGGCTCAAAGCTTTGAAACCATCCTTGGCATCGACTATTTTCCAGCATGAACTATCGCTAAAAACCCAACGACCAAAGCCTTTCGTGAAGTCATCTTCAAAAAGAAGCGGTAAATTATCTGCACCATACGAATAACCGAACATCGAAAAAGCCAAAACACTAAGAAAAAGCAGTCTAAACATGGCGTACCTCGTGTAGATTCCAGTAAGATGATACTTAGAATATAATCTTTAGTTTTCCAGAATCCAAGAAAGTTTCCATGCAGGAATCCCTAGCTAAAAGAAAACCCGAACTACTGGCACCCGCGGGGGACTGGGATTGCTTAAAGGCAGCAGCAGCCAACGGAGCCGATGCAGTCTATTTTGGACTTGATCAATTTAATGCCAGGCACAGAGCAACCAACTTTACTCTTGCGGAACTTCCCAAGGTAGTGGCTTATCTTCACAGCCACAATATTCGAGCATTTGTAGCGTTTAACATTTTGATTTTTTCAGAAGAACTAAAAGAAGCTGAAAGATATCTTCAGGAAATCGCCCGTGCGGGGGTAGATGCAGTCATTGTCCAAGATCTGGGCTTAGCCAAGCTTGCAAGGTTGGCGGTTCCCGAATTAGAAATTCATGCAAGCACTCAGATGACGATTTCCGATTCCCGAGGGGCCACCTTTGCTGAAGAGCTTGGGGCCACTCAAGCTGTATTAGCACGCGAGATGTCGATCGAACAAATTGCCAAGATTTCCGAAGAGAGCACCATTCCCTTGGAAGTTTTTGTTCATGGCGCATTATGCGTTGCTTACAGCGGCCAATGCCTTACCAGCGAAGCATTGGGCGGGCGCAGCGCCAATCGGGGCCAATGTGCACAGGCTTGCAGGATGCCCTATGATATGATCGTGGATGGGAAAAAAGCCAATCTTGGCGACAAGGCTTATCTATTAAGCCCGCAGGATCTTGCAGGCCATGCGCAAATTGCAGAACTCATTCAGGCAGGGGTAACCTGTTTCAAAATTGAAGGGCGGTTAAAAGGAGCGGCCTATGTTGCTGCAACAACAAGGCTTTATCGTGAGGCAATCGATTGCGCCATGGAAGGCCGACCTTTTGAACCTGATAAAATCCAGTTAAACGACCTTACGATGGCTTTTTCACGCGGATTCACACCGGGTTTCCTTCACGGAAACAATCATCAAAAACTAGTTCGTGGGCGATTCCCCAAGAGTCGAGGCTTATTACTTGGTCGCATTATCGACATCAAAGCAGGCACCCTCTTTCTAAAACTTGACAAAGATCATCTAGGCCAAGCCTTACCCTTGCAAACAGGCGATGGGATTGTGATTGATCTGGCCCGCCCTGAAGATAAAGAGCCGGGCGGCCGCGTTGTTGAAATTCAAAAAACCAGAATCAGTGATGTAATTGAAATACGATTACATGGCGGAATAGAAGTAAATAAGCAAGAGGTTCTGGATGCCCCCGTTTGGAAAACAGACGATCCGGATTTCCGAAAACGGATGGAAGCCAGTTTCGCTCGTGATCTTGTCGTTCATCGCACACCTTTAAATTTTAAGCTGGATTGCAAAACCAATGGTCCGTTGCAGGTTGAAGCCTTTTGCACGGATGGCACATCTGCAAAAGCAACATGGGAAGGCCCGGTACAAGAGGCACACCAGCGCCCTTTTGAATTAAGCGATGCAAAGGAATATCTTGGCAGACTGGGCAGCACACCATTTTCGCTGGGCACGATTGAGCTTAATATTTTGGGAAAACCGATGATTCCCCCCGCGATCTTAAACAAACTTCGACGCGAATTGGTGGATCAGTTGATTGATACTCGAAAAAACAACCAAGTCAGGCCCATTGTCAGGACTCATGCGCTAGAACAATTGCGGGCGCAAATCCAAGTTTCTAAACCACTGCAACACGAACCACCTTCGCTTGTGCCTTTGGTGCGCAATCATGGGCAACTCGATGCAGTGCTTGCTTGGGCAAAAAGCCCTCAAGCCACCAAGATTTCAATGATTCATTGCGATTTTGAAGATACCAAGCTTTACAAAGAGGCCGTAACCAAAGCAAACTCGGCTGGGATTCCTATTTCTTTGGCAACCTTGCGGGTAATCAAACCGGGCGAAGATGGCTTTCTTACCCAAGTAATTAAATACCAACCCGATGCCTTGTTGATTCGAAATATTAGCGCCCTTAGATATGCTAAAATACATGAACCATCCCTCAGGCTGATTGGCGATTGGTCGCTCAATTGCGTCAATGAAATAAGCACTCGCATGATGCTTGATGAAGGATTGGAGCGCCTAGCCCCTGGGAACGATCTTAACTGGGAACAGCTCAAGCAACTGGTGATGAGATCGGACCCCATGGCACTGGAAATCGGCACTCACCTGCATATGCCCATGTTTCACATGGAGCATTGCATCTTTGCTGCTTTTCTTTCTTCGGGCAAAGATCACCGCGATTGTGGCAGGCCCTGCGAAACTCACAAAGTTTCACTGCGCGATCGCAGCACGGGCGCAGAGTTCCCCGTTGGGGTGGATTCGGGTTGCAGAAACACGGTTTACAATTCAGTTCCCCAATCTGCAGCAGAGTATTTAAAACGACTTATTGAAATGCATGTATCTTACTTCAGGATTGAATTCCTCAGAGAATCAAACCTAGAAGTACAGAAAATTCTCGATGGGTACGGTTCGGTACTTTCGGGTAAAAATGATGGTAGAAATCTTTGGCAAAACCTAAAGGCTAGCAATCAGGTAGGTTTAACTAGGGGTACCTTTAATTTGCTTTAAGCTTGATCTGCACCTTGGGTTTGCACTTTCTTGATTCCCGGGTTGCTTTAAACTGTTGATCAAGGATAATCATTGCAGGAATTCTTTGCCGCCCTTTAAAATTCATAGATGGCATTGAAATGGAACCATTGTTCGATGAATAGTGAATCTTCGAATTCTGAATTACCAAAGGAAGTGCTGCTGGGAACACCCGGCCCACTGCCCAAGCTCCACATTGATTTGGATCCGTCCGACCCTGCTGCTTTATTATTTGCTTCTGGCATCGAATCAACCGACGATGTTCCAACGATTGTTTCACGAACCCCACCCCAGTTGGTAAAGTCTGCAGAAGCAGAAACCCCTCCAGATGTTTTCAAAGGTAAAAAACTCGGGCATTATGAATTGATTGGGGCCATAGGAAAAGGTGGGATGGCTACCGTCTTAAAAGCCAGAGACACTTTGTTGGATAGAACCGTAGCGGTTAAGGTATTGCCCCCTGATATGGCAAAAGAAAACGAGAATGTTTTACGGTTTCATCAAGAGGCAAGAAGCGCAGCAAGGCTTGATCACGAAAACATCGCCCGGGTATTTTATTGCGGTGAAGATCAAAACCTAAGTTTCATCGCTTTTGAATTCATCGAGGGAAAAAACCTGCGTGAGATTCTAACCGCACGCAATACCATCCCCTACCAAGAAGCATTGCTTTACATGATTCAAGTTGCCCGCGGGATGAATCATGCCGCCAGCCGTAATGTCGTTCACCGAGATATCAAGCCTTCCAACATCATCATAACGCCAACAGGCTTGGTAAAATTGGTGGACATGGGTCTTGCCAGATCACTTGGGCCCAATGAAGGCGGGCTGACACAATCCGGAATGACATTAGGCACCTTTGATTATATTTCACCCGAGCAGGCACTAGAACCACGGGATGCAGATCATCGCAGCGATATTTATTCGCTGGGGTGCACTTTTTATCATTTGATTACAGGCCATGCAGTGGTTCCAGAAGGTACCGCAGCGCGAAAACTTTACCATCATCAGCATGTTAAACCCACCGATCCCCGAGTATTGATTCCAGATTTACCTGATGAAATAGCAATGCTTCTAGACAAAATGATGGCAAAGTTACCGATCGATAGGTACCAGTCGCCCCAAGCAATGCTTGACGAGATGGAAAATGTTGCAATTAGGCTTGGCATTGCGACTCAGGATTCTCAGATTAAAGCATCAGGCAGCACCCTTATTAGCCCGGAAGGCAGGCACCAAAGCCTGACTTATCCCTTGGCATTGGTAGGGTTATTTATCACACTTGCGCTTGTCTTTATGGATTCTCTGCAAAGTAAATCACCAAGTGTAGAGGGAAATTGGCCTTTTAAAAACCAGCGCTCCGCCTCCAACGATTCGCCTTTGCTTCATGATTCAGGGGTCGATAAACCAAGGGAGAATACACCGATCAATAACCCAGCGACGGAATCAAAAGCTGGGTTGATAACTAGGTATGAATCGGAAGAACCAACTTTAAAAGACCTACGAGAATGGCTCCAACGAAATAAGGACGCAAGGCAAATTGAGATCATCCTATCCAAAGATCTTGACCTGACGCCTGAAAATGACAAACAAGAGCCAGGATTGATCATCAACAATGCACAAATAAAAATCCGGGGCAAGGACTCCGTTAAAAGGCCCACCATTAGATTAAACTATGATGCCCGATCCTCTACCAACCCCATTGCTTGGTCTGCCTTCGCCATCGATTCAGATGATGCCACCATACAAGATGTCAACATCGCAATTGATGCCCGATCCACAGACACCGAAATGCATGGGATAACCTACCGGGGAAAAAAAACACTGGTTTTAAGACGCTGTGAATTTATTCAGGCACAAGCTGTTCAAAGTGAGAATAGACAATTGGCATCTCTGCTAATAGATTCTCCCGAAAACACAAAACCCCTGATTAATATAGAAGATTGCTGTTTTCTTGGTTTCGAACAGATTGTTTCACCACTTAACGAAATCGGAAAACCTGAACCTGTTTCTTACAGGCAACCGGATGGCGGGGGTTGTGATGCAATAATTAAAAAAGGAAATTCGCGCATCAGGATAACCGATTGTGTATTTGGACCACATTACTCCGTTATTCATTTTTCGGGGAAAACCGATATGGATAACCCGGTAATGTTTCAGCATTGTTCATTCATGCAAGGTACGAAATCCAGTTTGATTTACGCAGGTCTGCAATCGAGCCCTCAAGTTGAAATAAACCATTCCTTAATTGCAAAACTCCCAGACTTGGCATTCCAGACAGATACCGACAGTGCTGTTCTTATTCGAAATACCATGGGCCCTAATCAGACAAAGTACAAAGGCGAAGAGAATCGTTATTACAAGGTTGATAGTTTTTTGGTCCAGAACTCCGCCCAAGTTTCCGTCCATGAATTCCCGGCGTTTCAAGCCCAGTTGCGAGACAACAAGCTAGGTGCCGACGATACTTCGAGATTACTGGAAACTAGCCCTTGGAAAAACGACCAGCCTCTTAAATTGCTCGAAGAGTTTCATCTGGGGCAAGCTTTCATGGTCAAAGATACCGTTATTGAACTTCGCAGCCCGGATAACATTTCCGGCAGGCTCATCGGTGCGGAAAAATTTCTCGACTTCTCTTATATCTCGAAACCCCTTCCCCCCATAGCAAACACCAAGCCCGAAACATCCGCCAAATCTAGAATTGTCGATGCTAATGAAACCGAAGATCCTTTAAAGTTTGTTTTTAAAACTCTTGAAGCAGCGCTCGCTACTTGCAAAGGGGGAGAAACAATTCTTATCAGGCATGAAGGCGACCTTATTTTAAAACCATTGAGGATTGACAAAATCGCATACGAAATTACCATCAAATCTTTCCCGGGCAGCAAGCCTGTTTTAGTTTCTGGAGATACACGCGAGGGAATAATAGTTGCAATGTTCCTGATCAATGAAAGCTCCTTAAAGCTTGAAGATTTGGAAATTGTATCGAGGCCTTTTCTATCGGGATTACGAACCCCATCTCTGGCAATACTAGGAAAGGCCAGTTCCTTTAACCTGAAAAATTGCATTATTACATTTGAAAAAAGCGATGCCCTTCAACTCCCCACAGTTGTTGGGTTGTGGGCGGATACAAACCTTATGATGGATTCCATGCTAGGAAAACCAACAACGCCGCCCAATTCCATTTTGATCGATCAATGTAGAGTGCGTGGCGAATGCAACCTATTCAGAAATCGGACCACACGAAATTGTGAATTGCAAATCAACCAAAGTTTCATTGCAATATCAGGGGCAATCATCAAATTGGAAACATCAGGCGCCGGCACATCAGGAATTGCAGGATTACAAGCACGGATGAATAAAGTATCTGCGTTTTGCGAAGGCATCCCATTCCAGATAACACAGGGAAAACCCGCAGTCGTGCCAATTGTGTTAAAACTCAGTGAAAGCCTGTTAGTTCAAATTGGGATGAAGGAATTTGTTCAATTGGAAGACCCCGAAATATCACCGGAGCGACTTAAAGAATCGATTCAAATTGAAGGTAGCAGGAATATTTATGGGAGTGGAGACAACTTACTTTTAGCAAAGTCGCCTTTGGATGCTAACAAAGATTTTTTGTTGTCTTTTGAAGGCTGGAAGGCACATTTTTCAGATTTGCAAGGATCAAAGTTGACCATGCCTATTCCAGCCCTTGCAACAAAATCTGCATCATTTTGGAAAGCCCCATTGAATCAATTTCGCACAGAAGAAACAACAGGGGTAGGATATAGCGCCCCATAAATGAAGAAGGCTTGCTGGAATCACCAAGCAAGCCTTTGTTAACTTTGCGCTGTAAGAAAAAGCTGCTTTACTTCTTTCCACCTTTTTTCTTTACCGTTGCCTT
>Ga0335396_10005843_pt1 | contig 12503 bp, 11 predicted proteins | sample FRY02_FD_205743 | JGI IMG/M metagenome (GOLD analysis project Ga0335396, IMG submission 205743) | Freshwater microbial communities from Lake Fryxell liftoff mats and glacier meltwater in Antarctica - FRY-02 (spades assembly) (version 2) | ecosystem: Environmental > Aquatic > Freshwater > Ice >... | reverse complement strand
CTTTGCAAATTGGAGTTCATCATGCAGAGAAAGTAAATTGTCTTTTTTACATGAGCTAAGACTCAAAATTGCCATACTGACTATCAGTAAAGCACCTTTAATTTGTGTGTAACTTTTCATATCTATGTGTTTTTTATATAAAGCTAAAGGCACAAGATGAAGAACAGATGATTTTTGAATTTTACAAAAGAAATAAATGAATTATTTTCAAATAAAGGCTGAATGGCAATAATTAATTTATAGTTCAGATCAATTTTAATATTTATAAATAAAAAAAGGGCATTGCCATTGGCAATACCCTACTTATAATGTAAAAATAATTAATTACCTGCGTGTCCATCTGCACCATGAGCATGGCCATGTGCTAATTCTTCCTCGGTTGCATCACGAACAGAAATGATCTTACCAATAAAATGAAGATCCTGACCAGCCATTGGGTGGTTCAGATCTACAATTACAGCGGATTCGGTCACTTCATTTACTTTTGCCTGAAACTGATGTCCTTCATCATCCTGTAATGGTAGGATTGATCCGATTTCCGGCATGTCCAAATCTCCAAACATGTCCAAAGGGAGCTCAGTAATTGCATTTTCATCTTTTAAACCATAAGCATGCTCCGCTAAAAGGTGAAAATCATACAGATCGCCCATGTTCAAACCTCCTAAATTTTCTTCAAATTTTGGGAGCATCATTCCTACTCCGAATAAAAAAACTAAAGGATTTTGCTCGTCTGCTTTTTCTACAAATACTTCCTGATCATTTTCTTTTGTGTAAAGATCATAGGTTAGCGCTACAACGCTGTTAGATTGAATTGTCATTTTAATAAATTTAGGTAATTACAGGTTTGGAATTTTAATCCTAGACCCCTTAACTTTTATTTGGGTGATCGATTTGTTTGATAGCGTCAACTGCTTCTAGTACAGGCAATAGACAAGTTTTATTCCTGCAAACATAAATTTTAGTTTCTGCCGCAAGCTTATCAGATAGCAAAGGTAATGTTCCTGAAGTTCCTCCCAAAAGTATTTTGTTAGGAATGTAAAATTTTTCAATTTCTTTGCGCTTTTCTTCTGCATCAATTCCGGTAATAGCAATCTCATAAACCCCAAAAACGTTATTTAATAAGAGAATTGACCAGTTTGAATAGCCAGAACCATATGATTTGATTTGAGGATGAACATTTCGTAGCATATTTATAGAAATTTCCAGATAGTCCTGCTGATCAAATAGATGACCAAGCTTATAAAGGTTATTTGCCATTACAGAATTTGATGAAGGAATCACGTTATCCATAATTTCCTGTTTTCTGGCAATAAGCTGTTCTGCGGATTTCGGTGTGTAGAAGAACATCCCATTATCCTGATCCATGAAATCTGAAATTGTAAAATCCGCTAATTGTTTTGCTTTATAAAGATAGCTTTCCTCAAAACTGGCTTCATACAAGCCAATTAAACCATCTATTACAAATGCATAATCATCGAGAAATGCACCCGACCATTCATCAGATGAATGATTAGAATTATATACTCTGATAATTTCATTGCCAATCATAAGCTCATCCTGAATAAAAATAGCACTCAATTTTGCTTTTTGCAGAAATTCTGACTCCCCAAATACCCGATAGGCATCAGTGTAAGCTTTTAACATCATTCCGTTCCAAGAAGCAAGAATTTTATTATCAAGTCCCGGACGAACACGAATTGCCCTAGCCTCAAGAATTTGTTTCTTTGCTTTTGAAATTTTATCTGTCAGTTCCTTTTCGCTTATTCCAAGTTGGGAAGCAAGTTCAGAATCTTCCGAACTCCTCATAAAGATATTTGTCCGCTCTTCCTCCCAATTACCATTGTCTGTTAACTGATAATATATGCTGAGAAGATCTACATCTTCCTTCAGAATAGCTTCTATTTCGTCCTTTGTAAATGTGTAAAACTTGCCTTCAACTCCTTCACTATCTGCATCCAGAGCCGAATAAAAGCCATTATTAGCTGAAGTTAATTCCCTCTCTATAAATTCTAGACTTTCATAGACTACCTTCTTGTAAATCGGATCGGGTGTATATTGATATGCTTCTGAATAAAGTGAAATTAATTGAGCATTATCGTAGAGCATTTTTTCAAAATGTGGTACATGCCATTTTCCATCTACAGAATACCGAGCAAATCCTCCTCCTATCTGATCATAAATTCCACCAAAAGCCATTTTTTGCAGGGTAACCCTGACGGCAATATGTACGGCATCATCCTTCATTAAATGGGCATACCTGAGCATGAATTGCCAGTTGTTTGGCAAAGGGAATTTAGGAGCCCGATTATATCCTCCATCAATCAAATCAAAAGTTCTCTTCCATGGGATAATAATGGCTTCCAGATCTTTTTTAGTGAAAGTGATTTCTTCATTGACAGGAATCAATTGTTCAGCCTGATTTATTCCTTCGGTCAATCTAACTGCATAACCTACTGCCTCATCGGGTTTTTCTCTCCAGAAATCGGCTAAGTTTTTCAATAAACTTTTCCAGTCATTCTTCCGGAAATAGGTGCCACCATATATTGGCCTTTGATCAGGAAGGCAAAAACAATTAAGAGGCCATCCACCACTGCCCGTCATTAGTTGAACAGCATTCATGTAGATCTGATCAATATCCGGTCGTACCTCACGATCGATCTTAATACAGATAAAATATTTATTCATGATTTCGGCAACATCCTGATCTTCAAAGCTTTCGTGTTCCATAACATGGCACCAATGGCAGGCTGAATATCCAATGCTTACCAGAATCAGTTTATTTTCTGACTTTGCTTTTGCCAGAGCTTCTTCTCCCCACGGATACCAATCAACAGGATTTTCAGCATGTTGCAGTAAATAGGGTGAGCTTTGATTTTTTAATCTGTTCGACATAATCTGAGATAATGATGTAAAAATAAGAAAGGGCTGGTCAATTGAAATACATTAAAAATATAATGACCTACTCATGTTAAAAATATATTCAAAATGGCAAAACGCTAGGCTGGAGTTAGTGGCAAGGCTCGCCGGCGAACCCAATAAATATATTCCCAATTAGGGAACTTTTATGTATCTTTGTCAAAACAATCGAATTTGAGGGTAATATCTAAGAAAATATTGCGTGAGTTCTGGCAGAAACACTCAGATAGCGAACAACAATTGAAAGCATGGTATCAAGAAACAAGTAATGCCGAATGGAATAGTCCAAATGACATAAAAACTGAATATCCAAGCGCAAGTATCCTAGCAGACAATCGAGTTGTCTTCAATATAAAAGGAAACAATTACAGATTGATTGTTCGGATCAACTATGACTATGGAATGACTTGGATACGGTTTGTTGGGACACATGCAGAATACGATAAAATTGACGCCACTAAAATCTGAAGGCTATGACAATCAAACCAATTAAAACAGAAAAAGATTTTCAAGATTCTCTTAAAAGACTTGAGGTAATATTTGACTCTAAAAGAGGGACACCGGAAGGTGACGAACTTGAAATTCTCTCAATTCTTATTGAAAAGTATGAAAATGAAAAATTTCCAATCGGCTTTCCTGATCCAATTGAAGCAATAAAATTCAGAATGGAACAAATGGGATACAATCAAACTGACTTGGCCAAAGTAGTTGGACTAAAAAGTAGAGCAAGTGAAATTCTAAATAGGAAAAGGAAATTAACCCTTGAAATGATTAGGCAATTGCATGACAGTCTGAAAATACCAACGGAAGTATTAATCCAAGCATATAAATAAAAAAACAGCCACTAACAGCTTGGCAAAAGTGGCGCTTCAATGCTTCGCAGACACAATTACTAGCCAGCAGGTGGGTGGGATAAATCGCAACCTCCTCCAATCCACCAAACGTTATTGCAGCTTTAATTCTAAAACAATTATTCGAATTTTTAACGGAAAGCACTAATTTCGCCATGAAACCATCATGATTTTGCCGATACCCGCAGGGGTACGTTTAATAAATCATGATAGCTTCATCACTAATAAAAAGCAGTAAACAAACAGATGAAAATAACCCACACAGATATTTACAGGTTTAGTATTCCAATGGAGCCTTTTACTATCGCAACAGGCACGATGAATTTTGCACAAAATGTTTTTATTCGAATACATACTGATAGCGATCATTACGGAGTTGGTGAGTGCTCCGCATTCCCAATGATTGTTGGAGAAACACAGGAAACCTGTCTGGCGATGGCCAAAGATTTTGCACGAATTTTAAAAGGAAAAGATCCACTGGACATTTCTGCCCGACTTCAGGATCTACATAATTTTACCGCTCTAAACTCAACCATCAAAAGTGCTTTCGACATGGCTCTTTATGATCTTGCTTCAAAAAACAATGGACAGCCACTTTACAGGTATTTAGGTGGAGAAAAAAGAGAGATTGAAACCGACATGACCATAGGAATAGCTGATCCTGAAGTAATGGCCAATATCGCAGTAAAATATCAAAACCAAGGAGCAAGAATTCTGAAAATAAAATTAGGTAAAGATCCGGATGTGGATCTGCGGCGAATCAGAGAAATCAGAGCAAAGATTGGTAATCAAATAATTCTAAGAATAGATGCGAATCAGGGTTGGAATTTTAATGATGCAGTGAGATGTTTAAATGAGATGCAAGATCAAAATATTGAATTTTGCGAACAACCTATGCGTACCTGGTATGACGACAAACTTCCTGAATTAAAACAACAGACAAAAATTAAAATTATGGCAGACGAGAGCTGTTATAATCATCATGATGCGAGAAAACTCATTAATTCCGGATCATGTGATTATATCAATATCAAATTCGCTAAGTCTGGAGGAATAAACGAGGGCCTTAAGATTGATCAAATTGCTTCTGAATCGGGGATTTCATGCATGATTGGAAGCATGCTGGAAAGCAGAATTGCATTGAGTGCGAACTTACATTTTGCATATGCCTGTAAAAGCATTAAATATTTCGATTTGGATACCTGCCTGCTTGGACATCTTGTAGATCCGGTAACGAATGGACTCAGCTATAATGGATTTTTTCTGGATATTCCGGAATTACCGGGGATCGGAGCAGATGCTGATGATGAATTCCTCAAAACCTGCGAAAAGTGGAGTATTTAAACAATTAGGGCCTAGTAAGTCAGGCCTTAATTGTTTAATATTTATATCTATTTACTGAGTTCAGCAAAGTATTTATGAAATAAAGGAATAGTCTCAATTCCCTTGTAGAAGTTTGCGATGTCAAATTTTTCATTCGGTGAGTGAAGGTTATCACTATCCAATCCAAATCCCATCAATACCGTTTTTATTCCCAACTCCTTCTCGAATAAGGCGACAATCGGAATGCTTCCTCCCCCTCTGGTTGGGATTGGTTCCTTACCAAAAGATTCAAGTATTGCTTTTTGTGCTGCCTTATAGGCTATGCTATCGGTTGGCGTTACTACAGGTTCACCTCCATGGTGCGGACTAACCTTAACCTTTACACTTTTTGGTGCAATCCGTTCGAAGTGGTCTTTAAAAAGTTTAGTGATCTTGTCTGATTGTTGGTTGGGAACAAGGCGCATTGAAATCTTTGCAAATGCTTTAGAAGGTAGAACAGTTTTTGCTCCTTCCCCAATATAGCCTCCCCATATTCCATTGACTTCAAGTGTAGGTCGGGTACCAGTCCGTTCCAATGTGGTATACCCATTTTCACCCCATAATTCATCTACTTTCAAATCAATTTTATATTCCGATTCGCTGTATGGAGCTCTATTGAGCATTTCACGTTCTTGTTCACTCAATTCTAAAACGTCATCATAAAACCCTGGTATAGTGATATGATTGTTTTCGTCGTGCATTGAAGCAATCATTTTAGCAAGTATAGTTGCTGGATTTGCAACCGCTCCACCATAAACTCCAGAATGTAAATCTCGATCTGGTCCGGTAACCTCTACTTCTACATAGGAGAGTCCGCGTAAACCAGTCTCCAGTGATGGATGTTCCAAGCTTATCATGGAGGTATCTGATATCAATACCACATCTGCTTTTAATCGCTCTTTGTTCTGACTAACAAAAATCCCAAGGTTATTTGAGCCAACTTCTTCCTCTCCCTCGATCATAAATTTAATATTACATGGAAGTGAATTGGTACGAATCATAAGTTCAAAGGCCTTCACATGCATATAAAACTGTCCCTTATCATCACAAGAGCCTCGTGCATAAATCTTTCCTTCCCTAATTGTGGGTTCAAAAGGAGGGGTATGCCATAAGTTAAGTGGATCAGGAGGCTGAACATCATAATGTCCATACACCAAAACAGTTGGAAGCGTATTATCAATAATTTTTTCGCCGTAGACTATCGGATGACCAGCGGTTGCACAAATTTCAACTGTGTCAGCACCTGCCGATTTTAACTTTTCTGCAACATATGCTGCAGTTTTAAGCATATCAGCTTTAAACTTTGGATCTGCACTTACTGATGGGAATCGCAACAACTCAAATAACTCATCCAAAAAGCGTTGTTTATTTTCGCTTACATACTGTTTGATATCTTCCATAAATTGGTTTTTATGCAAAGATATGAATCTATGATTAGGCATGAATTATTGTTCAAAAAAATTGACCAGATTTATTGATAAGCAAAGTTTAAGTTCAGATTTCAGCTTTGCTTATCCTTAGCCATATTTTGAAATGATTTAATCCCAATTTGCAAAACGTTTGTCGTTGCTTTCATTTGAACCGTTGTAATTTGCTGAAGTGGCACTTTGCTCAGTTGTGGTGTTCTTTTCTTTGGAACTTGTATTATTTCCAACAACAGTAAAACCTGCAACAGATAATGTTATGATAATTCTTTTCATGATAGTAATTTTTTTTAACCTGACATTTTTAAGGTCTAAATAATCAAATTGTTAATCTTAAAATTTCGACAATTCAGAATAACACTTTATTATTCAGCATCAATGTCAAAATGAATAATTATTTTTCCTTTTTGGACTTAAGCGGCAAAGAAAAAATTATTCGAAGGCATTAAATTATTTACGAAAAGCATATCGCGGAGATAGTGTTAGATACGTCAATAATATATCTGATAAAATTAGTCTATTGGAGTCACAGCATGTTCAACTTGAAAAACTGAAGGAAAATGAGCTAACCATCGCGAGACAAAAAACACCCAATTATTTCTATGGGCAAGTATTGCGATTGCAATTATGGCCTTTCTTGTCATTTTATTGTTGGTTAAAATCGTACGTAAGTCTAGCAATAATAATAGAGAATTAAGCCGTTTGAATCTCGAAATTTCGAAACAAAAAGATAATCTGGATATGATCAATCAGAATCTCGAAGAAATAATTGAAGAGCGAACCAGAGACATCAAGATCAAGAATAAAAAGCTATCCGAATATTCCTCTCACGTATCTCATCAGATCAGAAGTCCTGTAGCAACATTAAAAGGACTTACGCTATTGGAGAAAGATGACTTAATAGAAAAAGCTGAATTAGCAGAACAAATTATCAAATGTCTTTACTTCAAGAAATATTAATTTAATCAAAAATTTAATTGCTTATTTAGGCATATGAATTCAACTCCAAGCCTTAATCTCAAATCTCTTTCTTAATTTAGCTGACAAAAACAGGAGTAAATTTTGAATTATTTAGACGGACTAAATCCTTCTCAGCGGGCGGCAGTTGAACAGACAGAGGGACCAGTGATGATTGTTGCCGGAGCGGGATCCGGGAAAACACGAGTAATTACTTACCGTGTAGCTCATCTCATCAGAAAGGGAGTTGACCCATTCAATATTCTGGTATTAACATTCACCAATAAGGCAGCAAAAGAAATGCGGGAACGCATTATGAAAGTCGTTGGTGCGGAGGCTAAAAATATCTGGATGGGTACATTTCACTCAGTATTCGCTAAACTCCTTCGGTTTGAGGCTTCTAAAATTGGTTATCCGGCCAATTTTACAATCTATGATACGGATGATAGCAAGAGCCTTATCCGAACTATCCTTAAGGAAAAACAATTAGATGATAAGCTTTACAATGCCAATTTTGTCTACAACCGGATATCCTCTTCAAAAAATAATCTTATTTCTCCGGCAGAATATCTCAATAATGAACAAATCCAAGCAGAGGATTTCTCAACAGGCCGGGGGAATTTAGGCGAAATCTATCAAATATACGCTCAACGCTGTTTTAAAGCCGGGGCTATGGATTTTGATGATCTACTTTTTAAAACAAATGTGTTGCTACGTGAAAATCCTGAAGTGCTTTATAAATACCAGAATAAATTTAAATATTTAATGGTTGACGAGTACCAGGATACCAATTTCTCTCAATATCTGATTGTTAAAAAACTTGCTGCAAATAATGAAAACATTTGTGTTGTAGGAGACGATGCTCAAAGTATTTACGCCTTTAGGGGAGCAAATATTCAAAATATTCTAAATTTTGAAAAGGACTATCCTGACCTGAAAGTTTTTAAACTAGAACAAAACTACCGTTCAACACAAAACATTGTTAGTGTTGCCAATAGCATCATCGCAAACAATAAAAATCAGCTCAAAAAATCAGTCTTTTCTGAGAATGAAGAAGGCGATAAAATCAGGGTTTCGAGGGCTTTTAGCGATAATGAGGAGGGTAAAATTGTAGCAGAGGCCATTGTCCAAGAGCAAGCCTTAAAAGGATCAAAATATCATGATTTTGCCATACTTTATCGCACCAATGCTCAATCAAGGGCAATGGAAGAGGCGCTTCGAAAATTAAACGTCCCTTACAAAATTTACGGCGGACTCTCATTTTATCAGCGTAAAGAAATTAAAGATCTTATTGCTTATTTCAGGCTCACCTTTAACCCAAACGATGAAGAGGCTATCAAACGGGTGATCAATTATCCGCGTCGCGGGATTGGAGACACTTCGATTGAACGGATCATGATTGCGGCTGATCAATATAATGTAACCATATGGGAAGTTATTTGTGATGCTAATAAATACCTAGATTCACGGAGTTCCACTTCTGTGGCAAATTTCGCTTCTTTGATTCAAAGTTTTCAGGTGATGACAAAAACGCATTCAGCCTATGATACTGCCTTGCATATTGCTCAGCATTCTACTCTTCTTAAAGATCTTTATTCTGATAAATCAGTTGAAGGTTTAAGCAGATATGAAAATATTCAGGAACTTCTAAACGGAATAAAAGAATTCAGCGAGCGAGAAGATATCGAAGAAAAGGGTCTTGATATATTTATGCAGGACATCGCTCTGCTCACCAATGACGATAATGACAAAAATCCTAATGCAGATACAGTATCCTTAATGACCATTCATTCTGCGAAAGGATTAGAGTTTGAAAATGTATTTGTAGTTGGATTAGAAGAAAACCTCTTCCCTTCCCAAATGTCATTAAGTTCACGTACTGACCTTGAAGAGGAACGCAGACTATTTTATGTTGCTATAACCCGAGCCGGGAAAAAACTAATGCTTTCTTATGCAACATCACGCTACCGCTGGGGTACCTTAACCAGTTGTGAGCCCAGCCGGTTTATTGAAGAAATTAATTCAAAATATCTTGAACTAGACTTTAAACCTCAGACCAAGAATTCAGGAAATTCACTGTTTGATGATGAAAGGTCAGCTTGGCAACAAAAAGAAACGTTTAGCAAACCAAAACCATCATCTATTCCAAAAACAAGTTCTATACTTCCTAAAGCACATGTACCCAGTGAGGGATTCGCACCATCGGATACTTCCGGTTTACAGATGGGTATGGAAGTTGAACATGAACGCTTTGGTTTTGGTAAAGTAATACACCTAGAAGGCAACAAACCCGACATTAAAGCAACAATATTTTTTAAAGATTTGGGACAGAAGCAATTATTGTTAAAATTTGCTAAATTGAAAATTATAAAATAAATTCAAAATCGCGATATAGAGCTTAAAAACCGCATATTTGAGTCCGCGCCAACCTATAATTACAATGACATTCGATTATAATACAACTAGAAAAAAATTAATTCTGGCCGAATATGGACGAAATGTCCAGAATATGGTTAAATATATTGTTGAACTGCCGACCAAAGACGAACGAAATCGTTATGCTCAGGTTGTGATAGATTTGATGGGATTTTTAAATCCACACTTACGTGACGTTGCTGATTTCAAGCATAAACTATGGGATCATTTGCACATTATATCCGATTTTAAAATCGATGTAGATTCTCCTTACCCGAAACCGTCTGAAGATGCCATACGATTTAAACCGGCCCCATTATCTTATCCGCAACAAAGAATAAAATATAAACATTACGGAAAAACAGTGGAACTCATGATTAGCAGGGCTAAAAGCATTGACGATCCTGAACGCAAACAGGCAATGGTTCAATCAATTGCCAATTTCATGAAAATGGCCTATGTAACCTGGAACAAAGACAGTGTTGCTGATGAAACTATCATCAAAGATTTGCGTGAAATGTCTAATGGCGAATTACAACTAGAAGAAAATGTTAACCTGCAGCGTGTAGAAGTTAGACAGGCTCCTAGCCCAAGCAGACAAAGGAATACCAACCAAAGTAAAGGAAGACAAAACAGCAGCAACAGAAGTAACTCTGGTTCAAACCGACAGAGGAGTAATAACACTGGGGGAAAAAGATATTAATCTGTGTAACTTAATATATTGAATCTAATTTCTCGGATCAATTATTGCTTGTTTCTTGATAAGAAGAATCTGAGATTTTTATTCCTGAATATTTTTTTCTTCCCGTTTCAAAAAATTTACTGATTCAAAAACATTTTATTTAAGTAGGGAAAGCTAGTTTTTGTAAATTAGCTCTTTCTTTAATTATTAAATCATTAAATCCCGTTAAGAAAAGATGAATGCATTTGAAATTGTTGGTGGTAAACCTTTAAAAGGGGAAATTATCCCTCAGGGCGCAAAAAATGAAGCATTGCAAATCATTTCAGCAGTACTCCTAACTGAAGAAAAAATTACAATCAGCAATATTCCTGACATTAAAGATGTTAACAAACTCATTGAATTGGTTGCTGATTTGGGAGTAAAAGTTGAACGACTAAATCAAGACACTTACACCTTCGAAGCATCACATATCAATCTTGATTTTTTCCAATCGGAGGCATTCAGAGCAAAGGGCGGTAGTTTAAGAGGGTCTATCATGATCGTTGGTCCCTTATTGGCACGTTTCGGAAAAGCAGCTATTCCAAAACCGGGCGGCGATAAGATTGGTAGAAGACGACTTGATACACACTTTCTTGGATTTGAAAAACTGGGAGCCAAATTTATATATGACAAAAAAACAAATTTTTTTAACGTTGATGCCAGTAATCTGAAAGGTGCTTATATCTTACTGGATGAAGCTTCAGTTACCGGAACCGCCAATGTGGTCATGGCAGCTGTTCTTGCCAAAGGTGAAACAATAATTTATAATGCAGCCTGTGAGCCTTATCTGCAGCAACTATGTAAAATGCTCAACCGGATGGGCGCTAAAATTTCCGGTATTGGCTCCAACCTCCTAAAAATTGAAGGTGTAAAAAAACTGGGAGGTACTGAACACCGGCTCTTACCGGACATGATTGAAATTGGTTCTTTCATCGGATTGGCGGCAATGACAGAATCAGAAATCACAATCAAAAATGTACATTTTGAAGAATTAGGCATGATCCCTGAAGTATTCAAAAAATTGGGTATCAAATTTGAATTGAGAGGAGATGATATTTTCATCCGATCCCAGAAACATTATGAAATTGATACATTTATTGACGGGTCAATAATGACCATAGCAGATGCACCATGGCCGGGATTTACACCTGATCTGCTTAGTATCATACTGGTTATAGCCACTCAGGCCAAAGGGAATGTCCTGATCCATCAGAAAATGTTTGAAAGCCGCTTGTTCTTTGTTGATAAACTGATTGATATGGGCGCCCAGATCATTTTGTGTGATCCTCACCGCGCAATAGTGATTGGTTTGGATAAAAAAGTAAAACTTCGCGGAATTGAAATGACTTCCCCTGACATCAGAGCAGGTGTGTCCTTACTCATAGCAGCCCTGTCTGCCCAGGGTACATCTATAATATACAATATCGAACAGATAGAGCGTGGGTACCAAAATATTGATGTTCGACTCAGAGCATTGGGTGCAGATATAAAACGGATAAATGTGACTAATAATATAGGCCATTAACCGTCATCTCAAAAAGGGATCAATATGCGTGCATTTACAACGAAATAAGTACTCCAGTGAGCATTTTTACAATAAAGAAATAAGAGAATAAAGCAATTTTTATTAATCTAGGATTTAGTATTTTTTATCAATAAAGACAATTATTTTAGATAAAAAACGCTTTTAATTTTACCGAAGATTTGCCTTTATCCCAAAGGTACTTCCTATTGAGGTACAACTTTGCGAACTTTCTGCACTATCTACCTCCTACCCAGGCATCCATTTGCTTAGCCGAACTAGGGCGCAATATTATTTCTCTTTTATTATCTAACAAAAACATGGTTGGGGTGGCA
>Ga0335396_10005838_pt1 | contig 12510 bp, 9 predicted proteins | sample FRY02_FD_205743 | JGI IMG/M metagenome (GOLD analysis project Ga0335396, IMG submission 205743) | Freshwater microbial communities from Lake Fryxell liftoff mats and glacier meltwater in Antarctica - FRY-02 (spades assembly) (version 2) | ecosystem: Environmental > Aquatic > Freshwater > Ice >... | reverse complement strand
AGGCGCGCATGATCTCACTGCGCAATTTGCTGGCGCGCCATGAAATTATGATCGCTAACTACTACCTGCGCCGCGGCGCCTACCTCGCGGCCATCAATCGAGCGCGCTATGTCGTGGAAAACTTCCAGCGCACACCTTCAATCCCTGACGGGCTGGCGATTATGGCGCAAGGGTATATATTCCTCGACATGAATGATCTGGCCGAGGAAGCCATTGAAGTGCTGGCTACCAACTTCCCCAACTACCCCGCTCTCGATAAGAGCGGCCAGTTTGTCAGCAACTACACGCTGGACGGAGAACAGCGCTCTTGGTTCAACAAACTTTCTTTGGGCTTGTTCGATCCACCTCAACCCCCCCAATTCGACCACCGTCCGGAAGTTTGATCGAGGGTAATTTGATCGCGGATAAAGAGAGGCTTCTAGCCCTGCCTCAATGCCCCAGGCGCCAACCCGAGGTGATCGGGTATCGTCTGTCACGTCCAAAACCACGCCGCGTAATACGCACTCCGATGGGAGCCTGACGGCGCTTGTACTCGTTCATATCCACCAGCCGCAACACCCTGTTTACCTGCTCGCGATCCATGCCTGTCGCGATGATTGCCTCGGCGCTGTAATCCTCCTCGATATAGAGCGCCAGTATGCGATCCAGAATGTCATAGGGCGGCAGGCTGTCTTCATCTTTCTGGTCGGGCGCCAGTTCTGCCGAGGGCGGACGATCAATCACCCGCTGCGGGATACACGGCCCTAACGAATTGCGATAATGGCACAGCGCGAACACCAGTGTTTTGGGGACATCCTTCAACACATCGAACCCCCCAGCCATATCACCGTACAGTGTCGAATAACCGACTGCCATCTCACTCTTGTTGCCTGTGGTCAGTACCAAAAAGCCTTTTTTATTGGAAATAGACATCAGCAGTACCCCGCGGCACCGCGCCTGCAGGTTCTCTTCTGTGGTATCGGGCCTGGTTCCGGCAAACTCACTTTGCAGACTGGCCATGAACGCCTCGTAGATAGGCTCGATGGATATCACTTTGTGTGTGACGCCCTGCACGCGGGCCTGCTCGGCTGCATCCTCTACACTCATCTGTGAGGTATAGCGAAACGGCATCATGATGGCCTCCACTCGATCGGCCCCGAGCGCTTCGACCGCTATGGCTAGCGTCAGTGCAGAATCCACACCCCCTGAAAGGCCCAGCACGACCCCCCGAAAATGATTCTTGTTCACATAATCACGAACGCCCAGCACCAGCGCCTGCCAAGTGGCTTGCAATTCCTGTGGCGGCGCAGAATGCACCGGACCAATAATCGTCGCGGGTTGCTCACTAAAATCCGCTTGCAACCAGTACATGCCCTCTTCAAAACACGGTGCAGCAGACGCTACCGTGCCATCGGCAGTCACTGCAAATGAGCCTCCATCAAACACCAGCTCATCCTGTCCACCCACCTGATTGACATACACAATGGGGATGCCCGCCTCTTTGGCACGTGCAGACACTGTTTCCCAACGCTCCAGTCGCTTGCCCTGATGATAGGGCGAAGAATTGATATTCAGCAACAATTGCGCGCCGGCAGCTGCCGCCTGAACCGCCGGCGCCCTCTCCCAGATATCCTCACAAATACTCAAGCCCACTGCGACGCCATTGATAGTGACAACACACGCCGCCTCACCCTGCGTGAAGTAGCGCTTCTCATCAAACACCTGATAGTTGGGGAGGCTCTGTTTGCGGTACTCGGCTACGATTTTGCCACGGTGCAATACACCTGCGGCGTTATACAGCGCGCCGTCAATACGCAAAGGGTATCCAATGACAAGATAAGCCGAGCCGTTCATGGACGCACAAATGACGTCCAGCGATTCTCTCACCCGCAGTCCGATGCTGGGGCGCAACAGCAAATCCTCAGGTGGATAGCCACTCAAGGTTAGCTCCGGGCAGACCACGATCGGCGCATCGTGCGCGCGCTCTGCGACCGTCATGGCCTCGATCACTTTCTGTGTGTTGCCTTCGAAATCACCCACGAGGGTGTTCATCTGGGCCATCAGGATATTGAGGGTATTGAGGGTACTCATGGAACGTGTTGTCGCTCTCGGTTGGCAGGCCGCCATTGTCCGGAAAAGCGCGCTTTATAGCCAGCCCTTGAAACACGCAATACCTGTTACAATCCCTTTCTGTCGAAATAGCCATAAAAGTCATAAGGCCTGCGCACGGTGAATCGCCCCGCCATTCTCACAAAACCCGATGCTCACTCTCCGAGCCACCAGAACCTGGCGCTGTTTCGTGTCTACGTGGGCTACCGTTCGCTGCTGTCTGTTGTTCTGCTGATCATGCTGGTAAGCCCCAACACCCGGCAACTGGTTGGCACACTGAATCCGGCAATGTACACCACCATCGCCCTGGCCTATCTCGCCACCAGCATCCCGTTAGTGGGCTCGCTTTCCACACGACTCAATCAAAGCCAGAAGCTGATGCTGCTGGTATTCCTGGTGGATATCGTTGCGATCACGCTGCTGTCGGACAGCAGCGGCGGTATGATTAGCGGCTTGCCCGTGTTGCTGGTTATCACGGTCGCGGCCAGCGCAGTACTGATCACCAACCGCACACTGGCCACGCTGATTGCCGCAATAAGCGTTATGGCAATTCTGCTGGATACCGTGTGGCTTATACTGCACGACGTACTCGATAGCAGTTCGCTGTTTCCCGCAGGCATTCTGGGGCTGCTGATTTTTGGCGTTTCGCTGATGGTACAGCCGATTGCACATCGGCTGGGTCGGGCTGAAGAACTGGCGCGCAATCGTGCCAGCGACCTGTACAGCCTGCAACGGCTTAACGAGCAAATTGTCCAACACATGCAGACGGGCATCCTGTTGGTAAATAATGAGGGGGTGGTGCGGATTATGAACAAGGCGGCGAGCAGCCTGCTCGCCCCCGAGCGACCCGTGACAGTCGAACAGGGCAGACAACTGGCGGACTACTGCCCGGAACTCGCGTATCAGTTTGAGCATTGGAAAGACTCAGGACTGCACAGGGCCAAGCCCTTCATTGTTGTGGAAGGCACTTTACCGGTGATCGCCAATTTCAAAGAGCTGCAACCCAATGCCAATCGCGAGTCCCTCGTTTTTGTCGAGGACTACACCCCAGTGACACAGTATGCCCAGTCATTGAAGCTCAACTCACTGAGCCGGCTGACAGCCAGTATCGCCCACGAAATTCGTAATCCACTGGGCGCCATCAGTCACGCTGCACAGTTACTACTGGAGTCGCAAGATCTGTCGGCCCCCGACAAACGAATGGCCGATATCATTCAAAGTCACTGTGAGCGGGTCAGTCAAATTGTGGAGAGCGTGATGCAAATCTCCCGACGCGAACCGCCCAAACCACAGTACCTGCTATTGGCGCCCTGGTTGACGGAGTTCGTCGGCGATTATCTCGACGCATTAAACCGCGACGCTCAGGTGACCATTGATTGTGACTATAAAGAACTGCTGGTGGAGTTTGACCCGGAGAATCTGCAAAGAGTGATTGCCAACCTGCTCGACAATGCGCTGCGTCATAGCAAACTGGTAACAGGCAAAGAAACTGCGCGTATTCACGTCGATCTCGATTCCTCCTTGCATCAATGTCAGCTTGACATTATCGACGCCGGTAATGGCGTACCATCGGCGGACCTGACAAAGCTGTTTGAGCCCTTTTTTACCACTATGGCGGTGGGCAGCGGCATGGGCTTGTACCTGTGCAAAGAGCTTTGTGAGATCAACAATGCGGACCTCGACTACCGTCCGACTCGAAAGGGCGAAAGCTGTTTTCGCATTTCCATGAAACAAAGAGCGCAGTAAATGACCAGCCAAAGTGTTTTGATTGTCGATGACGAGCCGGATATCCGAGAGTTGCTGGATATCACCCTCAGCCGCATGGGCCTTGTCACCCACAGCGCAGCAACACTGGGAGAAGCCCGCGAGATGGTAAAGCGCATCAGGCCAGACCTGTGCCTGACCGACATGCGCCTGCCCGACGGCAATGGCATCAGTTTGGTCGAACATATCCAACAGGAATTTCCCCATATACCCGTGGCCATGATCACTGCACACGGCAGCGTGGAAGCGGCCATTCAGGCGCTTAAAGCAGGGGCGTTCGATTTCATCAGCAAACCCATTGAGCTTGAGAACTTACGCCGACTGGTAAGCTCTGCCCTACAACTGGAAGGGGATACAAGCCGCGCTCAGGACGCTGTTGACCAGGAACTGATCGGCTCAGCTCCCGCCATTCAAACGTTGCGGCAACAAATATCCAAGCTGGCACGCAGCCAGGCGCCGGTGCACATCCACGGGGAATCCGGCAGCGGAAAAGAAGTCGTCGCGCGCCTGATTCATAATAATGGTGCTCGTGCAAACGGTCCTTTCGTCGCGGTAAATTGTGGCGCCATCCCCCCCGAACTGATGGAGAGTGAGTTGTTCGGGCATATGAAAGGCAGCTTTACCGGCGCCAGCCAGGACAAAGTTGGCCTGTTTCAGGCAGCGTCTGGTGGCACATTATTTCTGGACGAAGTGGCAGATCTGCCATTGGCCATGCAGGTCAAATTGTTGCGTGCTATTCAGGAAAAAACGGTCCGTCCAGTCGGCGCAAGCGCAGAGCAACGCACCGATATCCGCCTGCTTAGCGCGACCCACAAGGATCTGGAGAAGGAGGTAGCGGCTGGACATTTTCGCCAGGATCTCTACTACCGTATTAATGTCATTGGTGTGCAGGTGCCGAGCCTACGCGAGAGATTAGAGGATCTGCCTGCGCTGACCACTGCCATTCTAAAGCGTATTTGCGCGGGGGATGACAAAGTCGCTTACCTGGATAAATCGGCGCTCGCTGCACTGGGAAAGTACAGCTTTCCGGGCAATGTTCGCGAACTGGAAAATATGCTTGAGCGGGCTCTGGCACTGTCTGATGGTCAGAAAATTGTCGCCGAAGATTTACAGTTTTCCAGCGCCACAGCCGCCGCAGAGTCACCGATTGAGTCACCAGCGGTCGGACGGCCTATTCATGCGCGCGCAGCAAAAGAGGCGTTTGGTGATCTGGAGGGTTATCTTGAAGACTTCGAGCGAGAAATTATCAGCGCTGCGCTGGAAGAGTGTCGCTGGAACAAAACGGCGACGGCAAAACTGCTGGGTATCACTTTCCGCAGCCTTCGCTATCGCCAAAAGAAACTGGGCATTGAGGATTGAAGATTGAGGCTCAACGGGCGTCACCAGCACGTCTGATCGGTGCCTTCACCGCTTGCCTGCTTCACCCCGATGGAGCTTAGACGCAGGGTGCCGCATTGATCATCGCCCGCCTGATCCAACTGTGGCGTGGCCGATAACGTATAGGCATTGGCGCGCGTTGACAGTTCGATCAGGTAAATTCTGTTCTGTGCTTGTGCCGACACCGCACTACCCTGTGAATTGATGGCATAGGGGTGCTCCGGGTAAGCGAGCTCTGTCAGCGTTTCTGCAAAACGCCTGTTTTCGAGAAAATACTGCTCCTGGCGCACCATCACCTGCAACAACGCTGCTCCCCCAAGATACCGTCGTGTCTCCCATAGTTGCCGCTGGTAGGCCGGCAAAGCAAGCATAAGCAGAACAGCCACTATACAGACCACTACCGCGAGCTCTATCAGTGTGAACCCTCGGTTGGGTTTATTGCCCAAAACAACCTCGCCTCGCCCTTACAGGGCATCAATACCCGGTTCCCGCCAGTAGGTTCGATACAGTGTCTGCGCCTGGCTAGGCAGAAACTGGGTGTTATCGCGCGCGCCGTCTTCATCCAGATCATAGAGATCGACTCCACCACCGGGCAAAAAAATGGCATTACCAACAGGCAGTGCGCCTGATGGAATGCCATCACCCAGGTCATAGTGCCTTTGACCGTTGACCATAGCAGTGGCATTGCCAAGGTTCAGCACATACAGACGACCCTTGCCCTGCCCACTAGAGCAGGCAGCTGCTGCGCCCGGAATAAACGTCGATGCAAACACCCTGCCACCGTCGGTGAGAGGCGAGGAAAGTCCTTTTTCACCGGGCTGTTCAAATCTCACCTTCCAGCCGCTTTGGCTGACGCGCTCGGCGCAGCTAGCGCCACCTTCACCGACTACCTCCTCCGTCCCCTCAACGCAGATAGATTGATCCAGCAAGTCCTCTATCTGAATTCTACCCGGCGGGCTATTGACCTCATTTTCTAAATGCACGACTGCACTGCCGCTCGCTACTTCCCGGTCCTTGATATAGAACAGCGCGTTGTCGACTAGCGTCTCGTTAGGGTCTGCGCGATTACCGCTTTGTATCAACACCCCATCAAATGTGCCGATAACATCGTAGGATTGCACAAGATCGGGGGCGTGAAAAAATCGTCTGTCATCGCGCTCAGAACCACCGGGCTCTGCTGCATCTGAACCCAACTCCGCTAGCTTGCTGATGAACCAGTGATCCCGACGGTGAAATGCATTTCTACCCGGGCTCGGCGGCAAATCAATACGCCATAGTGCACCACCACTATCGCCCACGTAGACCCGGTGAATAATGCCGGCCGGTGTGCGCAGGACAGACACAGTGGAGGGTATGCTGTCTACCAGTCCTGCATGCAAATATCGGGTATTAGAGCGGCCCCCCGTATTGCCCCTTGCTGCCTTCCAGACGAGTTCACCCGTGCGCGCGTTAACGATGAAAATCGCATTTCCAACGGAATCATCGGCGGAACCAAGGTCTTTACCGCGTCTGGCAGTAAAGTCCTCGGTCCAGCCACCGTCATAGCCACCGGCGAAGATCACCACATCCATCGGCACACCGCTGTAGTTCACCTTGCCCACTACCGGCGTAGAAAACGTCAAGCCCAGATCATCAAAATCGCCAGCGCCGGTATGGCTGATTTTCCACAACAGGCTGGGCATTGCATTGGGGTCGCTGATATCCAGCGCATAATAGCTAGCACCGCCACGACGAAGGCCAAAGTAGACGTGCGCCTCATCGCCGGCTGCTGGATCAAGGGTGCCATCGGCATTGCGATCGACTCGCAGTACTGCTGGCGCACCGTCTACGCCATAATGCCGCGGCGAGGCGGTACTGACGTCGTCATAGCGCCAGCGGGTCGCCGCCAATGATTCTCGCGGATAGAACCCAAACACTTCACGACCCGACTCACGGCCATCGGTATCGGTGTTCTGTAAGATGTGAAACAAGCCATCGCCGCTGCCGAACAGGACACGGATATTAGGATTCTCTTCACTGTAACCGGGTGTGGCGCCATAGTTCAAAGCGAATGGCCGTGAGTGCATTACCGGGCCCATCAACCAGCCCCGCGCGGTGGGTTTTCCGTTATCGACATCCTGCCCTCTCGCCCATCGGACCAGATTGAGCACAGCCGCCTCACTCAAGCTTGCGTCGGCATTCAGCAGCGGAGCGAGCGCATTGGCGGTCAAAGGTGTAGCGTCGAGTGGCGCTAGTTGCAGTCCAACTTCGGTCTCGTAAAAAAGTTGCCTCGGGCCGTATCCATCAACGGGGGCATCAGAGTTGGCATCCCCAATAAAATAGCTCACCGGTTCTTGCGCCTCGCCGGTGTAACGTACGAACCCATCCAGCTTCTGCCCCGCGCCTCCGCGCACCACAAATGGACCGTCTGCATTGTCGGGTATTATGCCGCCGCCAGGGGGCAGTGTTAAGACATCTGTCCATAACGTTAGTGCTTCAAAGCGCAAGCGCCCCTTATCATCACCAGACGGCTCAAAGGCCGCGTTACCGTGCGCGTCAATGACCTCATAAAAACCGTTCAGACTGCCACCCGGCCCACCCTCCGGGGAACTTTTGATTTTCAATTTTTTCAGGTTGCCGGGCCAGTTGGCGCCGGTCTGCGACAAAAAAAATGGCAGCAGCACCGTATCCAGCATCGCTCCTCGATGGAAACCATCCCTGACAAAAGTCGCATCGAGAGAAGTGCCCGGCACTGCCACAATATCAACAAGGGCACGGGTCAAACGTCCTTCAAGCTCGACCGGTTCGTTCACATAGAGCAGGCGACTACCAGCAGCCAGGGCGTATTCGGCCGCATTACCCGCACGCCCTCGACTTGTCACAACCCAGGTGTTCAGCAGCGGTACAGCGGCTTCAATCTGTGGCAAGAGATCGGTCGTGTTGCCGTGCAGGTGGCGAAAAATTTCAGCAAAGGTATCGATGCCTGGAGAATTGATCTCCGCCGACATTTCCGCGTCGAGATCGCCATCTCTGGACGGCGAACCGAGTGTGAAAAGAATCGAGTAAAGCCGCGGACATGCCTGGGCATCGGATAAAGGTGTGAGATATTTACCGTCGGCGATAATGGCCTGATCATAATTTGGGACAGGAGCGCTTGTCGGGGCCAGGCTACCAAAGTTTCCCTCTGTATTCTGCCCTAGCGCCACATTGGTACCTCTTAGATAGCGTAGCCACTCAAGGTAGGTCTCGACAGGCTGAAACGCATGAGACATCGGCGACGCCAATGCCGGAACGGCCTTCAGTGTGGTCAGAAAGGATTCGCGCTGCCGCTCCAGGCGCCGATAGCCACGAAGAACCGTACCACCGCCGACACCTGGCCCGTGGCTTTGCGCAACGTTGTCATGATGATTGGAGATAAGCAATGACAGCTGCAGACTATCCAGTAGCGGGTTGTCCAGTACTGCCGCCAACACCGCCTTGAATACCCCCGGCGCGGTAACAGCTTGCCCATCAAGGTACATGTCCCCAAGGTGCTGGTGGGCCGCAGCTGTCATAAATGGCGGCCCGCAGTCGACGCGATAGGTGCACAGTGCGCTGTCAACGTCGGCATTTCCTGTATCCATTACAACGTGTATATACACGCCATCCACGGCGCCGTTGTAGAGATAGGCCTCTATATCATCTGCATGCGTCGAATTTACCGATAAAAACGGCAAGAGCAGCGACAACAGGATTAATAATCTCATCGTTCATAACTCCCGCACTGGACGGCACCGTCTTGTGTTTCAGGGTCGGCGATAAATTGAATGATATAGGGCTGGGACCCGCCGTAAATACATCCATGTCGGCTTGGGCTCGGCGTCCTGCCTCGCACAGTCCCAACCCTATATCATTCAATTCACCGCCTAAGTGCCACTTTGGGGCTTAGGGCATCACCCTTTCTTTCGTACTAATCAATCGCAGGCACTCTTACAACAATGCCCTGAATCACATGGGCACTGCCCAGCCGCGCTGCACTGCCATCGATACGCACATCAATTTCAAACAGCGCTGCGTCAAAGCTGCTACTGCTCGACACCGCGCTCTGGGCCTCCCTGATTGGGAAGCCATTCCACACCAATGGCTCCCGCCTTGTCACCCGATACTGCAGTACAACACTCTCTGTTGTGTCTGCTGATTCCGGGATCTGCAGCTGGGTTCGTGTGCACTCGGGATTCTCCAAGTGCTGCGGACAGTTAATGTCACCCACCTGCCCTGATAGAGGGAAATTATCCGCATCGAGCGAGAGCTCGTCAGCAATGGCCTGGGCCGTTTGCAGCACTTCTTCCAGAAACTGATCGTTACCCGCCATGCGCAGTTGCAGTATCGCGGTCTGCATCACTGTCGCTGCGATCATGGCCAACATCAGCATGAACACCAATGCAAGCAGCAGTGCGGCACCCCGACTCTGTAATCGCAGCGCGCTTTGTGAATAATGGCCCGAACTCGGCACGCATTACCCGCCTGCAGCTGTATGGTTGCGCAGAAGGACGGTGGCACTTAGGACGCGACGCAGGTAAGCATCGCCCCTTGCAGCTAGAACCTTTTGTCCGAGATGGTATGACTTATCGTCGTGATGACCGGTCAGCTTACTGATGCTGCGCAACAACAGATGGATTCTCACAGCGACGGTCTGCTGCATCTCCGTCGCCGTAGGAGCTGCCGTGTACTGGTTCGGAACGCCATCGTCGTCGGCATCAATACCAAATTCCAATTGCAAATTCTCTACCCCTTCCACCAGGCAGCGCGATGTCATTGCGGCCCCTGCCAATGTCTCCATGCAAAGGCTGGGGATACCATCATCCTTGTCATTGGCATACGCGCGGACAAAAAAGACCTTGCTTACCGCTTCCCAGTAGCTCAGTGATGGCAATGTGTTCCCGGGGTCGTATAAGTCCGCTGCCCTCAGCTTTACCCACTCAGGCCGATTGTCAGAGTCCGCGCGCAGGTACCAACGCTCTACCGTCGAAGCGCTCATGTTTGCGGCGGGCACCCCATGATCCAGACTCGCATCAGCAGCGGTGCGTTTAAGCGCAAGAAGGTCTGTCTCCGGCGCGATAGCGCTATGATCAAGGCAGGTCAGTGTGACGAGATGCACCGACATAGGCGGCGATTGCCCTGCATAATCATTCACCAGATCCATTGGTTGGCTGCTGTCCAGCGCCCAATTTCCAGCGCTGCAATCAGCGCTGACCGGAACCGGCAACGCCCTGGTTCCTGCAGGCAGGCCACCATAAAAGCCCGACATTGCCAGTTCCCGCGACAGCAACCGCATGGCATAGCGTCCGTTTTCCTGCATGCGCGCTATTTGGTCTTCGTAGAACAGATTGCGCTTGGCACCGAGGTAGGCACTGACCATACCGGCACTGAGCAGCACACCAAGCGCCAGGGATACCAGTAGCTCTACCAGCGTCAGTCCCCCGACAAGCGCGACAGCTGGGTAACGCGCCGCGCTGCGGCTCATCATCGCCTCGCTACAAACGTGGAAAGCGTTAGTTGCTGACGCACGATCGGCCCAGTATCTGGCAAAACCTCATCGCCACTCTCATCACTACTCTCATCGCTACTCTCATCACTACTCTCATCGCTACAACGGTCAGCCAATACAGGCCCGTCAGACAATACGGCACGCCAACTGATTGTCACCGTCACCTGACGGTGGCTACTGGTAATACACGCGCGAGGCACGAGTAGTCCACCGGCATTCCCTTTTGCACCCTGCTCAGATGCACCCCGCAGTAGTGATTCCCATTGCCAGATATCGAAAGCCGCCAACTCCGCCACGTTGCATACACTCGTATCGCAATCAGCACCCGGCGATTGCGGTTGATTGCTTTTTGCGCCAAGACCCTCCACCTGATAGGCATCGAGCTGGCCGGGGTTTACGCGCATGCGTTCGACAATATCGCGCGCCAAAGTAACGGCCACTGAGCGCTGGCTCGCCTCGAAGCTCGCCTTCTTGCCCACTAGTTGCGCGCCCAACAGGCCCATCATCCCCGATGAAAAGATCAGCAGAGCCACCAGAAACTCGAGCATACCGACGCCGCCTTGCTGCGCGTCATAGGGCTGCGCCGACTCCGCTGCGCGCTCACCACGCACATTACTGGCGACTTGCATGCGGATCAGGCCGCCGGACATTGACCCCACCCCTCCACCAGACGCGCGCGACCAACAATATTCAGGACAATGCTCAGTGATTGCACCACTGAGGGGCTCGGCGGACAGAACATCAACGTACGCATACTGTGGGACGATCCGTCGGGCAGGTAGTTGATCAACTCAAAGGCCTCCCGCGTACCGTCTCGATTGGTGAGCTGAAAACCCTGAGCCAGGCCTTCGAACACCTGCAGTACTTCATCGGCGCCTACGTCTACGACCTTATCCTTGTCGGTGTTGGCGAATACGATCCAACCGTCAGCGTAGGTGCCAGCGCATTCAGGTGTTCCCGTTTTTGCCATTGATGACGGACAAATACTGACCGGCTGGTTTCTCATAACAGCCTCGCTGCGCGCCAGGTTGATCGCGCCAAAAAAACGACTGGTCTCGGCATGCAGTCGATTACTGTGCATCTGCCGCTGCATCAGCGGAATCCCGAGGGACAATATAATAGCGAGCACCACCGTGACGATCAGCAATTCGATCAGGGTAAAACCCTCAACGGGGTATCGCGGTGACTTCCTGTCCACAGTCTTTCTCCTTGGAAGACCCAGCATAAGAAAGTCACAGCAGAACGCCAGCTAATGGCTGGATATGCAGAAAAGCGGGGTAATTCGATGGACTGGATTGCCCAAGGGAGAAAAGAAGCGCTAAATATTCCTGACAGCAATGCGCAGTTCGCGCGGCAATGAAAACGTCACGTTCTCTGGCCGACCGGCGACCTCCACCGGGGCACTGGCACCGAGCGCACAGAGACCGTCTAGCACCTCCTGCACCAGCACCTCAGGCGCGGAAGCACCCGCTGTAACACCGATGCGTTTTTTCCCCAGCAGCCAATCGGGATTAATATCTTCCGCGCCATCGAGCAGATAGGCTTCGGCACCCATGCGTTCTGCCAATTCTCGCAGCCGGTTGGAATTGGAGCTATTGGGTGAACCTACTACCAACATCAGATCGCAGTCAGCGGCGAGTTTTTTTACGGCGTCCTGGCGATTTTGCGTCGCATAACAAATGTCGTCCTTACGCGGCCCTTCAATATTGGGGTAACGCGCACGCAGAATATCGATAACCCTGGCCGTATCATCCATCGACAGTGTTGTCTGGGTG
>Ga0335396_10005835_pt1 | contig 12516 bp, 6 predicted proteins | sample FRY02_FD_205743 | JGI IMG/M metagenome (GOLD analysis project Ga0335396, IMG submission 205743) | Freshwater microbial communities from Lake Fryxell liftoff mats and glacier meltwater in Antarctica - FRY-02 (spades assembly) (version 2) | ecosystem: Environmental > Aquatic > Freshwater > Ice >... | reverse complement strand
AGCCTGTTTTTCGTCCATCGTTCCGTTAATCAATCCTCTACCTGCCTCATTTCTTGCATAATTAAGTTGTGATCTGATCGCCAGAGCTTTAAAATACAAATTTATGTTTGCTGTGTCGAGTCCGGCCAGAGGCAATAATTTTTCTTTAGCAAATCTGATCTTATTCTCCCCCGGGAAAGCCAGATCAACACCATAATTGGCGCTCCCTTCGGCGATGAAAGATTGCGGACTGAATAATGGATATAATGAAATCTCCACCCATCCTTTGTCGCGATATAGATTTTTTTCCAGAAGCATATTATAGACATGATGCCCCGGATAACTTTCATGGCTGCCCACATCAATGGCACGTTCTAAAAAGATCTGAGTATCGGTATTGATTTGTATAAGACTCATGTACTGACCTTTATACCAGTTATAACCACTCCAGGGTTTATTATTTACATATTCAATACTGAAGGATTCACCAGGCGGCAGCTCATAATGTTCGTTAGTTTTATTTCTCGCCTCATTAATTGTGGTTCGGAAAATGGTATCCAGTTTATCTTTGGGGATGATGAATTGATTTGCTAACTTCTGGAATCTATATTGTACATCCCCTTTTCCGGGCAATATTTTATCAAGAGAATCTAAAAGAGATGCATAGTGACTCTCAGGATAAACCGGTGCAGAAATACCAAAAAGATCTTTGGATTCTTCATCGAAGCTTTTGAATTCACCTGAAAATATACGGATCCGACGGTCAAAAGCAATCAATTGCTGAGACATCCAGCCGGCTCTTATTTTGCCCGTATCGCTGAGGTTTGAAGAAATCTCACTGAGTTTGTTTTTAAGCTCTAAAACAGAATTTAAAAGGCTATCCTTTGGAAATACTGTCAGATTTTCCGTGTTTGGCTTTAATGAATCAGGGCCATAATATGCATCTACAAAATCAGGGTCGTATAGTCCGATGTTTAATCCTAGCTTCACATATTGCTCCGCCAGAGCGTTTAAAGCTCTATCTTTAATATCGATTTTTCTTGAGCAGGAGATCATTAAGATCATGGGGATAATGATCAAGAGATTTGTGAGTTTGAACATGAACTTGAATTTTCTAAGCTTTTAAAAATGCAAAATAGCAAATTCATTAGTCATGGTGACCGGTTAAAATTATGTCTTAAATAATCAACAGATTTCTCTTCGCGTTAGGACTATTTCTAAGTACAACAATCTTTGTCGCTCATCGAAATGACGGGGTAGATTGCGTCATTACAATTAAAAATAATATTGAGGAAATAGTGATAAATTAGTATCAAAAAGCCTCCCCTAAACTAAGGTAGAAACCGCTTTGCCTTTTTTCGCCAGGATTTTGTTCTCCTAAGGCATAATCCATTCGTACACTGAGACCTTTTTCGATGTCAAAGAAGTATCGGAATCCTCCGCCTATGCTGGGTTTTAATTGAATTAATTTCAGATTGCCATCCGAATAAACGTTGCCTGCAGCGGCAAAAGCAGCTATTCCGAAACGTGGGTTAAGTCTTAGCCTGATCTCACTTTGCAGGGCTAGTAAATTTTGATCACGAAATCGTCCGGCATAATAAGCACGCATCATTTCATCACTTCCAAGCTGTGGCAGCAGATAGAAAGGGGTATTGATCCCACTAATTGTTTGATAATCAGCATTTAAACCTAATGTTATTTTTTTGCTCAGAGGTTGAAAGTTGCGTAAATCAAGTTTTATTAAGCTTCCGCTGAAATGATCTCCGCCAAAGAAATCAGGAGCGTAGGAATAGTTGAGTTTTAGGAATAATCCTTTTGTGGTATAAGTATTTGTATTTCGGTTATCGAAGATTTGAGTAATTCCTAGAAAAAATACACGCCCGCCATCTTTATCTCTGATATTTGGATCGCTACTATAAATACCTCCAATAATTTTATCCTCAAACCGTTGGGATTCATAGCTAAGGCTTAGTCCGGTATAGCTTATTTTTCCTAGCCTTTTCTCTATTCCCGCATTGAGCCTGAATAGTTTTTGCGTGATTGGGTCTTCATTCAGTTCCAGAGTAGAATTTCCTATCCCATAGAAATTGAACGGAAAGTTTCTATATCGAATTTCAGAAGTCACATGATATTTGTTTCCGGGGGTCCAGATGTCAGATTTTAATACAAAATTGCTTTGCTTCTTAGTAGTAAAAGTTACGATACCTGTAATTCTGGAGGTTCGGATTAGGGAGTCCTTTCGATCAGTATAAAATGAATAAAGACTTGCTACTCCTATTTCTGCCCCCGTCTCCTGAGCATACCCAATTGCCGGAAGGGGGAGGAAACTGCTTCCACGTGTTGTATCAGCTTCATTTGAGAGCATTTTCTTAATCAACTTCATTTGGCTGAAGCCATTTCCGGAAATCAATATTAAAAAGCTGAGTGCAATAAGTTTTTTTAGCAGTTCTTTATTCATAAAGTCCGCTAAGTTAATTATAGTTTGAATAGGTTCGGCTCCCATGTAAAAATGCCCGCCATTTTAGTGACAGGCATTTTTTAACCTTATTATTTTTTCTCGCGGATTGCTTTAAACTCAGAACCCTCTTTCCACTGCACCATCTTTTCTTCAAAAGCTAATCGTTTACCTACTTGAAAAAACAGTTTCAAATCATCTAAGCCACCCTCAAATGTCCAAGTTGCGGAATCAAATTCATCTGATGGACGATGATAATGTTTGGCATTGTATTCTGCTTCTCTTTTTTCACCATATCCTGCCTCTTTACCAATCACATCTATACCATTTGAAGTATAAAGTGCAGGAACACCAACTTTTGCAAAATTAAAATGATCAGAACGATAATAGTAACCTGCCTCAGGATGATTTTCAAAGGCGATTACTCGCCCTGCTTTTTCAGCAGCTTCTTTAAGATATTCTTCGAGCTCCGATTGTCCTTTACCAACAATTATGATGTCTTTTGTTTTTTCAAAAGGATTTAATCCATCAATGTTAATATTTGCAACGGTTTTTGATGTGGGATAAATTGGGTTCTGAGCATAATATGCTGATCCCCAAAGGCCCTGTTCTTCGGCAGTAACTGCAAGTAAAATAATGGTTCTTTCAGGCTGGACTTTCAGACTTTTAAATGCCCGGGTAAGTTCAATCAGACCAGCGGTGCCACTTGCATTGTCAAATGCCCCATTATAAATTGAGTCGGCAGTTTCATTAGGCTTACCAATTCCAAGGTGATCCCAGTGTGCAGTGTAAATTATCACCTCATCCGGGCGCTTGGTTCCTGTTATTTTGCCGATAACATTATATGATTTGTTAAATATCGTCTTCACGGCCACGCTGGCACTTAATTTCAAATCCAAAGGAACCGGCTTAAATCCTCTTTTATCTGCCTGCGCAAAGAAGTTTGAGGAATCCTGGCCTGCAGCAGCAACTAATTTTTTAGCAGCCGGCAAGGAAAGCCATCCATTTATATCCGTATAAGTGTTGCTTTTCCCACGGTCGTCTAGTCTGAGTTTGGATGCGTTCCAGTTATTCTGAATTACTGTAAATGGGTAACTTGCTCCCTCCGTGGTATGCACGATAAGACAACCTCTTGCCCCCTGACGTGCAGCTTCTTCGAACTTATAGGTCCAACGCCCGTAATAAGTCATGGTTTTACCTTTAAATAAACTTGAATCTCCGGCTCCAAATCCCGGATCATTGACCATAACCATTACAATCTTTCCTTTTACATCAAGGCCGGCATAATCATTCCAGTTATACTCGGGTGCAACAACTCCATAACCGGCAAAGACCACCTCATTATTATCAAAGCTAACTTTATCCGTGATTTTGTCAGTCCAGATTACATAGTCCTCAAAGCCTTTCAGCTTGAAACTGCCTTTTGATGTTGTTGCCTGCATATCCGGAGCTGCTGTCGTCTGAATATTGACCATTGGCACTTCCTGAAGATAGCTTTCGCCATTTCCCGGTTCTAATCCTGCAGCTTTAAATTGTTTTTGGAGGAAGGCTATGGTTTTACTCTCACCAAGGGTAAAAGGTTTACGACCCTGAAGGGAATCGTGAGAAAGTTCTGCTACATGCAGTTTTAAACTATCTGCATTAAAGGCAGCGAGTCCATCTTCATCCGAGATTTTTGGCTTATTCTGGTTGCAGGCAGCAAGGCAGATCAAAGCAGAAAATGCTAAGAATTTAATTTTTGAGTTCATATATAGTTAGTTTCTGCTAAAATACTGATAAATTATATAGGCTATTTTAAAAAATTTGGATATTACCTGATGAAATGGGGTGCCTACACAATCTGCTTTTATATTGGAAGAACCTTCGAAACGCCAAATGGGTCTAAATTAAATTAATCTATAATTAATCTAAAATCTTAGATTAGGACAAATGCTAGGGATAAGTATTTTAATAGAGGATTACAGAAGTACTGAAAGACCTGGGGTTTTGGTTGGCTTGAAGTGGTTTATTATGCTTATATGTAAGTTATGCCTCAGCTCAAAAGACGACACGACAACATAAATACGAACTGACAAAAAAATTAGATATGATACCAGATTACCACCTGTCCTTAGAGTTAAGCAAAGCGGCTCTAAGGATTATTAAATAATTAAGAGTCTTCAGACTCAACCTTTTTTTACAACCCCCTAAAAAAATGATCAGACCCTACATTTTAGCAGAAACAAATTGGAAATCTGTAAAAGATTCAAATTATGACCTGGCAATCCTACCTTGGGCTGCGACAGAAGCGCATAATTACCATTTACCATATTCAACCGATGTTATTGAAGCTGACCATATTGCTGCTGAATCTGCAAAAATTGCCTGGGAGAATGGTGCGAAGATAATTGTTTTACCCACCGTTCCATTTGGAGTCAATACAGGTCAGGCGGACATAAAATTAGATTTAAATATTAATCCAAGTACACAGTTTGCCATTTTATGTGACCTCATTGAAGTGCTTCAAAGGTCGAATATTTTTAAGCTTTTGATACTGAATGGTCATGGAGGGAATGACTTTAGAACAATGATTAGAGAGTTGGGACTAAAATACCCAAAGATGTTTCTTAGCACCTGCAATTGGTTTCAAGCCATAGACAAAATGGAATTCTTTGAACAGGATGGAGACCACGCAGATGAAATGGAAACAAGCCTGATTTTATACCTATCTCCAAATTTAATGCTTCCCTTAAACGAGGCTGGAGATGGGAAAGAAAAAAAGCATAAAATCAAAGAGTTTTCAGAAGGTTGGGCCTGGTCAGAAAGAAAATGGTCTCAAATTTCTGAAGACACAGGAGTAGGAAATCCCAAATTTTCAACTAAAGAGAAAGGCGAAAAATACTTTAAGGCCGTAACTATGAAAGTATCCCATTTTCTGATTGAATTGTCAAAAGCTGATGTAAAGGATCTTTATGAATATTAATGTCCTTTACCAGCCGCTGGAATATAATTTCCTCGAGTTGCTTGGTTACATGCGACAAGCTTAGGGCAATTCATTATCTAAGGGCTTATTTGCATAAACAAATGGTTAAGTCGAGAGGTTTCCCGCTTTCGCGGGAATGACAATTCAGGGGGATATAAAAGAGATTCCGACCCCTGAGCCGGAATCTCCCTACTTTATAACTAATGCCTTGTCATGGCGGGCTCCACCCGCCACCCCTTAAATCATCATGGCAGATGCATCAATCTCCCCATGCTGAAAATTTATTTGTGATGAAGACCACCCCGCTCTTCTCTCCATTCAGATTTATATTACATTGCAATAACATAAAAACAAGAACTAGCAGATAGGTGAGGGTGCAGCCTTTCTTTACAGTTTCAGCAAAGCAATCTGAAGGATTATTTAATTCAATCCCATACCTACAGGACAAACTCGTTTATAAAAATTCCGATACCAGGTAACAGAAGTCCGGAAATTTATATCTTCATATCCAGAATAATCATTAGATAAATTATCAAATACGTATGATGAAAAATCAACAACATAGATTTTTGACGAAGTGTTCAATTAGAACAATTTGCCTGATTTTCTTATTCGGACTTAGAACAATAGCCTTTGCTGAATATAAAGTAACTATTCATATCCCGGATACAACGGGGCAGTCAGACAGTTTAAAACGAAAAGCCAGTCTTTCTAGAATAATAAATTTATTGCCTGAGGATCGGATAATTAATGGTCGTGTTTCTTTTCTAGACAAGACATTTAGGGATTGGATTAAACGAACTGGCGAGCTTCCTCCGGATTTCGATCAGATGCCTTCAATCCCCTTTCTCCCGGATCCACTCATTTTGGACGAAGGAGGGAAAAATATTTCCATTACCTCAATTGCACAGTGGAAAGAAAAGCGTCAATGGATGAAGGAACAGTTAGAGTATTATATTACCGGTTCCTATCCGCTATCTCCGGACAATTTCGAGGTTAAGGTTCTTAGTGAAAAAAAAGATGGATCAACCACCCTTCGTATGGTGGAGTTATCATTTGGCCCAAAACAGCAAGCCAAGCTAACTATTGAATTAATGATTCCAGAAGGGAAGGGTCCGTTTCCCGTATTTATGACACAGTGGAATCATAGGGGTTGGGCTCAAATTGCTGTAAGACGGGGCTATATGGCTTGTGTTTATGCAGCCTCGGATGCGAAGGATGATACAGAAAAGTACGCTGAAATATGGGCTGGCAAATATGACTTTACACGCTTGATGAGAAGAGCATTTGGCACTTTCAGGGCTGTTGATTATTTGTATACACTTCCCTATATCGACAAAGATAAAATTGCCTTAAGCGGACATTCAAGAAATGGTAAATTATCACTTATCGCGGCCGCGTTTGACGATCGCATTAAGGCGGTTATTCCAAGCAGTGGTGGTTCAGGTGCTGAAGTTCCATGGCGATATGCTACCCAACAATATGATGTTGAAGATATTGCATTATTATCGGCTGCCCAACCATCCTGGCTACACCCTCGGTTAAGATTTTTTATAGGTCGGGAGAATAAACTTCCAATAGACCAAAATCATTTTATGGCACTGATAGCACCAAGAGGTTTAATGTTGAGTACAGCAATCAATGAAGGAGCCGGCAACCCATGGGGCATTGAGCAGGCTTATGGCTCTGCCCAAAAGGTATATGACTTTCTTAATGCAAAGGATAATCTCGCCATCAGATTTAGGAATGGAGAACACGGTACTAACGCAATAGACATTGAGGACTATGTTGATTTCTTCGATTATGTTTTTAAGCGAAAAGATCAAAAGCCGGAAAATAAATTACGCTATGCTTACACGTTTGACAGCTGGCGGCTACGAAGTAAAGAGAATATAAATCCACTAAATTATCCCTCCAAAGGTGTACAGGTTCTGGAAGCAGTAACTGGTAAAGACTTAACTAAGGATAATTGGAATATAAAAAAATCGACCATAACAGAACAATTACGATGGATATTGGGAGATGAACCTCCCGGGCTCACCAACCCTGGTCCAGAGCGATTAGAGAATGGGGGAGCAGGAGAAGAATATTTTGGCACTGTTCTGAAACGTCCAAATGCGACTTCTCGTATGGGGCGCATGGCCATCACACCATACAAAGAGTTTGGCGATTATTTGTATGGTTATTTATATTATCCAAAGGATAGTGCAGGAAATATAAAAGCCGGTAAGTTACCCGCCCTTATCTATCAGCATGAATATGACTACTCCAAGGGCTTTTCCTCTTACCATAACATTCAATCTTTCTTTGAGGGGATGACTGATCTTGGTTATGTTGTTTTTTCATACGATATGATTGGATTTGGGAATCGCATTGATGAAGGAACGCGTTTTTATGTCCGGTATCCGAATTGGTCAAAAATGGGAAAAATGGTGGCTGATTTAAAGGGGGCAGTAGACGCATTGAACCATCTTAATTTCGTTGATAGCACAAAAATATTTGTTGCAGGTTATTCCCTTGGAGCGTCAGTTGGTCTTTATGCTGCTGCTCTCGACGAAAGAATTGCCGGACTTGTTTCAGTTAGCGGTTTTACACCTTTGCGTTCAGCTACCCCGGATAAAAGCATTGAAGGAGCTAAAACTTTTTCTCATTTGCATGGTTTAATCCCACGCTTAGGTTTCTTTATCGGTAATGAAGATCGTATTCCATTCGATTATCAGGAAATATTAGGATCAATTGCTCCAAGACCTGTATTGCTAATTGCGCCTACTTTGGATCAAGCTGCCAGCCTTAAAGGTATCAAATCTACTGTTACAGAAGCGCGAAAAATTTACAAATTGCTGGGTGTTCCTGATAAGCTCATTTTGAATTCACCCGATGAATTTAACAGGTTTAGCAATGAAATGCAGAAGATAATATTTGATTGGGTTGAAGAATTTAAAGCACCTGCTCCTGAAATAGGGCCTTGATTTTAAAAAATTCTGAATAAAATCTAAAATTAAGAAGAATCTACTCTGAAGTACCATCCCCCAATAGTTGAAGTAAGGCTCGGATTTGCTTACTATAATAAAGAAGGGTAATTTTGCGGCTTAACATTGAAGTATGACTGTTGAAAGAGGAGCAATATCCCGTTTTATAGAAAAAAACTATTTGCATTTTAATTCTGCCGCCTTGGTAGATGCTGCGAAAGGTTATGAAACCCACCTTCATGAAGGTGGTAAAATGATGATCACTCTTGCGGGAGCAATGAGTACTGCTGAACTTGGCATTTCGCTTGCTGAAATGATCCGCCAAGATAAAGTATCAATAATATCCTGTACCGGTGCGAATTTGGAAGAGGATATTATGAACCTAGTTGCGCACTCACATTATAAACGCGTTCCAAATTACCGTGATTTGAGTCCGCAAGATGAGTGGGATCTACTTGAGAACCATTACAATCGCGTTACAGATACCTGTATTCCTGAAGAAGAAGCTTTCAGAAGGCTTCAAAAACATATCTATAAGCTTTGGAAAGATGCAGATGATTCTGGAGAACGTTACTTCCCCCATGAATACATGTACAAAATGCTCCTTAGCGGAGTACTTGAACAGTATTATGAGATTGATCCGAAGAATTCCTGGATGCTGGCAGCTGCAGAAAAGAACCTTCCGATTATTGTTCCTGGATGGGAGGATTCAACTATGGGGAATATTTTTGCTTCCTATGTGATGAAAAAGGAAATTAAGGCATCAACTATGAAAAGTGGAATCGAATATATGGGCTGGTTAGCCGATTGGTATATCGCTAATTCAGGAGGAAAGGGTATCGGCTTTTTTCAGATAGGTGGTGGAATTGCAGGCGACTTTCCAATTTGTGTTGTGCCCATGTTGTACCAAGATATGGAAATGGAAAACATTCCTTTCTGGAGTTATTTCTGTCAGATCTCTGATTCAACTACATCTTATGGATCCTATTCGGGAGCTGTGCCGAATGAGAAGATTACCTGGGGAAAACTGGATATTCATACACCAAAATTTATTGTGGAATCAGATGCGACCATCGTTGTACCACTCATTTTTGCTTGGGTTCTTAAGCAGTAATGATTCTCTATTTTAAAAACAAGACTTAAGCTAAATATTAAAACAGCTATTTTAAAAAAATATTTCAAATAACCTGTTAATCAACTACTTATTAATTAATTTAGAATGATTATAAATTGATAAAATAGGTCATGATATTGTCATAGGTATTTGAATAAAGCATACTTTTGTCATCTGAAAAGGTTGATTATAACCTTACGGTCGACTTTTTAAATATACGTTTCAAAATTTAAGCAACAAATACTCAATATGAGAAGCATCTCATTGTTTTTTAGAAGTGTTACAAAATCATTGATTCTGATTACTTTCCTTTGCTCAATGGCTTTTTCTTCGGCCAATGCTCAGGATGCAGCAGCGGGAGCAGCGATTTTTAAGCAAAAGTGTACCGCTTGCCATGGCCTTGAAAAGGCGGTTGTAGGTCCGGCTTTAAAGGGAATTGATACAAAGTATGATGAGGCATGGTTGATCAAATGGATTAAGAATGCTCCTGCATTCATTGCTTCAGGCGATGACCGGGCTGTAAAAGCTTCACAGTATTCACCCGCAATGATGTCATCCTTTCCTGAATTATCAGACGATGACATTAAGAACATAGTGGCTTATGTTAAAGTTGGCGATGTTAAGCCCGCAGCAGATCCAAATGCCGCAGCCAGTGCTTCCGGAGCAGTAGCTGATAAAGGCGGAGTAAGTAATTTCATGCTAATCGGTTTAATCGCTGTCATTATCATAGTCTTTTTGGTAATATTGGTTTTAAATCGCGTGATCACAACTTTGGAACGTGTTATGCTTCAGAAAAAGGGCATCGTTGTTGAGGAAGAAGAAAGTGCTGACAAGAAAGACCGTTTCGAAGGCCTGAAAAAACTTTCAAGAAATAAGAAATTTATTTTGTTCATTGTATTGCTTTCTGTAATTTTCCTTAGTTCTGCCGGTTGGAAAGGCATGTGGGAAACAGGTGTACACACCGGATATCAACCAATACAGCCAATTAAATTTTCTCATCAGCTGCACTCAGGGATAAATAAAGTTGATTGTCAGTATTGTCACGCAGGCGCATTTACTTCTAAACATGCATCCATCCCATCGCTTAATGTTTGTATGAATTGCCATAATTACGTGAACGCATCAGAAAAATATGATGGAAAAACTTCTCCGGAGATCATGAAGATTTACAATGCTCTTGATTATAACGAGGATACCAAAGTTTACGGTAATAATACCAAGCCGATTGAATGGATCAGAATTCACAACTTACCTGATCTGGCTTACTTTAATCACTCACAGCACGTTTCAGTTGCAGGAATTGAATGTCAGAAATGTCACGGTCCGATTCAAACCATGGAGGAGGTTTATCAATATTCTCCTCTTACTATGAAGTGGTGTATTAACTGCCATAGAGAAACAGAAGTTAATCATAAGGACAATCCTTATTATGACAAGCTAATCGCTGCGCACGATAAATTGAAAAAAGGTGAAAAGGTTACTGCTGCTGTTTTAGGCGGACTCGAATGTGCTAAGTGTCACTACTAATTAGAATAATTTTAAGATAACATACGTATACAGTTATATAGCTTAAATGGAAAGCAATAAAAAATACTGGAAAGGTTTAGAAGAGCTGCAGAACACGAAGGATTTTGTTGAGAAAAACAAAAACGAGTTCGCTGAACCACTTCCTATGGAAGAAGTTCTGAATGAAGCCGGTTTAAGTACCGTAACTCCACGTCGTGACTTTTTAAAGGCGCTTGGATTTGGCTTAGGAGCAGTAACTCTTGCTGCTTGTCAAACAACTCCGGTTCATAAGTCAATTCCTTATTTAGTTAAACCTGAAGAGATAGTACCGGGTATCCCTAATTACTATACTTCTACTTTTAATGGACACAGCATTCTGGTTAAAACCCGGGAAGGTCGTCCTATTAAGATTGAAGGTCATCCTAATTGTATTCTTAGTAAAGGAAGTATGGATGCAAAAGGTCAGGCTTCTGTTCTTGATCTTTACGATGTTTCCAAACTAAAGAATCCAGTTCTGAATGATTCAGATTCAAGTTGGGCAAAGATAGATGAGTTTGTAAAAGCAGAGCTTGGTAAGATTAAGGCAGGTGGTAAGAAGATCCGTATCGTTTCATCTACTGTTAACAGTCCTTCGACTAAAGCGGCTATTGCCGACTTTACAGCACAATATCCAAATACAAAACACATTCAGGTTGATGCGGTTTCTTATACAGGTATCATTAAGGCGAATGAAAATAGTTTCGGCAAGGCGGTTCTTCCTAGATACCGTTTTGACAGAGCAGATCTTATTGTAAGTTTCGGAGCAGATTTTCTGGGAACCTGGATCTCTCCTATAGAGTTCAGTCGCCATTATACCTCTAAAAGAAATAACACCGCCCTTCAAGGCAAAAAAATGTCTCGTCATATCCATTTCGAGACTGGAATGAGTTTAACAGGTACCAATGCTGATGCGCGTCTTCCATTAAAGCCATCAGAAGAAGGCATTGCCTTATTGAATTTATATGCTGCATTAGGTGGCGCTGTCAACGGCGCAAAACCTCTTGCAAATAATCCTAATGCAGAAAAGGCCATTGTCCTAACTGCTAAAGAATTATCGGCTGCAAAAGGAAGATCTCTGGTAATTAGTGGCTCAAATGATGTTTCTACCCAGATCATTGTGAATGCAATCAATTCAATTCTGGGAAGTTATGGTACTACCATTGATCTTGATAATCCATCATACCAATATGCAGGAAATGATGCGGAGTTCGCTGAGTTCATTAATGAAATGAACCGTTCTGAGGTTGATGCAGTTTTCTTCTTGAATACGAATCCTGCCTACCAGTGTAATGATGCGAAGGCATTTACAGATGCCCTTGCAAAAGTTAAATTGCGTGTTTCTTTTGCTGACCGCAAAGATGAAACGGCTTCATTATGCCAAGTTATTGCTCCAAATCATCATTATCTTGAAGCTTGGGGTGATTCAAATCCGGTTGAAGGATATTATACTATTGTTCAACCTACTATCAATCCGGTTAATAATTCACGCTAT
>Ga0335396_10005824_pt1 | contig 12536 bp, 9 predicted proteins | sample FRY02_FD_205743 | JGI IMG/M metagenome (GOLD analysis project Ga0335396, IMG submission 205743) | Freshwater microbial communities from Lake Fryxell liftoff mats and glacier meltwater in Antarctica - FRY-02 (spades assembly) (version 2) | ecosystem: Environmental > Aquatic > Freshwater > Ice >... | reverse complement strand
TGAACCTTGCGAAAAAGAAGCAGCAACTGCTTTTTTAAATGCTTCGCAAATAGCTTCAAAATTATCAGAAAGAACAAAGCTAAATTTAAGCGATGGTACTATCAATAAATTAGGAAAAGCACTAAAAAAACACAACTTCATAAGACTGAAAAAGAACGGAATAGCAGTCTACGCGTTAATTGAAAACACTTGGGAAGAAGTAGATAACAGGAACAAAGTTGTTGAAGAATAAACAGTAAGTAAGCATAAAAATTAAAGTGGAAAACTAGCATTTCCACTTTTTTTATTATAACAACTTTGGATTACTTTATTTTACATCATTTTCACAGGGCAGGCAGGGTAACCAAAAAACCCAACAAACAGTTGCAATTTTTTTTCTTCTCAAACAATCGGGTAACATCAAAACATAACAAAGCAAATTAATAAAGTAAACGTTCTAGTTTGCACCCATAAAGCCATATAAATCGGTTTTTTATTTTCTAAAAAAATAAAATATCTTTTACTCTAAATTTGGTTACCCTCCTTGCCCTAATTTTTTTTGCATTATTTTTCTTCTTTTTTCTTCCTTTTACGGTTTCCCGAATTTTTATATCGATACCTTTTTCGTATTATTGTATTCCAAAAAGTATTGATGTCAATAAATTATTTCGATAACGCAAGTACAACTAAAGTCGATTCAAGAGTTCTTGAAGTTATGTTACCTTATTTCTCAGAGATATATGGTAATTCTTCAAGCAATCATGATTTTGGTAAAAAATCAAAACTAGCGATTGAAATATCTAGAAAACAAGTTTCGAAATTAATTAACTGTAACGAAGGTGAAATTATTTTCACTTCAGGAGCAACCGAATCAATAAATTTTGCTTTAAAAGGTTATGTAGAATCTAATTTTGAAAAAGGAAATCATATAATTACAGTTAAAACAGAACACAAAGCAGTTCTTTCAACTTGTGAATATTTAGAAACAAAAGGAGTTGAAGTTACTTATTTAGATGTTGATAAAGATGGTTTAATTTCAATAAATGATTTAATAAATTCCATTCGAAAAGATACAATTTTAATTTGCGGTATGCTTGTAAATAATGAAACTGGAGTTATTCAACCAGTAAAAGAAATTGGTGCAATTGCAAAGCAAAATAGTATTACTTTTTTCTGTGATGCAACTCAAGCAGTGGGTAAAATCAAGGTTGATGTTAATGAAAATAATATTGATTTATTATGTTTCAGCGGTCATAAATTAAACGCTCCTAAAGGAGTTGGTATTTTATATAAAAATAAAAATATTGAATTAACTCCTTTGTTTCATGGTGGAGGTCAGGAAAACGGTTTAAGAGCTGGAACTTACAATACACCATTGATAGTTGGAATAGGAAAAGCTTGTGAAATTGCAATAGATGCATTAGAAAAGAATAGAGATATAATTGAAAGAAAAAGTGAATTTTTAATTCAAGAAATAAAAAATATAGCAGGATCAATTATTGTTGGAAATGGAAATTTTAGAGTTCCAAATATTATTGATATTATGATACCAGGTTTAGATTCTAGTATATTTATTTCTAAAACTAAAAATTTAGCTCTAAGCAATGGTTCAGCTTGTACTTCCCAAATTATTGAAAGTTCACATGTACTAAAAGCAATGGGATTTAATGATGTCGAATGTAATCAAAGCATCAGAATATCAATAGATAAAGAAATTACAGAGAGTCAAATAAAGCAATTAGTTGAAACAATAAAAGCCGAAATAAAATAATTTTAGTATGTTGAAAAGCGTTAATTGGGCAGAAGATAGAGATTATAAAACTGGTAGTGAAGATGAGCCATTACAGTTTTATTTAGACGCTTTATGCAATAGCAAAACGTTTGATTTATTATTAGGTTATTTCAGTTCATCAGCTCTTAACGTATTATCATTAGGTTTTGCAAATTTCATTTATGCTGGTGGTAAAATGAGAGCTGTTATCAATAATGTACTCTCTGAAGAAGATAAAAAAGCAATTACAAAAGGTCAAGAGAAAGAAGCTTTTTCAACAGTTTACAATTTTAATAATGTAAAAGAATTAAAGGCTTCATTAGATGAATACGGAAAGCATTTTTTTGAGTGTTTTGCTTGGTTAATAGCCAATGATAGAATCGAAATTAAAATAATCAAACCAAAAGACGGAAAAGGAATTTCTCATTATAAATCTGGAGTTTTTAATGATGGTGAAAACACAATAGGTTTTAAGTCTTCATGTAACTTTACGGCTTATGGTTTATTAGAAAATTTAGAAGAATTAGATTGTTTTCTTTCATGGGAAAATGGGCGTTCAAATAAGTTTATAAGAAGGCAAAATCATTATTTTGAGGAGATATTTTCGGAGAAAGCAGATTTTGTTGAGTACTTGAATATAGAGGATGTAAAAGCAGCAATTAAAAATGATTTTGGGGATAAAAATATTCATGAATTATTGATTCAAGAAAAAGAATTGTTAAACAAAAGAGATAAAATATTTAATAATCCAAAAATTAAAAAATCAGTCAAATCGGCGGTTGAGCAAATCAATGAGTTTGATAAAATTGAGAAAGCACCAAAATTTCCATACAAAGAAGGACCAAGACCATACCAGATTGAAGCTTATAATAAGTGGGTTGATAATGGTAAAAAAGGTTTGTTTGCCATGGCTACAGGAACGGGCAAAACTTTAACTTCATTGAATTGCTTGTTAAATCAATATAAAGAAAACAACACATATAAAACTGTAATATTAGTTCCTACAATTGCATTAGTTAATCAATGGAAACATGAATGCAGAAAATTCAACTTTAATAATGTAATTACCGTTAGTTCTCAAGAAAAATGGCCTCAAAACATTTCTTTTCTTAATTCTGCTAGTAGTTTTATAGATGTATCATTCGTAATAATTGTTACTTATGCTTCTTTTTATAGAAGTAATTTCCAAAGTCATTTTCAAAATTTACCGAAAGAGACATTATTAATTGCCGATGAAGCTCATAATTTAGGTTCGTTTAATATTTCAAAAGTTTTACCTAAAATTCATCTAAATCAAAGAATTGGACTTTCAGCTACTCCAGATAGAAAATTTGATGAAATTGGAAATAAAAGTATAGAAGATTTTTTTAATGATAAGCCACCTTTTGTTTACAGTTATACAATGGAACAAGCGATGCAAATGGGTTGGTTGTGTAAATACAAATATTATCCTCATATTGTTAAACTAACAGATGTTGAATTAGCTGAATATGTAAAAAAATCTAAACAACTTATTAAATATTTTGACAATCAAACAAAGCGTTACAAAGATTGTAAAGAGGTTGAGATTTTATTGCTTGAAAGAAAAAGAATAATCCACAAAGCACATAATAAATTAGCTGTTTTTAAAAGTATACTTGAGAATGAATTTAATGAAAGAGGTAATTTAAAATACACATTAGTTTATGTTCCAGAAGGAATAGAACCTAATTATGATGACGTTGATGATATTATTGAAGACCAAGATGATATTAGTTTAATAAACGAATATACTAGAGCAGTCAGTAGTACAGATAGTTCCATAATGGTAAAGCAATACACTTCAAATACGAGCAATAGAAATGATGTTATTAAAGGGTTTCAGCAAGGAAAAATAGATGTTTTAACATCTATGAAGTGCTTAGATGAAGGCGTTGATGTTCCAAGGTCAGAATTAGCGATATTTTGCGCAAGTACGGGTAATCCTCGTCAGTTCATTCAAAGAAGAGGAAGAGTATTAAGAACTCATCCAGAAAAGACTTTTGCTGTGATACACGATTTGGTTGTTGTTCCTAATATTGATGATGAATCAACCTTTGAAATGGAAAAAAACATGATTAAAAAAGAATTAGAAAGAGTAGTAGATTTTTCTAATTTAGCAATTAACAAAATAGATACATACAATGAATTAAGACCAATTCTTAATCATTATAATCTTAATTTATACGATACACAAAACGATTAATTATATTCAAATGGCAAGAAAAGACGACATTTTCATAAGTTTTATAAAAGATAAACTTATATCTGAAAAATATGATTTAAACGAGACTGATTTACCAAATAATTTAAAAGATGGGTTAAAATCAGAGCATACAATTATAAAAGCAATTGCTTTAATTGTTGAAAATACAGAAGGAATAAATCCATTATCTGATAAAGCATTGTATGGTCAAATTACACAATTTTTAAATGAAGCTACAGTATGATAATTAAAGAAGTTTTAATCGAAAATTACTTATGCTATTATGGTATAAAAAAGTTTAGTTTATCAAATGGACTTAATATTATTCTTGGAGAGAATGGAGAAGGTAAAACTAAATTCTTTGAAGCTTTAGAATGGTTGTTAAATGGTGATAATGATAATTTAGACAAATTAGTTTCTAAGAAAGCTTTGGCAGAAAAGGATAATGATGATTCTTTTAGGGTTAGAGTTGAAATCACTGTTGAACAATATGAACAAACGAAAATATTATCAAAGCAATTTACAGTTAAAAAAATTGACGATAATAAATGTAGTGTTGGAAATGGTATTTTGTCTGGAATTGAAGAATCCAGTAATGGCGAAAGAACTCCTGTTGATGGCAAAGAACTATTAGAACAAATATTTCCTTCTCAAATTAGAAAATATTCAATGTTTAAGGGAGAAGAAGAATTAAATATTTTTGATAATGATACAGCATTAATTAATCTAATTAATTTGTTTTCTGAAGCAAAGCATTACGATAAATATGAACTAAGAGGTGAAAGCTTAAAGATTGCTGCTGAAAAAGCTGTTGATTTAGCATCGAGAAATAATACACGTAATCAAGCAGAATATAATCAGTTAGATACTAATATTGCATATTTCCAAAGACAAAAAAGTGATAAATTAACTTTTTTCGAAGAAGCTAATGGTAATATTGAAAAAACAACTAAAAACATTCAAGAAGTTGAAAAGTATATTAATAATGCCGAAGCATTAGATACAATAAATACTAGGATTAATAAAATTGAAGGAGAAATTTCCAAAGCAGAATCACTTATTTCAGAAAATTATACAACATCATTATTTGATGAAAGTTGGATATTAATGAGTTTTGAAAATATACATAAAGAGTTTGCTTCTAAAGTTGCAAATTTAAGTATTGAGAGAAGAAAAATGCAATCAGATTATGACAAAGAGCTTGGAATAAAGGAAGGAGAAAAAAGAGCGAAATTAGCTTTGCTAAAAGATTTAATTCCGCTTCCAATTGGCACACCTTCAAAAGCCATAATGGAAGAAATGATTAAAGATAAATTTTGCAAAGTTTGTAATCGTCCAGCAGAAGAAGGTTCAGATGCTTTAAAGTTTATGACCGATCGTTTGAAAGAATATTTAGATTCTCAAAAGGAATCAATTGAAAAAGAGGAAGATCCTAAAAAAGTATTTGAATTTAATTATATCAACAGACTCGTAAATATTAGTACAAATCAAGAAGATGGTCTTTCAAAACTTAGAAATATAAATCAAGAAATTGAAGATTTATTCAACTTCAATCAAGCTCGAAAAAATGATTTAGTTGAGCTTAGAAATAAATTAGAAAAAGAACTTGAAGAACGGGATAGAATTATTGGTAACTCAGCAATTGGTTCAGAAAAATTAAGTGTAGTTCTTAAAGACTATAATAGCTGGCAAAGAGATATAAAAAGATTGAATCAAGATGTTAATAGTTTGCAATCAGATATTGATAAAATTACAATTCAACTTAATGATTTAAAAGCTCAAAAAGAGAACATTGATTTAACGAATGCCAATAATTTTTTAATAAATACACGAAATATTTTAAGAGATATTGATAAAATTTTTAAAGACACTAAAAATAGAAAATTTGATGAATTTATAAGTTTATTGTCTAAAAAGTCAAATGATATTTTTTCTAGAATTAATATTGATGCTTTCACAGGAGTGATTGATTTTAGACTAATTAAAACAGAAACACGAATAAAAGTTAAAATTCATTTACAAGAAGAAAATGGCAGCATTTTTTATTCTCCAAATCAATCATTGTTAACTTCAATGCATATTTCTGTGTTGTTAGCAATTGCTGAGCTCACAAATGAAGTTAAAGAAGAAAGATATCCAATATTATTTGATGCACCAACATCTTCTTTTGGAGAAAGTAAAATGACCGAGTTTTTGAATTTAATTTATGAAACTGAAAATCAGACCATCATATTAATTAAGGATTACATTGCTAAAGACGAAAACAAGAATCTTTTTATAAAACCAGAGTTTGAAAAAGTAAAACGTCATAAAGCGTTCTGGGTTAGATTAGAAAGACCTTTTGATGAGAAAAATTTAAAGACTATTAATACAGAAAGAATAGAACTATAACTATGGAAAATTTATTTGACAAATGGAAAACCAAAATTCCTAAATATAGTGAGGAATTCAAGGAAACTTTATTTAAATCATTATCCGAAAAATTTGGTGCTGAAGGTGATAAAAAAGTAAGTTTAGGAAAACACTTCAGTACAAACTATGAGCTATATACTTATGCTTTCTTTTTAGGGCTTTATAATAATGAATATGCTCCAATACCAGTAAATGTAAAGAAAGTTGATTTTAGCCACCATATTCAATATTGGGGAAGTAAAACAACGGTTTCAGTTAGAAAAGATTTTACAAAATTGCAAGAATATATTTTTGCAGCTTTAATTACTAAATCAAATATTGACTTTATAGCTCTTGATAAAGGAGAAATAACAGAAGATGAAGTGATTAAAGAATTAATAGCAACTATGGAAGCTTATACTCATGGTGGATTAACCTTGATAAAAGAAAAACTTGAAGATAATTCAAGTTATTTTTTAAACCCAACCTCTTTTTTAGATATGATTGTAAAATCAAAGCATGAAGAAACAGCTGGATAAAAAATGGTTGACTTCAAAAGAAACAAAATCCCTACTAAAAATAAGTGATTGTAAATTAATGCACTTACGTTTAGAAGGGAAAATTGAGTTTAAAAAAGAAGGAAGATCTTTTTTGTACTGTACTATTAAATAATAAAGCTTTTAATGTAATTTATGGCATCATCTAATGTTTCAAAAGTTACATTAGAAGATTCTTGGCAAATTGAAAAATATCTTTTAAAAGACTCATCAAAATTTGAACGTTCATCGACTAAAATAATTAATTTATTCATAGCTTTTGCATATCCAATTTCTAATGCTAATCCATAACCAGAAGGATTATCTTTAGACATATAGCCTAATAAAATATCACATTTTTCCACGTGATATAAATCCCAGGATGTATACTTTTCTACATCATTTAAATCATGCTTTTGCGGGTTAAAGTAAATAAAATCATTTCCTAATTTGTTTATTACATCATTGTGCCATCCACCTTTAAAACCACCTGCTAAATATATTTTGGTTTTCATATTACTTTAAATTAGATAAAGGAAGTCTTTGAGCAATAGAATAAAATATTCTTTTAGAATTTCCTAATAATGGTATAATTGGAATTAAAAGGCAATAAAAAACTTTAAAAATTAAATCTGTTTTTATAAAATGTATATCTATAAAAAGTTGAGATGTCACTAATATACAAATTAATATCGCTATTGTTGAAATATGATCAAATAAAGAAGATCGAAACATAAATGTATATATTTTTTGATCCATATCAGGGTTTCTAGACATCAATATATTTCTAACTTCATTGAATTCCATATTTTCTACTTCAGATAATGAATTAGTTTTCAAAAAATCTTTTGCAGATTTATATGTTGATGAATTAATAAATTTAATCTTCCAATAATTACTGTGTTTAGACTTAACATCATTTATGAAATATTCAACCAATTTATTTTTTACTAAAAACTTAAAAAAAGTGTTTGATAAATAGTCTGTTGTTTTTGATAGAATATCAATAAAAAAATTCTGAACTTTAATTTTAAAAATAGTCAAACTATATATTATGTAACCTAATGTGTAAGAAACAACTACTATTAGATAACTTTGAAATAATTTCCAATCAAAAAAGAAGTTGTTATCAATGCTTAATTTTGGTTCTATTATTAAATTAAAAACAATTATCAATAAAAATCCTGGAATAAGGTAACCAATTATGTCCCAAATAAACTCTTTAACAGATTTTAAAGCATTCTCCATATTTTTATTTTTAAATAAAACAACTAGCACAACCTTCTCCTTCAGCTTCCAAGATTTCATCTTGCCAGCTTGTGGTAGTTTTTGCGTTAGTTTTGTTTTTATGCATTCGTAAATAGTGTTCTTTTTTTATTGCGTTAACTCGTTCCGGTTTTTTTAAATCTTGAAGAGGTTCAATAGTCCAAGTGTAACCTTCTTTTTCGTATTCAATTGCTTTTTCATATAGGGTTGGGTGTTGTTCCAACAACCAAACCCATTCTATTTTTTGTTGAAAAAAGCAAAAGAAACATCCAGAGCGACTTCTTGAATAAGTTCCGGTTTTTACTTCTCCATCAATTTCAACCTGATATTCTAATGGTAGATAGTAAGCAGGTATTCCAACACCAGAATCATCTAATATTTTAAAAATATCATCAATACCTAACACTTCATCATTATCAATCAATGAAAAACTTTCTAATTTACCAACAGGATAATCAGTTGTTTTTAAAAATTCAAAAACAACCTTATTAAATAGTTTTACATCAGTATCTAATAACGCATTTACCTTTTGTTTTTGTGTAAAACGCAATGATATTGGCTGCTCCACATATTGTAAAATCATTTCCAATTTTCCTTTGGGAGCAATTATTTCATAGTGTTGCTTTACAAAATCAATATTTGAATTAGCAAGAAATTTTTTCATTACATCTTCGCTCCAAATGTTTTTTCTAAAAGGAAAGATAGATTGAATGTTTTCTTTTTTAGAGATATAACCTTCTCTGTTTTCATCACCACGAATTCCAACATAGGATATTGTTGGAGTAGTTCCAATCTCATTTTCAAAGGGTTCTAATTTCATTTTTCCTGTACACCAACGAGCTGTTGCAGAAGGCAAATAACCTCCATACATTGCCAGAAAATGGTCAAAAGGATTTTTTTCAGGAGAATTTAATTCATCTATTGATTTATAAAGACGGATATTTTTACCCAAAACAGAATTTAGTTTATTGATCAAATCATAAGTCTCAGTCAATTCTTTTCCTGTATCGCAAGTATAGTATTCTACATTCACATCAGGATGTTTTCGACTCATATAAATAGCCAAAGCAGCACTGTCCTTTCCTCCAGAAATTCCTAATACATGTTTTATTTCACTCATAATACTAAATTTTCATTCAGTTCTGTTGATAATAATTCCATAAGTAATTGCTTACGCTTATGAACGTCTAAAGTAACTAATTTTTCTTTTAATTGCATTCTTACACTTTCAAATTCTTTATTATACTCATTTGAAATTATAATTTTATCATTAATCATTGTACCAGTACTTCCAAATAATTGAATAGATACCATTTTAGTATTTTCTTTTATTGAAAATTCATGAAGATCTGAAGCTCTTATTAATCCTAGAAGGAACTCTTCAAGATTAGTAACTAACAAAACCTCTTCTTCATCAATCATTTTATCAATTGATTTGCCTAGTGCAGCATCAGCAACTGATTTTAGCCAAGACGCTCTATCATCCAGAGGTGAAATTAATCTTTTATAAAAAATAGATTGTTCAGTGCCTAATAAACTTAGATTAACAGAATTTAATCTATTTTGTATTTCTAATTTATAACTTTCAAAATCACTAGTTTCACAAATAAATGAATGTATTATTTTCTCTTCAATTCTATCAAGAAGAGCATCATAAGAAGAACGAATTTCTCTAATAGCATCTTGAATATGATAGGTGTAAGATTTTAATATTTCTTCGTCGTCATTTATTGAAATAGAATGAAAACCTAAAGCATTTGGGAATTGACTAAACAATGCATCTTCAGGATCTTTTGCTGTTTTAATAGCTTCTCTTAAGCTAATTGCTTTTGGAGAAAGGCGTTTAGTATTTATAGTGTATTCATTCAATCCTCTAAAAAAACGAAGAAAATTACCAAAAATGGATAAGAAAGTGCTTTTTGTTCCTAATTCTGTGTCGCCAACCTGAACAAGTTCCTTATAACTTTCTAAAAGATTAACTTTTAAACCAGAAACATCATAGCTTTTGATTGAATAATTTGTTGGGGATTTATGTATTAAATCTAAAACATCATCCGTTAAATAGGGGATAAAACCATTAGTTTCATGGAATAATGCAAAATCTTCTTTATTAATAATCAGAAACATTGGAACCCAAAATTCAGTAAATCCTTTTTTTAGCTTGAAAGGAGCTTTACTTAAAATCTCATACAATTCTCCTAAATTCCTTCTGGATGAATTAGCTGATTTTACAAAAGCATCACATTCTTTCCAAAGTGGTTGAAATGATTCATCGGTTGGAGTAGAAAAAGTAAAATGATTTAATTTAGTATTCTTTGAATGTATTCCTGTGTCTTTTGCCAAAGTAATATAGATTGACTTCTCAGGTGGAAATTTATCATTTGGAAATCCTAAATTCTCAACACTTTCATTATTTAATAAATGGCGAATAAATGATTTTCTTGCGGTACTAATCTGTGAGCTTAAAAACTCCTTATTAACCAATTCGTTTTTATAATGTGGAGCAAGTTTAAATTCTATATCACAAATTGTAGATAGGGTTTCATTCAATGCTCTTTTTGACTTTATATTTTCTTCTTTACCATTATAAAACCAAATATTTTGGTCATTAGAAACGAATAAATTATCTAGTACAAATTTCTCTAATTGTTGTTTGTGATATTCAAGTTCTTTATTTAAAAGTTTTATTGCATTTTTATCTTCTTTATGCTTATTTATTAAGAACTTAAGTTTGTTAATAGTAAAAATTTCATTGTGTATATCTTTAGAGTTTTTATAAATAACAAAAAGATTACTACCAGTATTTAAAGAAGATTTTTTAACGTCTTTTTCTTTAATAGAAGCATCAAAAAGTAAGTTGATATAACCATCTAAAGCTCCTTCGGCATTACTGATACTGTTTAAATTTGTTAAGATTCTAAACTCAAAAAAGCGTGGTGTACCTTTTTCAAATGAATTCTTTTTAACTAAAATAACAGGAAAATCTACCAAATCAGTTATAGCTTCAGTAACAGAAAAATCATGATTAATTTCTTTTGAAACATCAGCCAATTCTTGTTCAATATCTAAATCAGTTCCTTCAAGAAAATTTAATTTATTACTATGTTTATAAAATCTAATTATGCCAGACTTATCTAATTTGTCAATAGTTTTATCAATAGAAACATCATTAAATTCACTAGTGTGGTTAATATATTTTGACATAAATTTTTTATCAAATAATCCTCCGGCTTTAGTGAAAACAGTAACCAAACAAATAGTCTTTATTAATTCAGTGACTAATTTATAATCAATATCTTCTATTAATTCTGCACGTTCTAATGATCTAAAGCAAGTTTGCCATTGTGCCCTATGCGGATTATTAAAGCTATAAATTTCGCTTCCAAGTGTATTAACTAAATAATCAAAAACATTTGAAATTGAGTAAAATTTACCATCAAATGAATTAATAGAAAATTTTGTATTATCGTTTAAGAAAGTAAATAAAGAGCGCTCATTTTGTCCGTAACGCTGCAATGCATTAACCAAAATATTAGCTGACAACCAATCTAATGGATATAAAGATTTAGCTAATTCAGGCGTATTCAATTCATTAAAACCAATAAGATTACTATTCTTAATAGCTTTGTTCAGTAAGTTAAAACTATCTTCATTTTTCTTCGGTAATTCGAATCGTTCAAGTTTCTTTGAAGCAAAAAACAACAATTGTTCAACGGGTTCATTAAAAAGCAATTCTACAAATCGACCTTTAATTTTTTCCCATTCCAATTTTTCTGCCAAATCCAAAGAAGCAGAATAGGATATAAAACTTTGATGTAATGAAATAATGAAAAATACATTTTTAGCGTCATCATTTGCCCACTCCGAAATTAATTGTAATAAGTATAAATCATTACTGTGTTTGTTCTTACCTATAAATTCCAAAAATTTACCAAACTCATCAATGATTAATACTAAACCTTTATTTTTCTTATAAGAAGCAATTCTTCTTTTTTCAAGCTCTGCAATTATTTCATTTGAAGAACCCTCTTTTAATTTTAATGTTTTTAATAAGGTATCAGTCAAAGAAGCGTTATCTCCAACCAGTTTTATAAAATCAAATGAATTACCTTTTGATTCAATAGTATTACTAAAATAAATTTTTTCTTTGAGTAGGTTTTTTTCTAAAGCCCATAAAAAAGTAGACTTTCCTGTACCATAATTACCAATTAATGTGAAGGATTTGTTGCTTTTTTCTGCACTATTTACAATGCGTTCATAAATTTGAATCGCATTTGGTGTAACTACATAATTCAAGTCTTTTGACTCGTCTCTTAAAATGTTAGTTGATATATTATTATATTCCATAATACGATTCTAATAAATTATT
>Ga0335396_10005821_pt1 | contig 12538 bp, 10 predicted proteins | sample FRY02_FD_205743 | JGI IMG/M metagenome (GOLD analysis project Ga0335396, IMG submission 205743) | Freshwater microbial communities from Lake Fryxell liftoff mats and glacier meltwater in Antarctica - FRY-02 (spades assembly) (version 2) | ecosystem: Environmental > Aquatic > Freshwater > Ice >... | reverse complement strand
TAGTCACATACATCAGACCAGACTGGGAGGAGCGTTATTACCGACTATTTCCAGAGACTTACCCGTTGCCTCTTGTAAACGCAAATAAGTGGACCATTTATAATGTGTTGAAACGACTTCTTGATGACGGCGAGTTGAGAGAGTCTGTTGGTCGGAATTCAAGAAGTTTCGCTGAGAACCACTTGAATCCTGCAATTAACGTGCGAAATTTCGCGAATTTTTTAGTTGAAAACTTGTAACTTCCATTTTATAACTCATGTCATGTGGTCAAACTTTGGTCACCCTGAAACTGTCTTGAGAATGAAGCAAGAGTCTAAGCCCAACAATCGTGATATTGGTGTGGCCAAGTGGGTACGCCGCACGATGGGGATACAGCCCAGGGCATTGATCGCAACAGGGCTATAAACGACCTCGCAGGACCCACCGCTTAGGCTTATTAGGAACACGATTTGGTCGGCGGCCATATTCTACGGCTTGTTAATTTTTAGAACAAAATAGAGATCTAAACCGAGCAAATTTTGCAATGGAGTTTTCAGAAGAAGTAGACGAAATCGTTCGTTAAGACCAAAGGGAAGTGGAATGGTGTCAAGGTTTCTTCTACTAATAGTCACAGATCCGGCAGGGGATAATGCTTTTTTTAGCGCTCGTTTTGAAAAATACTCAGTATGAGGAGCCGCTTGGCCTGTGTTGTTGTGATCACTAAGCCAACGTAGCTTTTCGTCAGCAATTACACGCACTGGATCTTTCACATTCTTCAAAGCCAACCGAAATGTTCTAACAGGAAAAATAATCCAATTTCTTATCGAGAAGTATGAGTAAACCATTCCAATTATAGCTCCACCAGGTACTACAACTCGCCTAAGTTCATTGATTGCAAGGTCAAAATTGCCTGTGTGATGAAGCGACCCAATCGCGATCGCGGCGTCAAAAGTCGAGTCTTCAAAAGGACATTTCAGTACATCACCCAATTGAGCATCGCCAACTTGCCCTGACTCGCGAATTCGATATTGCATAAGTTGAACCGGCCCATTTGCAATGTCAAGTCCGCAATAGGTATGCCCTTCATTGATTAGTGCATAACCTACTGACCCGTAGCCGAGTCCCACTTCAAGTACGTTTAGATTCTTGGATAGCGCTTTGTTTACAAATGGCATTAGATACGGATAAATACCAAAGAACCATTTATCAAAAACTTCAAGACTATTTAAGGTTCTGTCAGTAAGGCCTAAATTGATGGCAGCGTTTGTTCCGCAAATGTCATTCCAGAATTGCGCATTGTCTTCACTTGAGCCACACATTGACATATTTGAAGTCTAATATGGGTCAAGTATCATTTGAAGTGTGCTTAATTTAAGGCTACTTCGGGTTATCCTATTTATTTTTTCGGACCGTTTTCTGTTTGCGGTATATAGATTGCTTCGTAAGTCACGTACAAGCTACTTGCGGATGCGCGCAATCCTCCAGATTTTTTGGAGAAGTTGATTGTGGGTCAAATTACAGTTCTTCATGCCCTTCGTTTTGACTCCCGTGCGACCACATCTCACCACGCCCTATGTTTCGGTCGCTATTCAGAGGGAAACAGGGTTGAATATGTGAATGTTTTTGGGTTGATTCCAACGCAACTTGATTCTGATGTCGTCGTTTTGACTTATGAACTCTTAGGATTGCGAAATCTGCCCTTCTGGAGCTCACTCGTAAAGAGAATGAGCCCCATTCTGAGACAGTCAAAATATCGGGTCGCTATGCCCCAAGATGATTACAGCAGGTGTGCAGTTCTTGATGGTTTTATTTCAGATTTCGATATTAATGCCGTGTTCTCACCAATTACGCGAGATCTGCATCTTTTGTATCCAAATTCGGTCACGGCTGGCGTCCATTTTGAAGAGGCAATGACAGGTTATTTTGATCCACAAATTAGGGATCAATACGGGCATTTTGCAAAACCATTCAAGGATCGAACGATTGATTTGGGGCAGCGTGTGAGACATCTTCCCCCTCAACTTGGGCTAGAGGCGGGGAAAAAGGGAGAGTTAGCAATCAGATTCGCGGATGAAGCTCGAAATCGTGGCCTAACTTGTGATGTCTCGACGAACCCAGCGGAAGTATTCCTCGGTGACGGTTGGTTTAAATTCCTTGGAAATTGCAGGTTCACAGTTAGCAGGAGAGGTGGCGCGTCCATTGCTGACCCAAAAGGTCGTCTTGCAGATCGAGTCAGGCGGTTTCAGTTACGACACCCAAATGCATCCATGGGTGAAATAGCAAAGAAAGTGTCTTTTCGTGGCGGAAAGCAGGGTGACTTTTCTGCAATAAGTCCCCGTTTATTTGAAAGTGCTGCTTTAGGGGTTTGCCAGATTCTTGAACCAGATGAATATGTTGAAGGCCTTGATCCGTGGAAACACTACATCCCTTTGAAGCAAGATTTTTCAAATATTGATGAAGTTTTCAGAGTTATGCAAGACACCGATCGGTGTGAAGCGATAGCACTTGCGTCCCAAATTCCACTCCTCGGAAATCCAAAAAACACGTACAAATCATTGGTCGAACGCGTCCTTATAGCGGGTAGTGCTCAAGATTCTTCCAGTGAATTCTCGCATTTTTCTGACTCATCTAATGATCTTGGATTGACCGTTTCGGATGATGACACTTTGAAATGGATTCAATCTTATGTGGCGCGGACCTTTGTTAAACGCAAAACTGCTCAGGCAACCCGCTTCCTGTCATCGGGTTCATTTCTCAAACTAGATGAGTCCGATACCGCAATGGCTGAATGGGCAGAGCGCAATGCAGACACCCTTATTAGGTGGATGGAGGCATTTGAGTCTCGACAATTAATTGTTGAGTCATTGATGGTGCCGTGGACTATTGCGAAACTGTAATAGAAACATCTATAACGCTAGGCTAAAATACTAAACTATAAATATGTGTGGGATCGCTGGCGCAGTTGCCTTAAACGGTGAACGAATAGTTGATATTTCGCGCCGCTTAAAAGCGATGGAGGGTTTAATCGCACATCGTGGACCCGATGGCAGAGGAGACTGGGTTTCAAAAGATCAGATAGTGGGCCTGGTCCATCGGCGGTTAGCCATTATTGACTTAACGGAGAGCGCAGCCCAGCCGATGGAGTCTGCATCCGGAAATGTGATTTCATTCAACGGTGAAATCTACAACTTTTTTGACTTACGCAAGGACGGTCAAGCAGGTGGGTACAAATTTATTTCGCGATCTGATACTGAAACGATTCTTTCTTCGTATGAGCGATATGGTGCCGAGTCCCCGAAAAAACTCAGGGGCATGTTTGCGTTTGCAATATGGGACGCTGACAAAAAAAGATTATTTCTTGCACGGGATCGATTCGGTATTAAGCCACTTTTTTATACTGTCGTCGACAAAGTTCTTTACTTTGCATCTGAGGCAAAGGCACTGTTGCCATTTCTCCCATCAATTCAAACCAACCCAAATGCATTGGCAGAGTATTTAACCTTTCAGTACTCCCTTGGTGAAGACACGCTATTTGCTGGAATTAAACAGTTGATGCCAGCACACCAGATGATTGTGCAAAATGGACAAATAACGATCGAGCGTTACTGGGATGTTCAATACGAAATCGACTATTCCCACGAAGAATCGTATTTTCAAGAACGCGTACATGGGCTTGTAGCAGAATCAACCGAAAGTCACCTATTGAGCGATGTCGAAGTAGGAGCCTATGTTTCTGGCGGCATTGATTCAACAATCATTGGAAGCCTGGCGGCAGCACGAACTAGTTCACCATTAAAGGCCTTTCACGGCAGATTCGTGGATTACACAGGCTATGACGAAAGTGGTTTTGCAAAAATTGCAACCGATGCTATGGGCGCAGAATTATTTATTGTAGATATCAATTCCACAGATTTTAAGCAAAACATCCGAAAACTAATGTTTCATCTTGATTTTCCTGTCGCGGGGCCAGGGTCTTTCCCTCAGTTTATGGTTTCTGAACTTGCAAGCAAGGAAGTAAAGGTTGTTCTTGGCGGACAAGGCGGAGATGAAATATTCGGCGGGTATGCCCGCTATTTAGTCGCATATTTTGAACAGTGCATTAAAGCAGCAATCAATGGGACATATAAAGATGGCAATTTTGTTGTAACCATCGAATCAATTATTCCGAACCTAGGCATTTTGCGAGAGTACACGCCACTTCTGCAAGAATTTTGGCGAGATGGGTTATTTGGTCCACTTGACAAACGATTCCTTCGTCTCATTGATCGCTCGACTGACATGGAAGATGAAATTCTTTGGAATGAACTAGACATGGCATCGGTTTACGAAAAGTTCTTTGGAATATTTAATAACCGAGCGAATGTGGCGAAAGAAGCCTATTTTGACAGCATGACCCACTTTGAATTTAAAACGCTGCTGCCTGCTCTTTTGCAAGTAGAGGACAGAATGAGCATGGCACATGGCATTGAAAGTAGGGTTCCCTTTTTGGATCATCCATTAATTGAGTTTGCGGCAACAATTCCGGCTGATATCAAGTTTAAGGGCGGCCAACTAAAGCATCTTTTGAAGCAGTCGTTTAGTCATGACATTCCCAATGATATTCTGAACAGACGAGACAAGATGGGGTTTCCAGTTCCAATAAAAGAATGGTTTGATAAAGAGCTTTTGGAGTTTGTTCGAGAAATATTTTCAAATATAAAATCCAGAAACCGAGACTTTATAAATGCGGATGCAGTGCTTGAAAACTTTGCAGCAACTGGACGATTTTCGCGTAAGACTTGGGCATTAATTAGTCTTGAGATTTGGCAGCAAGAGTTTCATGATAGAGCCGCAGAGTATAAAGCCTTAATTAACTAGGAGACAAAATGAAATTGTTAGTGTCAGGTGCTGCGGGTCAGGTTGGATCTCATGTTGTAGACAGTGCAATTGCACGCGGCGATGAGGTGGTTGGAATTGATAACTTCGCCACAGGGCGTAAGGTGCATCTGTCTTCGGCAGGAAAATTCACGTTTATTGAAGGCTCAATTGCTGATACCGAACTTGTGAACAATGCGTTTCGCCAGTTTCAGCCAGATGTTGTTATACATACCGCCGCGGCATATAAAGACCCAGATGACTGGGTGACGGATGTTCAAACAAATACGCTTGGAATGGTCAATTTGATAAACGCGGCAAAAGCAGTTGCTGTATCACGGTTCGTTTATTTTCAAACCGCTCTAATCTACGGAGTCAAGCCGTTAGAGAACCCGGTAACCCTTAAACACCCACGACGGGTAGATAATTCGAGCTATTCGATTTCAAAAGGGGCGGCTGAAGACTATTTAGTTCTTTCTGGTCTTGACTACGTAACATTTCGGTTGGCAAATGTTGTTGGCCCTCGGAATGTTTCTGGCCCGTTACCGATCTTCTTCCAACGATTGAGCGAAGGCAAAAAATGTTTCGTAACCCCTGCCAGGCGGGATTTTGTGTTTGTAGGTGACTTGGTGAAGGCCGTTGTTCGCGCTGCTGACGGAACAGGTGCAGGTGCCTATCACTTCTCGAGTGGGGGCGATGTTGCAATTATCGACCTGTATAGAGCAGTTGTTAAAGCAATGGGAATCCAAGATTTTCCAGAACCCGAACTTCGTGAACTGACATCTGATGATGCGCCGTCCATTTTACTGGATCCGAGCAGAACATTTGCCGATTTTGGCCCTATTGAATTCACGCCATTAGATACCACTGTGTGGAACGCAGTGAAGTATTACCAAGAATTTGGTGTGAGCGGTGGCTACACCCACTTGAAGAGCAATAAGTAATGCGGCTATTAATTACTGGCGGTGCGGGTTCTCTGGGTTCTGCGTTGATTGAGCACTTTTCTAAGCAGTGCTCTGCAATTGCGGTCATTGACAATTTCGCAACAGGCAAGAAGAGCGCTCTACCCCCAGGCGTTGAAGTGACGCTGACGGAAGGCTCAATTGCAGATGCAGAATTAGTTGGTGAAGTATTCAACAACTTTCGGCCAAGCCATGTAATTCATAGCGCCGCATCGTATAAAGACCCAAATAATTGGAATGAAGATGCGTTGACCAATGTGGTGGGCACAACAAACATAGTGAAAGCATCTGAACGGTTTGAGGTTGAAAGACTCATAAATTTTCAGACTGCGCTGTGTTATGGGCGCCCGAAACAGGTTCCGATACCTATTTCTCACGCTACAGCACCGTTTACAAGTTATGGAATCAGCAAGACTGCCGGTGAGGCATATGTGCTAAAGGCAGCCATTCCATCTGCGTCTTTCCGATTGGCAAATATAACCGGACCGCGTTTAGCAATTGGTCCAATACCCACGTTTTATAAAAGATTGAAGGCTGGTGAGCCATGCTCGGTGTCGACAACGGTTCGGGACTTCATTGACTTGAGTGATTTCCTTTCCCTCATGGAAACCGCAATTTTGGTGACGTCCCCGACCGGGGTATTTAATGTTTCCACTGGTGAAGGGCACACGATTGAAGAGGTGTACCGCTCGGTGGCAAAACATGTTGGTAAAGAACACGTTGAACCAACTGCAATTAACCCACCAGGACCAGATGATGTTGCAGAAGTGGTCTTAGACCCTTCTTATACAAATGATGTGTTTGGCTGGCATGCACAGGTTTCATTTTCTGACTCCATGACAAGAATATTGAAATGGTACGACGAAAATGGAATTACTGATATTTTCAGCCACCTACAGGGACCAAAATAGAAATGTATACAGAATTCGCCGGTAAAAAGATTTTGATTGTAGGTGGTGCCGGGTTCGTTGGCAGCAATCTTTCGCACTTGATGCTTCGCAGCGACATTAAAGCATTGACAATTGTAGACAATTTTTTGTCCTCAGATACCACGAACATCCCCAAAGACGAACGAGTTAATTTATTAACTGGTTCTATCGCTGATGATTCGGTGTTAAACCAACTTGCACCTGAAATTGACTATGTTTGGCATCTTGCGTGTTACCACGGAAATCAGTCGTCGATATTTGACCCGATTGCAGATCACGACAACAATAATTTTACCTCACTGAAACTATTTGAATTCTTAAGCAAGCGAAGCAATATAGAAAAAATTGTGTACTCGGCAGCCGGTTGCGCAGTTGCAGAAAAAACATACGGCGAGCCAACCGCAACGTTGGAAGATGCCCAGGTCTCGCTGTTTCATGACAGCCCATATTCCATCTCTAAGTTAGTTGGTGAGATGTATGGAAATTACTACTTCAAGATGTACGGCATGCCGTTTGTAAAAGCCAGGTTTCAAAATGTTTATGGGCCACGAGAGGTTCTTGGTGCGGGCAAATGGCGAGGAACATACGCCACTGTCTGGCGTAATGTGACACCGACGTTTATTTGGAAATCTCTGAATGGCGAAGCACTCGGGTTAGATAACGGCGGGCTAGTGAGTCGCGACTTTATTTATGTTGAAGACATATGTAGAGGGCTGATCGCCTGTGCATTAAGTGGAAAACCGGGTGAGGCATACAACATCGCGTCTGGAGTAGAGACAACAATTAAAGAATTGGCTGAAACCATCAATGCTTTCACAGGTAATGACACTCCGATGGATATTCAACCGGCCCGCGACTGGGATAATTCAGGTCGTCGGTTTGGATCCACAGATAAATCACGGACCGAACTCGGTTTCGTAGCAAAGACATCCGTCGGGGAAGGTTTACGGCAAACAGTCGAGTGGACCAGGACAAATTACGAAATGGTCAGAGAACGAATGTGTCGACATTCTGAAAACATGGCCCGAATTGGCATGCCTCTTTAGTCGAGTAAATGCAAGGTACCCAATTCGATTTGTCTTTGCAATGAAGGAATAATCCGTCTGAGTTCGTCGAAGGTTCCAATACCAAGCACTTTTCCATCTTCCATATAGACAACCCTGTCGGCGTGTTGAACCGTGGACAACCGGTGGGCAACAATGATGACCGTGGTAGCACCACGGAGAGCATGGATAGATTTCATCACTTGGTGTTCGGTTTGGGCGTCGAGAGAACTGGTCACTTCATCTAGAAACAGGATGTCTGGCTTTTTGTACAGCGCTCGAGCCAAGCCAATGCGTTGCTTTTGCCCTCCAGACAGAGATGCGCCACTGATATTGGATTCAGAGTGTTCGCGACTTAAAAGCGACTCAATGTTGGAGTGATGAATTACCTCTTTAACTTGCCCTTTATCGATTGAATCGGAGTCCCATTCGAGGGCAACATTTTGTTCAATGGAAATTCCCGCAATATAGGTTTCTTGAGGGACGTAAGCTAAAGTTAGCTGCTCATTTCGTTCTACAACGCCCTGTTGGGGTGTAAGAAGCCCTAGGCAGACATCGATCAATGTTGTCTTTCCTGCCCCTGATGGGCCAATGATTGCGTACTGAAGCCCGCGTTCGAACGAGATTGAAATATCTGTGAGTACGGGTTGCGAAGACGACGGATAACTGAAGGTTATGCAACTCAGTGCTAGGTGCTCTTTTGAGCCAGAAACGCTATGGACTATATTCAACGGTTCCGCTGGAGCGATTATGGCAAGTTGTGCACGCGGCAATGTGGAAAACAACTGAAGAATCAGACCTTGAATTTTATTGATGATGGGAAGCAACCTGAAGCCAGCTGCTGCAAATACTGTGATCGCAGAGATTGCATTCTGTGTGTCATAAACCGCGTATGTGACGCCCGCAATTACGGCCAAACCTACAGCGAGGATAAGTTCCATAAAATATCGCGGCAAAAGGCCCAGAAATGCAACTCGAGCACGAGCAATTGCGAGATGTCGCCTTCGCTGCTCTAACTCGACCGCAATCGAAGTGGATGGTTGAATGCTGAGCAGTTTTCGTAGATTAAACGCATCGTTTAGTAGTTGGTAGACCGAGTTTGTGAACAGAACTACTCGCCCACCAGCGTTAGCAGATGATTGAGAAAGCAGTTTGTGCTGAGCGATAGCGATAGCCAAGAAATAGATGGCCGCTATGCATGCGGTTAATGGTTGTAAAAACAACAATGCAAAGAGCATAAGTAGTGCATTTGCTGCTTCAGACGCAATGACCACGACATTGAATATAAAACCTTGAATCAAGTTAGTCGGGCCTTGATCTACGGTGTTGTACAGATCTGTCACTGGGTTATTAATTTGAGATGACCAGTCTTGGCCCATTTGAGCAGAGAAGTTTGCTGAACCGATGCGCACTTCTTCCCGAGCAAAACTGTTGACGGCGAACCATGAAGCAAGAGTTGAAAGAACTGTTTTCGCAATAAAAAGCGATATGACAATGACTAGGGTGCTTGCACCGGCCTCAATTTGAATTGATTTCGCAGATGTAGCATTAGTTGAAAATAGTTGGGAAACAAAGTAGAGGGCTGCTGCATCTAATGTGGTAAGCGCAATGAGTACAATGCCGTACCATAGGAGAACTCTGCGACCATGTTTTGATAAAAGCCTCAGCCCGGCTAAAAATGTTTGCTTAATAGACTTCATGCACCGAGCATTTGGTCGGCGATGGCGACAGCTGCAAGTCCATCGCGCAATGTAACGATGCTGCTGCAATTGCTGCTGAGCACCGCATCGCGAAACGCTAGGTGTTGTGTAAGCAGAGGCTCGACTTTGTTAAGAGCGAACCTGACTACATCTCCTTCTGACACACCTCGAAACGTTGAAATATTGTCCCACTCATTTACTGTAAGCCCATTGGCGTAAAATGTAAGGTCTGCCGTCAAGGTGTCGGCAACTAATGCACCGCGTTCACCAATGACAGTGGTGTTTCGCTCCTTAAATGGCGACAACCAGTTGACAACGTGGTTGACCATTACACCGCTTTCTAGTTTGCCAATAGCGACAACCATGTCTTCGTGTGCTCGGGCACTTCTATGGGTTATATGAGCAGAGACAGAGACATAAGGGCTATTTGCTACCCACGCAGTGAGGTCGATGTCGTGCGTGGCAAGATCTTTAATAACACCAACATCTGCAATTCTTGCAGGAAATGGGCCTTGGCGTCGAGTGCTGATCTGAAATATTTTACCCAACAGACCCTCATCAATTTTTTGTCGCATTGCCTGAATCGCGGGGTTAAACCTTTCAATGTGGCCGACTGCACCAATGAGGTTTGCTGTAGCGAATGCTTCAACCAATTGAGTTGCCTCGTGGGTGTTTGTGGCAACTGGTTTTTCAATGAGGCAATGAATATTGTGCGTCGCAAGCACTAAGCCGAGTTCAAGATGAAAGGCCGTTGGCGCAGCAATTACGCAGTAATCAAGGTTAAGACTTACTAAGTCGTTGAGTTTGGTAAAAACTGGAGGACCATCAACTTGAGCAAGGTCTTGAGCTGCTGGATCAAAAATTCCGACAAAGTCAACGCCATCCAATTGTGAGAGAACTCGTTTGTGATGCCGACCCATCATTCCGAGGCCAACAAGCCCCACTCGAAGATTGGTCATGACCCCGCCGCCGCGGCTTCATTAACGGCATTCACGATGGTGGCTAAGTCTCGATGAGAAAGCGCGGGGTGCACAGGCAGTGATAAGCACTCTTGTGCAACTTGTTCGGTTGATGGCAAATCTAGGTTCAAGCCGAAACTGGGAAGTCGGTGAATTGGCGTTGGGTAGTAAACGCCCGAAGCAACTCCGCGCTTGGTGAGCTCATCGGCGAAACGGGTTCGATCTAGGTCGACAATTCGCACCGTGTATTGATGGAAAACGTGCTCGGCACCTGGCGCAACTGGTGGAACAATTACGCCGCGAATATTCTCGGATAAATATTTGGCATTTGACTTTCGTGCTGCAGTCCACTTTGACAAATTGGAGAGTTGGACGCGACCAATTGCTGCATGGATGTCGGTCATACGGTTATTGAATCCGATGACTTCATTTTCATAGCGGCGTTCCATTCCCTGGTTTCGGAGCAGACGAACGTTTCGCGCAATAGAGTCATCTTTTGTCGTCACCATGCCACCTTCACCAGATGTCATGTTTTTGGTTGGATAGAACGAAAACGATGCTGCAACACCAAAAGCGCCAACTGGAGTACCGTTGAGTGACGCTGCAACAGCCTGCGCGGCGTCTTCAAATAGTTGCAGGCTGTGCTTAGCACACAGTGCCTGCAACTCGACCATGGCTGCTGGGTGTCCGTACAGGTGAACAGGCATAATCGCTTTTGTGCGCGATGTGATTGCTGCTTCGACTGCTTTTGGATCAAGGTTAAAATAGCGAGGCTCAATATCCGCAAATACTGGTGTTGCCCCTGCAAGTTTGACTGCATTTGCTGTGGCAGCAAAACTAAACGATGGAACAATTACTTCGTCACCTTTACCGATTCCCGCAGCAACAAAGGCAAGATGTAGAGCCGATGTTCCTGAATTAACAGCAATTGAGTGGTGGTCATTTACAAGACGAGAGAACTCTTTTTCAAAAGATGCAACTTCTGGCCCTCCAGCGAGCATTCCCGATTTCATCACTCGCATGACGGCTTTTCTCTCACGCCGACCAATTATGGGCTGAGCTGCTGGAATCATCTTCATTGTGTGGTCTCTCTCATCTCTCCCGCGTTCAATTTGTATTGGCAACCGGTCGAGGGGCATTCCCAAATTCCTGCACTTGTCTCATACATCTTGAATCCACCCTTGCTCACCCAACCTATTTGTCTTGCCGGATTGCCTACAACTAAGGCAAAGCTGGGTACATCGTGGATCACGGTTGATCCAGAACCAATCATGGCCCACTCCCCAATAGTCACAGGAGCTACACATACCGAATGTGCTCCGATCGATGCACCATGGTTTACCGTTACCCCAATTTGGGCCCAGTCAGAAGCGGCCTTTAGGGTCCCATCGGGGTTTATTGCACGCGGATTTCGATCATTTGTAAGAACAACGTTTGGGCCTATAAAAACCCCATCGGCGAGAACGGCTGGTTCGTAGATAAGCGCGTAATTCTGGATTTTGCAATTATTACCGATGATTACGCCTGAGCCTATGTATGCGCCACGACCGATAATACAGTTTTCTCCGACTTTGGCGCCTTCTCGTATCTGGGCGTTTTCCCAAACCAGTACCGATAAGGCAACCAAGGCTTTGGGCGAAACCTGTCCCTTCCATCTCGAGTTCTCGTCCAGGCGGGTGTTCGGGCTCACCCAATAACTCTAGAGCCACTATCGCCCCACTCGAACATCATGTCAACTGAAGTGATGGCCAGGTTGTTTGTGGCACACACACGCTGACTATGAAGGTTGCTGTCTTCCGACCCTGACCCGATTCTCGGGCATCTATTGAACAGGACTCGACCGCTCTGAGATCGAGTTGATCACACATTATGGTACAAGTTTCAGGATGGTGTTTCAAATTGTTGACGACATTTTGAATACTATATCGACCAACGCTGAATTGGGCAAGCTGGTGACTTCTGTCGAGCGCGACCTGGCATTGGCGATCTGATGCGGCCTGGGGATCTTGGAGGCTCCATATCTTGGATGTGAGGATGGGGCATGACAGGAAACCAAACAACGAAGCGGTACCCCGCTGAGCTAAAGGAACGGGCCGTGAAAATGGTTCTTGA
>Ga0335396_10005815_pt1 | contig 12548 bp, 12 predicted proteins | sample FRY02_FD_205743 | JGI IMG/M metagenome (GOLD analysis project Ga0335396, IMG submission 205743) | Freshwater microbial communities from Lake Fryxell liftoff mats and glacier meltwater in Antarctica - FRY-02 (spades assembly) (version 2) | ecosystem: Environmental > Aquatic > Freshwater > Ice >... | reverse complement strand
ACGCCCTGAAGGCCACGATGCGCCCGTTTAGCGGGTAGGCCGGGTCGGTGTAGCCCGGCGTCGACGGATGGCCCGACGGCACCAGCGAATCGACCAGCGCTTCGTCCTGCGCGTCGAGCTGGAAGTCGACTGCCGGCAGATAGTCCTGCCACTGCGCCAGCGTGCGCGGGCCGGCGATCACCGAACTGAGCATGCCGTTGGCCAGCACCCAGGCCGTGGCGAACTGTGCCAGCGTTACACCACGCTGCTGCGCATGGCGGCCCAACGTCTGCGCGATCACGAGTGACTCCTGGCGGAACTCGGTCTCGACCATGCGCTTGTCGGCGCGTCCGGCCCGGCTTGTCGGGTCGGGTGCTGCGCCGGGCTGGTATTTGCCGGTCAATACGCCACGCGCGATCGGGCTGTATGACGCCACGCCGATGCCGTAGTGCCGGCAGGCCGGCAGGATCTCGACCTCGGGCATGCGGTTGAGCAGGTTGTAGTAGGGCTGGCAGACCACCGGCGCCGGCGCGTCCAGTTGCGCGGCAATGCGCACGATCTCGGCAATACGCCAGCCGCGGAAGTTCGACACTCCCCAGTAGCGGATCTTGCCGGCGCGCACCATGTCGCCCATGGCGCGTACCGCTTCCTCCAGGTCCATGCCGTCGATGTCGCGGTGCATGTAGTAGATGTCGATATGGTCGGTCTGCAGCCGGCGCAGACTGGCCTCGAGTTCGCGCATCATCCAGCTGCGCGAATACTGGCCTTCGTTGATACGCGCCGACATGGCGTTGCCGAGCTTGCTGGCCAGCACCCAGTCGTGGCGCCGCGCCTTGATCAGCGCGCCGGTCATCTCTTCCGATCCGCCGTTGGAGTACACGTCGGCGGTATCGATGAAGTTGACCCCGTGTTCATGGGCGTGGGCGACGATGCGGTCTGCTTCATCGCGTTCGGTCTGGTCGCCGAACATCATGGTGCCCAGGCACAGGGCCGACACCAACAGATTACTTTTGCCGAGTTTGCGGTATTGCATGGCGGGTGTCAGGCTCCGGTTGCGGTTGGGGGGATGCCCCGAGTGTTACAGAAATGGCGCATCCGGGTGGGCCGCCATCTTGGATTCGCCGCAGTCGGCCCCACGTCCTAGAATGGTCCGGCATTTTCCAGCCATTGTTACAAGTTACGAATCAACCGCATGGTCCCACACCTCGTCACGGCGCTTACTGGCCCGATCAATGAACTGGAGCAACGCGTTCTGGACTCCATGCCGGCGATCGAGCGCTGGTTCCGGCTCGAATGGATGGAGCACACGCCGCCGTTTTACAGCTCGGTCGACATCCGCAACGCGGGCTTCAAGCTCGCGCCGGTGGACACCAATCTGTATCCCAGCGGCTGGCAGAACCTGACACCGGCCATGATGCCGTTGGCCGTGCAGGCGGCCATGGCGGCGATCGAGAAGATCTGTCCAGAAGCGCGCAACCTGCTCATCATTCCCGAGAACCCGACCAAGGACAGCTTTTACCTGGCTGGTGTGGCGCAGCTGCAGCGCATCTTTCACATGGCCGGCATGAATGTGCGGGTCGGTTCGATCAATCCGGAGATCAAGAAGGTCACGACCATCGAGTTGCCTACCGGCGAGAAGGTGCGCCTGGAGCCGGTGATCCGTACCAAGCGCCGGCTGGGGGTCAAGGATTTCGATCCCTGCACCATCTTGCTCAACAACGACCTGCGCGCCGGTGTTCCCGGCATCCTGGAAGAGGTCCACGAGCAATACCTGTTGCCTCCGCTGCATGCGGGCTGGTTCACACGGCGCAAGAGCCGGCATTCGCAGAGTTACGAGGAAGTCTCCAAGCGTTTCGGCAAGCTGCTCGGCGTCGACCCGTGGCTGATCAACCCGATGTTCAACCGCTGCGGCGAGGTCGACATGTCGCACGACGCCGGCATGGAATGCCTGACCACCAATGTCGATGCCTTGTTGACCAAGATCCGGCGCAAGTACAAGGAATACGGCATCAACGAAAAACCGTTCGTGGTGATCAAGGCCGACAACAGTAGCACCGGCTTCGGTATCACCACCGTGCGTGACGTCAAGGATCTGGCGCGCATCCGTGCCGATGCCAAGTCCAGGCCGCACCCACCGCTCGAGGTGATCGTGCAAGAGGGCGTGTTGACCAACGAGCGCATGAACGACGCCATGGCCGAGCCGGTGGTCTACATGATGGACCGCTACGTGGTCGGTGGTTTTTACCGTGTGCATGCCGGCCGCGGCAGCGATGAAAACCTCAATGCACCGGGTTCGAGCTATGTGCCGCTGGCGTTTGCCGAGAGTACGCACTTACCCCAGCCGGGTGTGCGTCCCGGTGCCAGCGCGCCCAACCGCTTCTACATGTACGGCGTGATCGGCCGGTTGGCGATGCTGGCCGCCAGCTACGAACTCGAAGCCACGGATCCGGACGCCGAAACCTACGACTGAGCTGGGTACGCAGTTGTTGCGGCGCAACACGGAAGTTGCTGCGCCGCAACATAGTGGGTGGAATATGTTAATTTAGGGTCTGACGTCTGCGGGTCGAGGGTCTGCGCGGGCGCACAATGCGGCCTTGATTTGCAGCAATTGCGGCAGTTTCGACCGGCCGTCACCCTCTCTTGTCCACTTCCAAATCTTCCCTCACCGCGTTGACGATCGGCGCAGTCGGCGTCGTTTACGGCGACATCGGCACCAGTGTGTTGTATGCGATGAAGGAGGTGTTCAATTCCGGACACGTGCCGTTCACGCCCGAGAACATCTACGGCATCCTGTCCATCTTTTTCTGGACACTGACCACCATCGTCTCGCTGAAATACGTGGTGCTGGTGCTGCGCGCCGACAACCACGGTGAAGGCGGACTGGTCGCCATGCTGGCGCTGGCGTCGCAGGCGGTCAAAGGCAGCCCGCGACTGCGCGGCGTGTTGCTGACGGTCGGTATTTTCGGCACGGCCCTGTTCTACGGCGACGGTGTCATCACCCCGGCGATCTCGGTGCTGTCGGCGGTCGAGGGCCTGGAAGTGGTGTCGCCGGCGTTCAAGACCTATGTGATTCCGTTGACGCTGGTCATCCTGTTCGTGTTGTTCGCGGTGCAAAAACGCGGCACAGGCGGCATCGGCAAATTCTTCGGGCCAATCACGCTGGTGTGGTTTGCCGTGATCTCGCTGCTTGGTGTGATCCATATCGCGCACGACCCGCAGATCCTGAAGGCGGTGAGCCCGCATTACGCGCTCGCCTTCATCGTCGACAACCCGCTGGTGACCTTCATCATCCTGGGCGCGGTGGTGCTGTGTGTCACCGGCGCCGAAGCCCTGTATGCCGACCTCGGACATTTCGGCAAGAAGCCGATTCGCCTGGCCTGGTTCTCGGTGGTGATGCCGGCGCTCACGCTCAATTACTTCGGCCAGGGCGCTTTATTGTTACGTTATCCCGAGACGGTGAAGAACCCGTTCTTCCTGATGGCCCCGGACTGGGCGCTGATACCGTTGGTCTTGCTGGCGACCATGGCCACGGTGATTGCGTCCCAGGCGCTGATCACCGGCGCATTCAGCGTGACCAAGCAGGTGATACAGATGGGTTATCTGCCGCGGCTCGATATCCATCACACCAGCGTGCGCGACACCGGACAGATCTACATACCGCTGGTCAATTGGGGACTGTTCGCCGCCATCGTGCTGGCGGTCGTGTTGTTCCGCTCGTCGAGCAATCTGGCGTCGGCCTACGGCGTGGCCGTGTGTACCGACATGCTGATCACGACCATCCTGACCTTCTATGTGATCCGATACCAGTGGAACTATCCGCTGGCCTTGTGTATTGGCGCGACCGGCGTGTTTTTTGTCGTGGATTTCGCGTTTTTCGCGTCCAACCTGATGAAGTTGTTCGAAGGTGGCTGGTTTCCGCTGCTCATCGGCGCCAGCATATTCACCCTGATGGTCACCTGGAAGGAAGGCCGACGTCTGCTCAACGCGGCTCTGCGCGCGGAAGCCATCGACCTGCGCAGTTTCCTGGAGGCGGTGTTCGTCAGCCCGCCGACTCGCGTGGCAGGAACCGCGGTGTTCCTGACCGCCGACGTCGACACGGTTCCCAATGCCATGCTGCACAACCTCAAGCACAACAAGGTGATGCACGAGAACAACCTGTTTGTCACGGTGCGCAACCACGAGGTGCCCTGGATCGGCATGGACAAGCGTATCGAGATCGAATCGCTCGGTCGCCACTGCTGGCAGGTGGTGATTCACTATGGCTTCAAGAACGATCCCGACGTGCCCAAGGCACTGCAGCAGATCCGTGGCCGTGGCTGTGATATCGACCCGATGACCACCAGCTACTTCCTGTCGCGCGACACGGTGGTTCCCACCATCGGCAGTGGCATGGCGCCGTGGCGCGAGAAGCTGTTTGCCCAGATGCACCGCAACGCCGGCGCTGCGGCCGACTTTTTGAAGTTGCCGAATAACGCGGTGGTGGAGCTGGGCTCCAAGGTCGAGATCTGACACCGCTTGCTGATCAGTTGTCTGTTCTGGCCGAGCTTGCTGCGGTCGGGTCAAGGGTGGCTTGATATTTCTTTCCGCGGTGATACGCCGGTAGTGGATCAGGCCGGTGAGGCACTCTGCTCCGCGAATGTCATCCGGCCTTCGGCCTCCCTCTTTATTTCGCTCCGCAGAGCGCCTCACCGTCCTGATCTGGTGGCGTGCGTGGGACGCGAGGCTTGCGTTGGTGGTGTGCTGTCGGCGTATCAGGACAAGCAGAGTGGGCGGGGGGCGCAGCGAAGTAAAGGGGGAATCAATGGGCGAAGCCCATTGAGGAGGACATGAGCGGAGCCCCCCGCCCGCTCTGCTTGTCCCACTACAGACGTCGCCGTCACGGCCAGGCACATTGGTTCGACCTGCATAGTCCGTCAATCGCGCAACTTGCAATGCCCACGCAATGCCACGCGCCGCGAGACGGCACAATGCCGCATGCAATTTTTCAGAGACCTGAGCCTTTCGGCGTTCACCGCCGGGTTTGTGGCGGTGCTGGTCGGGTTCACCAGTTCGGTGGCCATCGTGTTCCAGGCAGCGCTGTCATTTGGCGCGACGCCGGCCGACATCTCGTCGTGGATGTGGGCGCTCGGTCTGGGCATGGGACTGTGTTCGTTGTTGCCCTCCTGGTATCTGCGCCAGCCGGTCATGGTGGCCTGGTCCACACCCGGCGCCGCGGTGCTGGCCAGCGCGGGCCTTGCGGGTGGCTACGCAATGGGCGATGCGGTCGGAGCCTTCATCATTTGTGCTGTGCTGATCACCTTGTCAGGCGTCACCGGCTGGTTCGAGCGGGTGATGAACCGGATCCCGATGGCCATTGCGTCTGCGTTGCTGGCCGGCGTGCTGGCCCGTTTCGGCCTGCAGGCCTTCATGGCGGCGCAGACCGCGCTCGGCCTGGTGCTGCTGATGCTCGCCAGTTACCTGGTCGCGCGCCGATTGGCGCCTCGCTACAGCGTCGTGCTGACCTTGCTGGCGGGCATCGCCTATGTGGCGCTGCGCGGCGAGCTGGCGGCTGGCGACATCGCCTTCGGCCTGGCCGTGCCGGTGTTCACGGTCCCGCAATGGAGCTGGGGCGCCGCCATCGGCCTGGCGCTGCCGCTGTTTGTCGTCACGATGGCGTCGCAGAACCTGCCCGGTGTCGCCGCCATCCGGGCTGCGGGTTATGGCGGCGCGGGTGGCATCCCGGTCTCCAAGGTCATCACGCTGACCGGTCTGGCGACCCTGGTGCTGGCGCCGTTCGGCGCGTTCGCACTGAACCTGAGCGCGATCACCGCGGCGATCTGCATGGGTCCCGAGGCACATGAGGACAAGGCCCGGCGTTATACGGCAGCGGTTTCCTGCGGAGCGATCTATGTGTTGATCGGCTTGTTCGGGGCGACGGTCACTGGCGTGCTGACCGCCTTCCCGGTTGAACTCGTGGCCGCGATCGCGGGGCTGGCGCTACTGGGTACGATCGGTAACGCCATGGCTGCGGCGCTGCAGGATGAGACCAATCGCGAGGCCGCGCTGATCACCTTTCTGGTCACACTCAGCGGTGTCACGCTGGCCGGCGTCGGATCGGCGTTCTGGGGTGTGGTTGCCGGCTCACTGGCCCTGATGGTGCAGCATTTCCGTCGCCGTTCCGGTTGATTGGCGGCGCCCTGCGACGCATTTCGACAGCATCGGCACAATAGCCGGTTCTCCGAGCCATTCCGGGGCCGGCTGACACGCCTTGTCACCCGGTGCCCAAACGATCGAACACCATGCACATCCTATTTGTCGCCGACCCGCTTGAGTCCTTCAAGATCTACAAGGACACGACGTTCGCGATGATGCGCGAGGCCCAGCGGCGCGGTCACCGGCTGTCGGCCTGCGAGGTGACCGACATCTCGTGGGTCAGCGGCGCTCGGGTGCGCGCCGGCGTGCGCGACATCGTGCTCACCGCCGACAAGGATCACTGGTTCGATGCCGGCGCCACCGGGCTGGACCGGCGCGCCTGCGATCTGGCGGACTTCGACGCCATCGTGATGCGCAAGGACCCGCCGTTCGACTCTGAGTTCTTTTACACCACCCACCTGCTCGAACAGGCCGAGCGCGAAGGCGCGCGGGTGTTCAACAAGCCGCGCGCCTTGCGCGATCATCCGGAAAAACTCGCGGTCATGGAGTTCCCGCAATTCACCGGGCCCACGCTGGTCACGCGTGACGCGCAGCAGGTACGGCAGTTCCATGCCGAACACCGCGACATCATCCTCAAGCCGCTTGACGGCATGGGGGGCACCGGCATCTTCCGGGTGCGCGAAGACGGCATGAACCTGGGCGCCATCATCGAGACGCTCAACCGCGAGGGCGCGCAGTCGCTGATGGTGCAGAAATACCTGCCCGAGATCGTCGCGGGCGACAAGCGGGTGCTGCTGATCGGCGGCAAGCCGGTGCCGTATTCGCTGGCGCGTATTCCGCAAGGCAGCGAGATCCGCGGCAATCTGGCGGTGGGCGGCAAGGGGGTCGCGCAGCCGCTGTCAAACCGTGACCGCGAGATCGCCGAGGCCCTGGGCCCGGTGCTGGCGGCGCGTGGCCTGCTGCTGGTGGGGGTCGACGTGATCGGTGACTATGTCACCGAGATCAACGTCACCAGTCCGACCTGTTTCCAGGAAATCCACGACCAGGCCGGATTCGATGTGCCGGCGATGTTTGTCGATGCGCTGGAGCAAGCCCTGTCGGCATGAACGGGCTATCCACTTAGCTCCTTGGATGACTCTTCATCGTCTGGCGAATAGATGCCACCGCAACGACCTCGCTTTGCAAACCAATGCGCAGCGATGAAAACGCAGTTCACAAACCTGCGGAGCTGCGTATTCCACTCAAATTGCGTCAAACGCTAGCCTTCAGCAGAGGCACGTAGGTGCTACCATTCTTCCCATGATCGATTGGGCTACCTGTGCTGCTGTCGAGCGAGATCCGGCTCGGGTCAGCGGCGCCTGGGTTTTTCGAAGCACTCGCGTGCCAGTGGCTGCTCTTTTCGAGAATCTTGAAGACGATGCCTCAGTGCACCAGTTTGTGGAGTGGTTTCCAGGGGTCACACTGGAGCAAGCGCGAACTGTGCTTGAGCACGCAGCTCGGCGCTTGCTGCGCGCCGGACAGCGTCGACGTTGCCTTCATGGCAGTCCTTGAGAAGCCCGTAACGCCCGCAGAAGTCAGTTCGTCACTCCGCGCGCTGATCGAAGAACTCGTTCCAGGTGGTCAGCCGGCGTACGTCGATGTCGCCCCATTGGAGAATGCGTCGGCGAACGATTGCTTCGTTCATGTCCCAGAGCGAGTCGAAGTGGAAGGGGGTTCCCAAATTCTGGGGTGGTCCCTATGGGAATTGCCTGGTGTGTTCGTCGAGGCAGAAGCACATTCGGTGTGGCTACGTCCAGACGGCGAGTACTTGGACATAGCGCCAAAGAATTCGGAAACGGCTCGCGTCTTCTTCTTGCCTGACCCGTCTCTGAGGTATCAGGGGAGACAATTCAACAATGTTCGCAGAGCCGTGGTTCAAAACCAGTTCGTTCAAGCCTATCTTGACACCTTCACAGACGAATTTGACCTGCTGAATCACGGAGACCGAGTCGGACAATTCGGCGAAATCTCACTTCGTGGCGAGGAAGCTGCCGAGTATCACGCCATCCAAGCTCGCCGCGCGAATGCTTTCCTTGGAGTTTGGCCTCGCCTACCTGAGCTTGGCCCATATTTGCCGTGCCCATGTGGCAGTGGGAAGAGGATGAAATGGTGTCACAAAGGGTGGGAATGAGGGCCAACAAGTCCTTCGACACGGACACACAAGTGCGTCCGTGCGCAGTGCGCACTCGCCTCTTGTGCGCCGGTCAAGTCCAACGTTAGATGGCAACCGTCGTCAGCCTTAGCGCCGGACCGGGTGAGTGGACGCCGCACGGAAAGCGACTCATCGCGCAGTCGATGTACATGAAGGGGAAGGCGTTCATTGGCGCGGCCCTACTGCTGAGGCGGCGGGACGGGTATGAATACGTCGTGCTCCATCTTCTTTGCCAGGGGATCGAAGTTCTTGGCAAGGGCTACTTGCTCTTGGTCAACTACGACGCCCACAAACCAAAACTGCGGAAGTACGGCCACAATCTCGTCAAGCTGGTCGCGGCGGTTGAGACGGCCATGCACGAGCCAATACTCAAGGCTGTCGTACGTACCGAACTCGAAGTACTGAGTAGCCTCTACTCTCAGCACCTACTACGCTACGGTTCAGGCTACGACGTCCTGGTCAATCCGAACACAATTCCGTCTGGGAGAGTGCTATCACGTGTGGCGGCACTCTTACGCGTAGTAGAGCGAAAGGGCATCGATCATGAGCAAGCCATCTAACGATACAAGGATAGATCGCGCGAAGCCGCGATCTGATCCGGTTGTTGGACGAGCCCGGTGAACGAGGTAGCGGTGCCACTGCAAATAGCTTTTGGTGATTCCCCGGTCCGATAGTCCGGGACGCGCTTTGGATGTGCTGCAGCCCCTGGGCGCAAGCGCCATCGCAACGCTCGCGTGATGGCCAGTGTGCATCGGCTCCCCGCAGCACGGACAGCGTAGTGCCGCGTGCGGCTTCACCCAGGCAGCGATTGCGCCGGGGACCATTTTCAACACCACTTGCAACAGCGCGATCAGCCGTTTGCTGTTGGGATGCAGAAAGCCAAAGTTGGTGCCGTCGCGCCAGGCGGTCTTGAGCCTCCGCACCACCTGCCCGGCGCTGTTGATCTGCACGCGTTCGTTGACCAGTGCTGGTCGGGTGATGGTCCGGCACAGTTGTTCCAGCCGCTGGCGCTCGTGGGCATCGCAGCGCACACCCGCGTGCAGGCTGAAAGCCGTGCGCCAGAATTCCACATTCGAGGAACGCGTCGAACTCGTCTTTGACGAATTGCGGCAGGCTGGCACCGGTGGCTTCCTCGGCCTGAGCGAAGAAGCTCTGGGCGTGCTGCTGCACCAGGCGGTACAGCGCAGTCTGCTCAGGTCGGTGGCGCTCGTAGTGGACCGGGGCGCCATCGCAGTGCGCCCTGCTGGTCTGGCCGGTGTTGGCTTGCACGTGATGGGCGCGGGGAGTCTGGGGTGATGCAGCTTCTCAAGGCGCGCGCTCCAGCGTATCCGCCATTGCGGGGATCATTTACGCCCAGCGCCACAGCGCCGACCCCGAAGCCGTACGGCTCGGTCCGCGCGCCGGCGGGCGGCTCGACCCAGAAAGCCGAAAACGCTTATCCACCGTCGCGCGATCGGCGCCTCTCACGCAAGACTCGCGCGACGGTGGGTAAGCCGCCTGGATCGGCGAATGCGGTGTCCGGTCGCAGCGGGTGACAGCCCAAAGTGCAGAGCTCAAAGCGCGTCGAATCCGCAGACCGTGCAACGCGATCTGCCCGAGACCCGCACACCGCGGGCCACGTCAGCCGAGGCGCCACCTGGCGCACCCGGAAGCCCTGGGAGAAGGGCTCAACCCGATGAACCGACTTGCAGCAGCAAGCGCCATTGGTGCCAATACCGCGTGCCGCGGCGGACCGGTGCCACGCTTGTCGAACACGATCAGCCGCGCAAACGAAGCCAGCGCGCGGAGGAATTTGGCGCAGGCCGGATCGTCCCAGAAACACTCGATGTTGGAAACCCAGCCTGTGACCAGCACTAGGTCCACCGGACCCGATCGAAGGACCTGGCAAGCGATATGCACGTCGCCGCTCTTGACGTAGCGGGTCTCCGGGGCTGTGGGCATGGGACGGTGGGTGAGCGAGGGAAGGCGTGAACAGTTGCAACAAGTATCGGTTGCGCCCGGTCCCAGGTCAAACTCCGGTTCCACAACTCCGTTTCCCGACCGGGTCATGTCGGGCACTTCAAGTTGAGAAATTGGCGGCAGGAAACGACAGAATATGGCGTTTGAAATGCCTTATCCCCTCCACGCTGAAGTGCACGCCGGCTTTGTCAGCCGCGCCTTTCAGGCCACTCATCAGCGATTGCGTCTTTGCCCCAAGTGCTTCGTAGAAGCCGGGCTTGCAAACTTCTTTGAGTGTCGCCAAGCCGCAGGCAGTCGCCACCGGGTTACCCGGCAAAGTGCCTGCCTGGTAGACCGGGCCCAGCGGCGCAAGTTGTTCCATCACCGCGCGTTTGCCGCCAAAGGCATACCACCCCTGGCGGCGCTGGTGCCGCGACCGCGGCTGCACCTGATCTGCTTCCACGGCATGCTGGCGCCGAACGCGAAGCTACGCGCGCTGGTGGTGCCCCAGGCGCCCGAGGAGGCCACCGGCGAGTCTGAGGTCCCCGCGACCGAGTCAGGCTGCGCGCACAGCCGGCCGGCGCGCATCAGCTGGGCCCGGCTGCTCAAGCGGGTATTTGAGATCGACCTCGAGCACTGCCCGAACTGCGGCGGCGAGCTCAAGATCATCGCCGCCATCCTGGAGGCACCAGGGACAAGAGCGGATCCCCAGGCACCTGGGGCTGGAGGCCCGGGCACCGCCCCGGGTGCCGGCGCGCGGAGATCTTCAGTAGGCGGCGTGATCGCGGCACGGTGCATACCGGGCTGCGGGGAGGGGCTGCGCCTGACGCGGGCAGAGCCCGGTGATGGGCTATTGAGGTCAGGTGGCGGAGCTGCGGCTGCTCAGTGTGCGTTCGTCCTGGCCCAAACTCTCTCACGCACTACCCCTGAGCGGGCGAGTCCGTCCGAGTGAGACCGGAAACATGTCGTTCGAAAGACCTATTTTCCTGTTCACAACGCGTATCATGTTTCGGACATTCCCCACGATATTCAACCGGGATAGACCATGAACACGCCGATAAAGCAACAGATCGACCAGCGACTTCAACAACTGTCAGAGCAACGTATGGCTGAAGTGCTGGATTTTGTGGAATTTTTGGCCATGAAAGAGCAGGCTACCCAAGCGCAGCCCACACCGGCACTCGGCAGAATCGAGTCCGCCATTGAGCGTTTAAGCCGCATTGTGAAAGCTGACCCCAAAGGCCGACTAAAGGCATTGCAGTTGGACTTGACTGGGTTCAAGTTTGACCGGGAAGAGGCCAATGCCCGATAAGGCGTATTTTCTTGACACTAATGTGCTTGTGTATGGATACACAAGCCAGAGTGATGCCAAAAGTGACATCGCCAACGCCTTGATTACCAGTGGCGAAGCCATGGTGAGTGCGCAGGTGCTCAACGAGTTTTGCAACACCATCCGGCGTAAGTTCGCAGACATGTATCCGAACATTGATACGGCACTCGACGAGTTGGTGTCTGTTTTGCCGGTTGCGCCGTTGACGCTGGCGACCACGCGTTCAGCGGTTGGTTTGTCCCAACGCTACGGCTGGTCTTATTACGACGCCTTGATCGTGGCTGTCGCATTGGAGGCGGGTTGCAGCGTTGTGCTGAGCGAAGACATGCAGCATGGCATGTTCGTGGATAGCCGGTTGCGCATCGAAAATCCATTTTTGCAGTCTTAAGCGCAGAGTACTCCTGTAACGCGCTCGGGCTGGGGTGTCGGGTCAAGGCGAACAATCACTTGACGATGCACAACTTGTCGAACTGCCCACCGTCGTTGAAGTGCACTTTTTGCGCTTCAGCAGATGAGCCAAAGTAGTCGGCTGCAGTAGCCATCTAGCCAAAATAAAACAAGCCGCGCGCCTTGCGTGACCATCCGGAAAAACTCGCGGTCATGGAGTTCCCGCAGTTCACCGGGCCCACGCTGGTCACGCGCGACGCGCAGCAGGTGCGGCAGTTCCACGCCGAGCACCGCGACATCATCCTCAAGCCGCTGGACGGCATGGGCGGCACCGGCATTTTCCGGGTGCGCGAAGATGGCATGAACCTGGGCGCCATCATCGAGACGCTCAACCGAGACGGCGCGCAGTCGCTGATGGTGCAGAAATACCTGCCCGAGATCGTCGCGGGCGACAAGCGGGTGCTGCTGATCGGCGGCAAGCCGGTGCCGTTCTCGCTGGCGCGTATTCCGCAAGGCAGCGAGATCCGCGGCAATCTGGCGGTGGGCGGCAAGGGGGTCGCGCAGCCGCTGTCAAACCGTGACCGCGAGATC
>Ga0335396_10005813_pt1 | contig 12550 bp, 10 predicted proteins | sample FRY02_FD_205743 | JGI IMG/M metagenome (GOLD analysis project Ga0335396, IMG submission 205743) | Freshwater microbial communities from Lake Fryxell liftoff mats and glacier meltwater in Antarctica - FRY-02 (spades assembly) (version 2) | ecosystem: Environmental > Aquatic > Freshwater > Ice >... | reverse complement strand
CAGGGAAACGTAGATTCATGATTCTGCGACCACCAGACTGTCCCTCGGTTGCCAGTTTTTTACTCCATGAAAATGGCGTGCCTAAAGGGTTTCAGCCGCTTTGGTGTTTCCCTTTGCTGACGAGGCTCAGGCAGCGTGCAGCGAGTGCGTGGGTGTGCACAACCGAATTCTTGGCCTGACGGCGCAATCTCGTCAGTAAATGTTTGGGTACTGTTGGTGCGTGCATCGCCACTGGGCAAAACCAGCCGTTCTAACACTATTGCTTGTTGTTTCTTTACTGTCCCTGGTTGCTCCTGCATCGGCCGTTAGCAGCGGCCAGACATGCAAGAAAGTGGGCCTGATCGCGACAAGTAAGAGTCGTGGGAAATCAGTCGTGCTTACCTGTGCAAAAGTCAAGAAGAAACTTTTGTGGGTAGTGAAGCCAACGACGACGATGCCTGCCCCTACGGAGCAGGATCCCTCCGTGATGCTCGTATCTAATGTCGGGAACAGTAAGTCAGCAAAATTTTTGGGGATTAGCACTGGATTCATGGATCCACAAAGAACTTTTGTCCGAAGTTCAGGCATTCCGACACTTTCGGTTTTTAGCAATTCGAGGAAGATCTGTCGGGTAAGTGGCGAGATCGTGATATTTGAGTCTGTTGGAAACTGCGACATCGCACTTGTGCTCGGCGTCGATAAGCGAAGTGTGCGTGTTCAGGTTAAGCAATTACTTCCACGCTCAACTGTTGATCGACCAGGCGGCAACATACTTGATATCAAACCGCTGTACATCACTTTCAAGAACGGCCCCGATGAGCGCCACGACATCGATGGCGTGATTGCCAAAATGGTGTCGAGCAGTATTGACTTTATGGCGGAACAGAATCCTGGTTTCAAACCAAGACTAGACACGTTTGAAGGACTTCCCGACGTTCAATATGTGCAGCTTCCGTTGACGTACGAGCAATTCGCTGCACGCTGGACGACAACTAGTGGACCGCTCTCCGAGGTGCTCAGTGAAATGGGGTTCCCAATGGTTTTCCCTGAGCGCACTGGACGGGGTTACGACAAAATCAATCGAGTGTACGTAGCACTTGTTGAAGGCTCGATGCCTCTAAAAGATTCGTTTAGTTCCGGTCATACAACACCGGGTTGTGGAACTAATGCCAACTCGGGGATAGTTCAGTATTGGGTGCGACAACCCGATGGGACTGTATGCAACTGGATTCTCAAGAGTTTCGACTACAAAGGATCGCAGGATGCGGAATGGAACACAGAGATTGTTCGACACCTTGCTGCACGACAGCAGATGCGAACCAATGTTGGTTGTGATGAAATTTCAAACAACTACTTCAGTATCCCACTTGCCCAAATGGATGGGTCGATTGGTCGTCAAGATGACCCGCTCACATACAAGTATGTGGGCAAACCGAAACCGCCGTGGGTATTGGATGGAAACCACAACTTGTATTTCAAGATTACGAGTGGACCAAGAGCGGGAAACATCTGTGATGATCTCGCGTATTCGCCATTCTGGACGCAGATTGGAAACGGTGAGCAACCATCAGATGTTGCACCTGGCAGAAGTTTCGTTGATCAACCCGACGATTCATCAGCAGCCCAAGTCCACATTTTTTATGTTTTGCCAAAAGATGTACAGGAACGAAAATTTGACATCGACGGGACCTTTAGTGGCCTCATCTCTTCAACCAACGAATGGCTGTTCGCTAAGGGTGGAAAGCGGCTGCGCTTTGACACTTATAACGGAAAACTTGATATTACATTCGTTCGACTCGACGAAACCGAAGGCCAACTGTGGATGGAATCCGATGATTCAAATACGAAATGCTCCTCAAAGCAATGCCCAACGTTGGACACGCTGAAGGCCTTATTGGTTGCTCGAGGATTCACTTCATCGAACAAGGCCATGTTGATCTACTACGGCGGTGCAACTGCTCCCTCATCTCGAATTGTGCGACCGGGGTGCGGCACAGCCGGACATGCCCGAGCCGCGATTATGTTGGTTGGTCTCGTTGACGTGATGACAGGTCAGTTTTCCTGCTTCGGACCAACTAAAACCACACTTCCAGAAAGTCAAAACACCTCTGGTCTTGCCTCCTTCCACGAGCTGTTCCACGTTCTGGGAGCGGTTGGAACTTCGCCAAACAGCGATGGCAACTACGGCCACATCAAGAACGACAACAGCGATTTAATGGGAAAAAGCCAAGGAATAGTAAAACTCGATCCCGGCAATGATGACTACTGGAATCACGGACGAAGTGATTATCTGGATTTGTATAAAAGTGCGTTTATGGATCCGTCAGAGCCCAATGCAGTAATGCCAATTGAATGGTAAAATGAAAACGCAAAGCAGTTAGCACGAATCAGGCGCGAATTTTTACGGGTCAAACGTCTGATTGATTCTCGCCGCCGACTCCAATTGGTGCAATCAATCCTGATCTCGTTGCTGAACAAGCAAAAACCCCACAAGAAGCACACAGGCAAACGGTAGACGAAGTCTTCCCCGTAAATGTCCCACGACCCATAACTTACCCACAAAGTGCGCCCGTGGTCTGCGCTCAATTACTTCACGTGTACCCACCCCCTCCCCAAAAACGGGAGTACTTGACTCCCGCAGAGCGGATTAGTCGGGGACCTTTCTCGCACACCGGAATTCGCCAACGGGTAGACGAATAACCAGTTAAGAGCCATTGACAACCAACAAATAGCCAGATGACAAACACCTCCTTGACAGGAGGACTAGTTGTACGACGGTTTACCTTATGAAAATCCAAAGACCTAACGTAGACGAGATTGCTGGAAGTGAGTACAGCAAGCACTTCAAGACAGATGAGTTCAAGTTCAGGTGGGCAGATGCTTTTGGATTACTGCCGCGTACTGAACGACAGAAGATAGATCACCATGTATTGCTCACACTCTGCACCTACATGGACGTACTTGGGAGTTGTTATCCGTCAGTTGAAGCAATCGCTCGGCGAATGGGTGTGAGCAAGATCGACACTGTGCGAAAATCGCTACATCGACTTCAGGAGTGCGGTTGGTTGTCAATCACTGAACGCTCAAACCACACGAACGTTTACCAAGCGATACTCCCCAATCGTGGGTCTGCGCTACTCATTTCAGACCTGCAACAACGTGAATTTCAAATCGACTCGACCTGGCGGACAGCGCAAGCAAAATTGGTGATTCTCGAGATGTGCAAAAACTTCGGTTTCAACGCCGCGCAAATTTTGGCCCACCAAGATTGGGATCGCCTGCGGGGTCGAGTGGAACAGATCATTTCGCGAATGAACAACCCGCACTACCAATTGACACAACTACTTCAGCACATAGTTGAAACCCCTCCGAAAGAAATTTACGAACCAATCGGGTTCGTCTTTGAGCGCCTCTCACAATTCACCCAGACCTTTCCCGAATTCAGCGGCATACGCAGAAAGCAAACGGGCACCTCAACAATTCAGCCGGTGCAGGGACATCTAGCCGAGGGATCAAACCGTTGGGCAGAAGTTGCGGCAATCCTTTCCGAACCGGATCCCGATGTTCGCAACAAAATGAGGACCGAGCAACAAAAAAGACACCAGCGCTGACCTGCAGCACTGGTGTCTCAATTTGAGGTGGTATTAGAAGCTTGACTTGAGTCTTGAACGAATGAAGGTTTCTAACATCTGCACTCGGATCCGTCCGTCTACGCTCGACGGTTGATGACTCTGGCCCAACTCATCTCGAATCAACGTGTGTATGTGGCCTCGTCCGGAAACACTTGTTGTTTGCCAGCCCGTAACCGTTGGGGCATCCTCAAGGTTCCCGATCGGATTACCTTCCTGGTCAAGCGGTAATTTTCGCATGTACATTTCCGAAGCCATACTGAAGGCCAGTGTGGCCTTAGGCAACGTCATTGCTGCAAGTGCTTTACTCGGGTGAACATCAACAGTGAATGGGAAGAAGGACCATTTTGGAGCGCCCTGTAAGGAATGTACTAACGGTCGTCCTTTCTCGTCAGTTTCACAGATCACTTTATGAGTCAGGTTTAGTTCCAAAAGGTCCAGAACATTCAGTGTCGTAGACGATGGAAGCAAGCAGCCAAACATGAAGTTGGTTGTACCTCCGGCGCACACTTTTTGGAACGTCTCATGCATCATCGTGGTAAACCACGAAAGTTCTCTAGCGCTGACGGTTGGGTGTGTATTTCGGGCCATTAGCCCTCCTTGTTTGTTAAGACTCCACCGAGATGGTGGGTCTCCTCACACCGTCAGAGCGCAATCCACGAAAACAACCCTCTAAAGCCGCGAGGTACAGGCACCTTGAACTTGTGGGCGGCCAATTGAGCTATCGGGACAGTACACATCATGAAAAATCAATCACAAGCAAGACAATTTTCCGATTCAGAAATTCCATGTACCAGAACTGCGCTTCTGATCGCAACTTTGTTGTGGTCTGATGTTTCGCTACGGAATTTCAAAGCGAGACAAAACTTGAGATCAAGACATGATTACATAACTTTCTGCGAGTCAGATGTTCACAGTGTTATGGAAGAAGCACTTGCCACCAAACTCATGGAGATTCTTGACTTTATGATAAAAGACATGCGAGGGCCAAGCGAGGAGTTGCTTTGTTCACTCGCCTTCGACTTGACGAAAGCACTATCTAAGACAGAATGGAACTTTGAGAAAGTTGGCGCTTCAATCGCTGTATACGCGCTTCAGGTCGCGATTGCAGAGACCTGGAGTCAAACCACTCCATCATCTCAGACAGATGACAAAGAATTTGGATACCTAGTAAGACACATCAAGATCATGGACCAACTAGTAGAACATCTCAGGAACAGTATTGGAGAGTGCCCATGACTGGACCCCCATAAACGAGTCCATTGACGTAGAGAGTCCTTATCGCCCGGTATTGCGGGTGCTGATCTTCTGACTGACGAGCGGCGAACCACTTCGCCGGCTTAGCTTCGCCGTCGGTCTCGTTTCACCTGTTGGACCAGATGCGCAGTTGCCAGATACCAATAGAAGATCCAATCGAGGAAGGCAATGTCATAATCTTCGCGTTGGCCGGGCTTTCGGTGGCGCAGATCAAACTTATTTGCGATCTCAAACAGAGCACCCTCGTCCTTGCTTTGCAGCAGTTCCTTCACAAGGTCTCGATCTCGTTCCAAAATCCCGGCGAGTGAAAGGATGGCCGAGCGTTTCGTCTCTCGGGAGCTGCCTCGAGACCGGAAGAGGCTGACTGCATGGGGAATTTCGTTGTCCTCACTCGACGCGATTACCTCGCTGATCAGCAATTCGGAGCCAACGCTTAGTGCGTGCGTGATCCACCCGATGTCCTCGCCATCATCCGCGAGGGCGTACTTCCAATGTGCCTGTGCGAACACGTTGTTGATCGCCCAACGGTAAATCGTTTGACCAGATGCTTTGGCGAAGGACGTCGGATGGAAGCCGCAACCCATGTAGTCGTGGAAGAAGCCAGTCTTCGGCCGAGCCGCAAGATCATGGAACATCTCGACGTAATCGCACAGGTCATCGAACGTCCACTCGCCGCCGGCGAGGCTGGCGAGGCGGCCTTTGCCGAGACGGGTCTCCAACTCCGTCTCCTCGGTCGCGTTTTTTTCGTAGGGACTGTCAACGCAGTCGTAGCCCAGTACCTCTGCGAAGAAACTCTTGCGATTAAGCCCATTCACGACAGCGCGAATTCGGCGCACTAACTCTTCCAACGAAACCTCGCCGGAGGTGTTGGAGCCCCCGCGCTGTGAGTAATACGGCCGTGAAGCAGATTCCAAGGGAAGTGTCGAAACGCGATCACGCAACCGGCCAAGCCACTGAATCCTGCTTGAATCACTGCGCCCGACCACTAAAAGGGCTCCTCGCCACCGTACCTCAGTGGCCCATCCGCTGAACGCTCGAAGTCCGCAGCTGGAGTAGTCGTGGCGAACGCCTGTCGAAGAAACAACTTCACCTCATCCTGCCAGTCTTCAGTTTCACCATTCTCTCGGCCGCTCGCGACGAGCCGCTCGATCTCTTCACTTATGATTTCCGCCGGCCATTTGAGCGTGTATTCGACATCGCTGGTACTCATCGCCCACCCATGACGACCAAACTAGCCGAGTGAGGTTGTGGGCTGCTAGGAAGATTTCGGACTGGGCTGCTGGGAAGATTTCGGACTGGGCTGCTGGGAAGATTTCGGATGGTCGACCCTTCTAAAGTGGACTCACAAACGGGGTCCGGTCACCCAGTCAGAGCCCGCGCAGCACCTTGAAATCGGTGCGCGAAGTCGATGTAAACACCGCAGCAGTCGAAGTCTGCGGCAAGCAATGGAGCCTTTTAACCTATCCACCTAAGTCTGTGGGCCTAGCCGGACAATTGTTCCGACTGCGGACGATTGGTATTTCTAATCGAAATGCAGCGATTTCCTAACTTGCGACCATACCCACTTCTTTTGCGAGAGACATCTGGCAAACAGCTACTAAAGACTGGTTGGTGGTTCGTTCGTTGCCGTTGTGCAACCAAGTACCCTGGCGATGGCATCGAGGAACTCGAGGTTGGTCGCATACCAGTCTCGCCCGGAATGCTTGCCAGTAGCGCGGTTGTGTCCAGCGGCTTCAAGCAACTTGTGAAACTCAGTCTCAATCTCTTTCGTAGATTTTACGCCGTGGCGATAGACCCGCGCTATCCATGGGTCTTCAGGAAGTCCTGTCGCACGCATTTGCTCGCCAACACGTACACCGGCGACACGGTCTGTCTTACCAATTTTGAGCCAGAACCGCTCTGGGTCTGACTTTTGCACGGTGCGGTAAAATGATGGAAGTGTGTACACATAGACACCGGGGAGTTTCTCAAGCGACTTCTCAAGATTGCGCGATGCAAGTTCGAGTCCTAGATCTTCTTGTTTAATTGCCACACCGTCGGTAGCAATTGTCTCGAGTTTGCCGCGAAGGTTCTCCAGGTACGCGCGAGTCTCAGAGCTCATTTCGTCGTAATCTCGCAGTAGGCCTCCAATACTGCTGCGTGTTTTCGTTGCGATTGTTGGTGCGGTGGGGAGGGTTCCATCGAGGATTGCGCGAACGGAGGTACGCAAGTGGGCTGCCGCTCCTGGATTAGCGGCTGCTCCACCTTCGACAAGTTCGGAGTTTGTAGGGCTGCCGCATTCAAGGAGCTTGAACACCATGCCGAGCTGACCATCATTACTGCGTAAAGCTTGCTCAAGCTCAGTGCGTAGTTCGGGCGTCATTGCACTGAACCTGCATGGCGCTCGTCATCGCGAAGCAATTGTGGCACCGCGTAGTTGCCATCTTTCACCCATTCGTAGCTGACCTCAAGGGCGTCAAAATGCTTCGTGCCGTACTGAATCTTCAACTTTTCCGACGTGTGCAGGTCGCCAAAGGACTTCACACCCTTCGTCTCCTTTACCAAGTAGACGCGCCGCGCTCCGCCATCTGTCATGTGGCATACGGCCCAGTCTGGGTTGTAGTTCCCTACAGGAGTCTCAACTTTGAACCACCAAGGAAGCTTGATGAACCACTTGACATCTTCACGATTGTTAACTGTCTCGGCGAACTCGCGCTCTGTATCCGAGTCCCATACAACTTCGCTCATCACGCTCTTCTCAAGGGATAGCTTGACATCGCTGAAGGCTGTTGCCTCGTCTGTGGTTAAGCGTGTCATCGTGTATTCCGCTTGCTTGTTGGCGGTGCGATCGTATCGAATGCCGGCGACCATCACTTCGGCCATAGCTTCGTTAATCGCCTTGCTTGCCTTTTGCATAAATGCGGCAGGGTTGATGGCGATCTCGCCTAACCGGCCACTTTGGATCAGTATCTGCGCCAACGTGCGTCGGCTCAGGTGAACATCATCGGCGAGCCGCCCGACGATGTCCGGGATCGGGTGTCTCTGATCAATCTTCTGGGCGCGGCTTCCATGTATGGCTGTGCCTATGACGCCATCTTTATCTGACATAGAGAGCGCGCCAGGTGTAACCCTTACGTAGGTTGCAGTAATTTCGTCATTCGGATCCTCCTTCATTTTCGCGACCGCTTGCTTGATCAAGTTGGCGGTGTCGTAGTCAACTTCGTAGGTCGTCCCTGCGCTAATAGCAGTCCATAGAGCTTTGAACGCTCGATCCAACTTCGCCGAGTCCTTAAGCGAGACCTTGCGACCGCCACGCTTGTTTTTGATGTTTCCCTTTGCAAACGTCGTTGACGTATCCGCCTCAATCTCTTGCTGTAGTTGCTCTGCAAACGAATCATACGACTCGTTTGCTACAACGGTTAGGCGATTCAGTTCATGATCAATGCACCGTTCTCCGTTTGACATCACAGGAAGACGTAAGCCTCGACCAATTTCTTGCCGCTTCTTCATCGTGGACTTGGTCTCATTCAAGGTCGCAATCGTAAAGACATTCGGATTGTCCCAACCTTCTCTCAACGCAGAGTGCGACCAAATGAAACGAAGAGGCTCGTCTGGAGACATAAGCAAGTCTTTGCGCTTCATAATCAGCTCGTAGGCCGCCACATCACTCTCAGTCGTACGGCTGTCCTTGGAATCCTTTGCTTCACCATTGGTCGACACTGCAAAGTACCCGTCATGCACCTTAGAAACATCTGGTAGGTTCAGATTCTTCACATCGGAGCGATTGCTCTGTTTCGTGTAAGCCTCTGTAAACCACTTCCGGAACTTGCCGTCAGTCGGATAATAGTTCGCCACTTTGTCGATGAAGAAGAGAGTGAGCGGCTTGATTTGACCCTTCAACCGTCCATCGTTGTACGCGGCCCGTAGTTCAAGTTCCATGTCCAAGTGTTGTTTCACAGCTGTCTCGATCGCCATGCGTTGTATCACATCAAGATCGATGCCAGACTTCTCTCCCACCTTCAACACGACTCCATTAGCGAACACGACGGAAGCTGGGCGAGTCTTAATGTCTTCCACTCCGTACCCTCGATACGTTTCGCGTCGTCCAGAAAGATCAAACAAATCCGGCAGCACTCCGTTCTTGTCTTGCTTTAATTTCACCGTTTTGCGTACAACACCCGTCTTGCCCTGCACGTCGATCACGACATCGGCGTTCACAGTTGTCTTCGTCGCATTGACTTTCACGATCTCGATGTACGGTTTGTTCAAATCAGCGTCAGCTAAAATCGGCCAAACCTCTATGCGCTTCACGAGCTTTTTTTCGTATGCATCAACTGGGGTGAGCCGGTAAATCATGTTTGGTGTCTCAAGATGCGTCGCTGAGTAGCGGAAGGTTGCCAGAGGATTGAGGTTCCCCAGGCCAGCCTGTGCCGCATCACCACTTAAGTTCTGTGGCTCATCGAGTATCAAAATTGGGTTCGTTGCCTTGATGTAGTCGATGGGTATGACACCCAGGGTGTTATCGCGCCCTTGGTAGATGAGGTTTTTGTCCTTGTTGAACGCGTCTATGTTCATGACCAAGATCTGCAGCTTGTTCGACTGTGCGAACGATCGAAGGTCCGCTGGTATCTTCGAGTCGTACTCCCGATACTCGCAAGCGACACCGTCGTACAAAACCTTGAAATGGTCCTGAAGAAGCCGCAAGTTGGAGAGCACTCCTTCGCGGATAGCAACACTCGGTACGACCACGATGAACTTCGTGAACCCATACTTCTTGTTCAGTTCGAACGCCGACCGGAGGTAGACATAGGTTTTCCCGGTTCCTGTCTCCATCTCAATAGTAAAGTCAAGTTTCGTGATCGGCGTAGAGGAGTCGGTTCGGAGTGCTTCTGGGATTCCATTGCGTTTCTGTATCTCTGCAAGGTTTCCAGTGATGACATCTAAATCTGCCTCGATGCTATTTCCAAAACCGTTTTCTGTCGCCGCGCTGTACATGTTCGCCGGCTGCAGGGCAACAAGCTCGAACAGGGTTGGGGCGAGAATCTGACCAGCAAACAGGTCAACAACTGAGTTGATTGCGTCTCGCTGGAAATCAAGATCCGAGTCGAATGCAATCTTAATAGTCATTACACAGTCCTGAACTCGACACCAGCTTTTCGAGCAGCGATTGCGAGGTTGCTCTTGTCCTTGTCGTGCCCGTGAAACGCCTCATCAAGCGCGATGATTTTTACGATGTCTTTCAAGGCAAGGAGACCCTTCACCAGTTCAGGTGTGGCTGTTCGCGCGAGACAAACGGCCGTGCCACCGGCGACGATAATGTCTTCTTTGGCCACCTTGATCCGGTTCCATGGAGTGTCAGGAGAGATCCCTTCTTTTAGCAATACTTCAGCTGCGATTCCGTCGTTAGTCGCTCCCGGCATCAACGTGTTTGCAAACAAAGTGAGCGCCTCAGCGATTTTATCTGGGTCGTCGATTACCGTTGACGCGTCCCATAGCTTGAAGTTGCTTGGAGCCAACTTGAAACAACGGATAGCGAAGTTCTTAACCCCAACGGCTTTGGCAGCCTTGTTGAGACGTAGACGACAGATGTCGGCAACAGTCTTCAATCCCTTCTTGTACGCCGGTGAGTCTTTCTTGGTTTGCTCGGGCAAGTTCACGATGACCCACCTACGAACACCGCCATCAAGCGCGTTTTGCTGCATCACCGCATGCGCCGTGGTGGCTGATCCAGCAAAGAAGTCCATGACAATGTCGTCATTCTTTGTAGACCATGCAATGATGTCTTGGATCATTTTCAGTGGCTTTGGACGGTCAAAGTAGTCGCCACCGAGCAAATTACTCAATTCTTTCGACGCAGCACTCTGCGTACCCCAATGCTGCACGGTGGGCGGCGTGAGAGCGTCTTTATTCTTTCGGTATCGTGGCACGCCCGTGCTGCTAAAGAAGAACTCAATGACTTCCTGTCCTCGTGTATCGAATACTGGTGTGTTTCCAGCAAACCAGGCCTCCATCTGATTCCTTTGAGCCCAACCTGCGGAGAGAGTCATTTTGTCACGCGTCTTGCCATCTTTCACTCTGAACCTCCCAGAAACGATTTTGACCTTCTCTGCTGCCCCCCATTCACCAGAAAACGAAGTGCCGTCGGTTGCCAAACACCGCACACCCGCAGGAAACTCAAACTCCGACGCTGGGTTTGAGCGGGAGATCTTCTTGATTGCTCGGTCCTCAACCTCGCCGCCATGCGGATTACTGAAGTTGGCTAATGCGGCCTTGTTGCGGGCATAGACGAGAATGTACTCGTGATACTCCGTAAACATACCTTGCTGTTGACTCACGCCACGGTCCCATACGAGAGTCGCGATAAAGTTGTTCTGGTCGAATACACCATCCATTAGATAGCGAAGATTGTGAACTTCGTTATCGTCAATCGACACAAAGATGAGACCGTCGTTGCGTAGAAGATTCCGCGCGAGCACGAGCCTTGGATACATGAAGGACAACCAACCTGAATGACGCCGACCACTCGCTTCTGCGGTCGCACTCGTCATGTTTCCATCACCGTCGGTCTGCCTGGAGTACTCGAGATAGGTTCTGAGGCTGTCCGTGAAGTCATCCTTGTAGACGAAATCCCGTTTCGTGTTGTATGGAGGATCGACGTAGATGAGCTTGACCTTGTCGTTGTATCCGCGCTGAAGTAGGCGTAAGACTTCTAAGTTGTCTCCTTCAATGAAAATGTTCTGTGCCGTGTCAAATTTGACCGAGTTCGTGGCGTCAGGGAGGAGGGTTGCTGTGCTCTGTACTCGCAACGAGCGGATTGTGTCAGTCTTACCAGCCCAACCGAGCGAGTACTTCTCTTGGTCGGCTGGGTCCGATAGTTGAAGAAGTTGGGCCACCATGTCTAGGTTCGGCACTCCGTCAGTGAACGCCTCGGGAAACACTTGACGAAGTGCGTCTAAGCGTTGCGAAGTGTCATTTCCGACAGACAGAGCGACGCGACTTGGCATGTTGTTTTCTTCTCTCATAGTCGTCCTCCAACAGTCCCTGCCAGTATCGGCTCGGAGACTGTTTCGACAGACACGCTGCAAAATAACTCGATTCGATTGGCTTCCTATGACTATAAAGGAGGACTGTGCGGCTGGAGTTATTCCGCGCTTGCCGAGTAGCCAGATTCGTGGTGCCACTGAGTACGCAGTTCCGCGCTGTCATCAGACCCGGGGAGCACGTGTACGCCAAGTGCGAGTGCCCAACCAGTGATGTCGCCGAGGTGAGCGGGAGTTTGGTCGTGGAGTTTGCGGGTCAACCACGCGGAGTCTTCATCGAGCCGTCTCGCGAAGTCGGCGATGCTTTCCTCCATGGCGTGGAGTTCTTACAAAACGGCATACGCGGCGTGGTGTTGAAAGATCGCCCAGGCGTGGCAACTCGCTTTCGGGCGACGCCGAAAATACCTAGGAATTCATTCCAAAAGGATTAAGACTCGGCATTCTCGTCGCCAGTGCCCTCCCATCGAGTGGCGAACTGCTGGGCGTTGGTGCGTATCTCATTCCAAGACGGCGGCTTGCTCACACCGCAAGGGTACTCAAATCACCGCTTGGACCTCTTCACGGTTCCGTCAAGCAGCCGCTCTACTTCCTCGAGGCCAACTTCTTCATCCCCCTCAAACGGACGCAGGTAATGCTTCAAGAGTGTCTCCTTTGAGTGGCCCATCT